>OKSC01001771.1_pt1 | contig 20240 bp, 16 predicted proteins | sample 1601161 | NCBI WGS metagenome assembly OKSC01 (sample SAMEA3541552, study PRJEB24748) | human gut metagenome | biome: human gut; feature: human-associated habitat; material: faeces | place: China | collected 2012
GCCGGCATTGTGCGGCTGGGTAGAACGGCTCGTTGTTGTCCCCGGCCGCAGCTTCGGGGGCGATGCGGCAAGCGGTCATCACGCGAAGCCGTATTTGATTTTGACACGCTCAAGCTTATCGAGCATCGGCTCGGTGAAAAACCAGAGGAAAATCACCGTGGAGATGGCCTGCACCGCATCCATTGCAAAGCCGGAGGCGCAGTAGACCGCAAGACTCTGCCACGTCAGCGCGCCTGTGGCGAGCAGCGCGGAGTAGGCGTTGAGCAGAATGCCATAGACGAGGAATGCGCTCACCGCGCCGTAGGCGCAAAGCGCCTCCCGCTTCCTTGGCAGACCGCCCCTGCGGAACACCAGCCCCGCGAGAAAGCCGCACAGCCCCATGCCGAGCATCTGCCACGGCGTCCACGGCCCCTGCGAAAAGAGGATGTTAGAGACCAGCATGGTCACCGCGCCCACAAGAAAGCCCGTCTCCCCGCCCAGGGCCGCGCCCGCAAGGATCGTCAATGCCAGCACGGGCTTGCACTGGGGCAGCATGAAAAAGGCCGCACGGCCCGCCACGCCCAGCGCACAGAGCACCGCAGTCACGACCAGCTCCCGCGCGCGGGGTTTGCGCCCCTCGAAGGCAAGGAAGAACGGCAGCATGGCCTCCAGCACCATCAGCAGCGAAACGGCGTAGTAGCTCCGGTCGCCCAGCAGCTTGGGGCCGAACACCAGCGTCAGGGGGATGAGCAGAAGGGCGACCAGAGCGGAGGCGGCCGTGCGCGGGGAAAGCCTTCGCTTTTCCGGCGGCGCGGCGGGTATATCCGCCGCTTTCGGCGGCTGCGGCGGAGGCTCCCGCCGCTCTTTTGGGGGCGCTTCCCTGCCGCCGCAGGCGACGATGACGTCCTCCGCCGTCACGGCTTCGGGCAGCCGGCCGCGCGCCATGCGGTTCGCCGCCGTGGTGTAGAAGCGGTTGAGCGCGAAAAACTCCCGGGGCGCGCCATCAGAGGCGATGGAGCCGTCGAAAAAGAGCGCGCAGCGCTGCGCGTAGGCGGCGCAAAATTCGACATCGTGGCTGACCAGGACGACGGTCACGCCCTGCGCGAGCAGGCTTTGCAGAAGCTCAGCCAGCTCCGCCTTGAAGGCCGCGTCCAGTCCGCGCGTTGGCTCGTCGAGGAGCAGGATATCGGGCCGCGTAAGCAAGATCTTTGCCAGCGCCGCGCGCTGCTGCTCGCCGCCGGAAAGGTCGTAGGGGTGACGGTCCAGCAGCGTTTCCAGCTGGCAGAGTGCGGTGACATAGGCGAGCATCGCTTCGTCGGAGGTGACCTCGGCAAGGTCCTCGCGCACGGTTTTTTGGGCAAAAAGCGTCTGCACCTCCTGCGGCAGAAGCGCCGTTTTGCCGGTGACGCGGACCTCTCCGCGATAGGGCTTTTGCAGGCCCGCCAGCAGCCGGAGCGTGGTGGATTTGCCCGCGCCGTTGCCGCCGAGGATGGCGAAAAGTTCGCCCCGCCGCACCGTCAGCTCCAGCCCGCGCAGCACGTCCGGCGCGTCCGGCGTATAGCGGAACCACGCATCCGAGACGGTCACGACCATCTCCTGCGATGGCGCGGGCAGCGGGCGCTCCGGCAGGCTTTTGAGGGGGTGCGAGGCGGCAAAGTCTGCCAGCCAGTCACGCCCCTCACGCACGGAGACGGGACAGGGAAAGCTGTTCTCCACTGCCGCCCACACGCGCATGGCGGCGGGCATGGCGCGGAACAGCTCGTGTCCCGCCGTGCGCAGCTGCGCGCCCACGGCGCGGGGCGCGCCGTCCGCGAGGGCCGCTCCGCCGTCCAGCACAACGGCGCGGTCGGAGAGGGGCAGCGCCTCCTCCAGCCGCTGCTCGGAGAGCAGCACCGTTGTGCCCAGCTCCCGGTTGACCCGTGCGAGCGCGGCGAGAAAGTCCGCCGCCGCGATGGGGTCGAGCTGCGCGGTCGGCTCGTCTAAAATCAGCACGTCCGGCTGCAGCGTCAGCACGGCGGCCAGGTTCAAAAGCTGCTTCTGCCCGCCGGAGAGCGACGCCGCCTCCCTGTGGAACCAGCTCTCCATGCCGAAAAAGCCCGCCATCTCGGCAACGCGGCGGCGGATGGTGGGCGTATCGTACCCGAGGCTCTCCGGCCCGAAGGCCAGCTCGTGCCAGACCTTGTCGGTGACGATTTGGTTTTCCGGGCTTTGCTGCACAAAGCCGATGCGCTCCGCCTGCTCGCGCGGCGAAACGTCGGAGAGCAGGCGGCCGGCGAAAAGGACCGCGCCCGAACGAACGCCGTTGGGCGCAAGAGCGGTCTTCAGCTGGCGGAGGAGCGTGCTTTTACCGCTGCCGGAAAGTCCGCAGAGCGTGACAAACTCGCCCGCGCAGAGCGTCAGGCTCACATCCCGCAGGGCGGGCGCGAACTGCCCGGGGTAGGTAAAGGTCAGGTTTTCGACGCGATAGAGCTCCATGTGCGCGCCTCCTTTCTTTGCAGCAGCACCGGCGTCAGGCAGAGCAGAAGATATGCAAGCAGAATACTTGCGGAATACGGCGTCAGCACGCCGCGCGCCGTGGGATAGTAGCGCCACTTCACGCCGCCGAGCGCCCAACCCGCGGCGACGTAAGCGCCGCAGAGCGTCAGCCACAAAAGCAGCAGCCTGTCGCGGCGGCTGTAGCGATAGAGGGAAAAGGCTGTGCGGCCCGGCAGTCCGTAGCCGCGGCTTTTCATGCTGTCCGCCGTCTCCACGGCATTCTCAAGGCTCCATGTCACCATAACGGAAAAGACCGTCACGGCGCTCCTGAGCTTTTGAAGCCGGCCCTTTTCCGCGTACAGCCCCATGCCCCGCCGCGCCGCCGTCACCTCCCGGAGCTTTGCCTGAAAGCGGGGCACAAAGCGCAGCGTCATGGACAGCAGGAGCGAGAGGGCGGGCACGACGCGCCCGAAAAGGTGCATGAGCTTGTCCGAGGTCATCACCGTGTTCCAGCAGGAAAACCACAGCACCACGGCGGCGAGCATTGCCGCGGCGGCAAAGCCGTAGGCGATGGACTCCAGCGTCAGAGGGTTGCCCGAGGGCAGATAGGCCAGAATGGTCGCGCCCTCGTGATTGAAGGCGAGATTCACCAGCGCGGCGAGCAGCGCCGTCGGCGCCAGCCACAGGGCGGTGCGCCGCACCGCCGCGCCGCCGTTTAACTGCGCGGCGCACCAGAGCGCAGCGCAGAGCGAGACGGCAATGCAGAGGGGGTGCAGGAAGAACATGGAGAAGGTCAGCACCAGCACAAAGTACAGAAGGTTCACCGCCGGATGGCAGGCGAGAAAGGCGTGATGCTTCATGCGCCGAGCCTCCCGCCGACATCCGCGCCGAAGTCGCAGGTGTAGACCCACTCGACGGTGTCACCGTCCGCGAGGGTATAGCGCGAACAGCCGTAGTTGGGAAATTCATCGTTCACGCGGTACATCCAGCCCGAGCCCTCGCCGCAGTCGAACTCGTAGAGGTTGCCGATGCCCTCGATGTAGGCGGACTGATAGACCGGCGTTTCGGAAAACTCCATGTGTATTTTGTTCTCGCGGCACACGCGCTTGAGCACGTCAAATATGCTCTCGCCCTCGGTAAATTCCACTACGGTCGGAGCCAGCAGAACGCCGTCCGCAGGGATCAAGTCAGCCTTCTCCGCGTTGAGCCGGTCGAGATTTTCCAGGATCGCCGCGCAGGAGATGGAGACCGTACACGTCGGCGCGGCGTTCTCCGACGGTGTGTCCGTCTCGTCCGGCGAAGCAGGTGTGTCGGCCGTCTGTGACGGTGCTTCAGCTTGCTTCGACGGCTCGGCAGGAGTCTCTGCCTCCTGTCGTTCGGTTTCAGAGGGAGCGGACGTGGCGGACGCATCCTGCGCCGCATCGGGCGCGGGCGTTTCGCTCTGCGTCGGCGCAGGTAGCGGCGTCGGCTCTACTGCCGGTGTGCCGCAGGCCGCAAGAGTGAATATCAGTGCAAGCGCCAGCAGCGCCGCACAAAGGCGCTTTGCCGTTTTCATGTCCGTCTCCCTCCTTTCGTTTCGGTGCTGCTATGCCATCAGGCGGCAGGCTGCGTCAGCGCCGCCATCCGGTAGAAGCTGCTCTCGCCGCGCTCGGCGCGGACGAGCGACGCGAGGGCGCAGACCGCCTGCTCGCTTGCCATGAGATTCGCTTCCCCGCCGCGCTCGTGGCAGAAGCCGCCGTCTGCGGTCTGATAGGTCAGCAGCGCGTCGAGCACGCTGTGGCCGTTCTTTACGAAGCGGCTGTCATCCGCATCGAGACCCAGCGCGTTGAGCGCAAGGAGCACCTGCGCGCAGCTCTCGGCGTTCTCACTCCCCCAGGAGGAGAAGCCGCCGTCCGCGTTCTGCATGGCGCTCAGGCACACGAGCGCGCGGTTGGCCGCCAGTTGGACGCTGCTCTGTTCCCAATACTTCGCCAGCGCCTGTAAGGCCATGGCGGTCAGGTCGGGATCGGCGTCCTCGCCCATGAAGCTCCAGCCGCCGTTTGCAAGCTGAGCGGCCAGGATAGCGTCCACATACAGCTGCCGCGTCGCCTGCGTGCTTGCCGCCGCGTTCTGCGGCATGGGATAGTCACGGCTGTCGAGCGCGAGGAGCGCGTAGATCACGCCGTTCACGCCCTGCGCCGCCGTCTTTTCGTAGTCGCCGAGCGGAAGCGTCAGATCAAAGCCCGCGACGTCCCGCGCGTCCTTCCCGAGCGCGGAGAGCGCGAGGATGACGCGGCTGTACTCGGTGTACTTGCGCTCGCTGAGCACGCCCTTATTTTCACGCACGGTCTGCTCGAGCGCGGCGCAGTAGCCGGTGAAATAAGCGGTTTCCGTGTCCGCGCCGCCGCGGGCGAGGGCGAGCACCGTCCACTCGCCGCCGAGACTGCCGTAGCGCGGCGCGCTCACGGCGGCGGTCAGGTAGGCCGACGCGCGGTCATAGGCGGTCTGCGCGGCGCTCCCGCTTACGGTTTCCTTGGGCAGCTCACAGAAGCGCCGGAGGATGGCCGCCAGCTGCGCGCGCGTCGCGGTAAGCTGGGGGCTGAGCGTCGTTTCGCCCGTGCCGTTGAGGACACCCTTCATCACGCACCAGTGCATCGCCTCGTCCGCCCAATCGCTGATGCTGGCCGCATCGTCATAGCGCAGTGGGAAGTACCACATACCGGTAAAGCCCTGCCCCTGCGTTTTAATATAGCGGTAGAGGATCGCGGCGAGCTGCTCGCGCGTAATGGCATCGTTCGGACCGAAGCTGCTCTCGCTATAGCCGGTGACGACGCCGGTCGAAGCCGCCCAGCGCACGGCCTCGCCGTACCACGCGCCCTCGTCCGCATCGGCGTAGCGCATGGCATAGTTGACGACGGGACTGCCCGCGAGACGCCAGAGGATGGTGACGATCTGGCCGCGCGTCGCTGTGCCGTCCGGCGCAAACTCGCTCTCCGAAACGCCGGTCATAAGACCGTTTTCATAGACGTACTGCACCGCGTCCGCGTACCACGCGGCAGCGGGAACGTCGGCAAAGGACGGCGCATTTTCCGCGGCGCGAGCCGCGGACGGCAGAAGGCCGACGGCCAGAGCGAGAGCTGTCAGCAGAGAGCATAACTGTTTTTTCATTGGAGGTTCTCCTTTCCTTGTAAGCGCCGCTCACGGGGCGATCTCCCCGGGCGCTGCGGTATGTCAGAACGGCAGGATGCCCATGAAATACTCCACGGCCAGCGCCACGAGGACGACGAGCGCGGAGATCAGGAAGCCGTGCACCATCGGCGCCGCGCCGGATTTCTTCATTTCGGCGAAGCTCGTGTTGAGTCCAACGGCGGCGAGCGCCGTGACCATGAGGAACTTGCTGACCTTCTTGAGCGCCGCCGCGGCTGCCGCGGGGATCACGCCCGCGCTGCTGAGCACCGCCATGGCGAGAAAGCCGAGAATGAACCACGGAAAGACGCTCCTCCACCTGATCTGCACCGCGCCGCCGGACGCGGCGGCTTCCTTTTTCTTCAGGTGCATACTCACAAACGAGAATACCACCACCGTCGGGATGATGGCGAGCGTGCGCGTGAGCTTGACCATGGTGGCGAAGTCGCCCGCGCCCTCGCTGAAGGCATAGCCTGCGGCGACGACGCTGGAGGTATCGTTGACTGCCGTGCCCGCCCACAGGCCGTAGGCCATGTCGGAAAGGCCCATCGCGCGGCCCATGATGGGGAAGAGCACGATCATCGCCATATCAAAGAGGAAGGTGGCGGAGAGGGCGTAGGCGATGTCGCTGTCCTTGGCGTCGATGACGGGTGCGACCGCCGCGATGGCGCTGCCGCCGCAGATGCCGGTGCCCGCGGAGATGAGGTTCGAGAGCTTCCAGTCTAGACCCAGTGCGCGGCCGATGAAGTAGCCGCCGCCGAAGCAGGTAAGGAGCGTAAAGAGCATGACGGTCAGCGACATTCTGCCGACGTTCAGGATGGTCGTGACGTTCAGGCTCGCGCCGAGGAGAATGATGGCAAATTTCAAAATCTTCTTCGCCGTGAACTTCACGCCGGGCGCGGTGGTCTTGCCGGGCTTGCGGTAGCCGTTGATGAGCATACCGATGAACATGGCGATGACGGACGCGCCGATGACGTCGAACGGCAGCAGCGCCTCGATGCCCTTGGCGAGCAGTGCGATGACGAGCGCGAGCGCGAAGCCCGGCGCGTAGCTTTTGATTTGAGCGGGAATGGAGCGCATGGTGATCTGACCTCTCTTTGCCGGTAGTGATTTCTTTTGAATTTGCCTTGCAGGCCGCGCGCACTTCTGCTATGATCTTTGGCAGAAGCACAGCCAAGGAGCAGAGGAGCACGATAGCTATGATAGAGAATTATGCAGAAAAAATCAAGCACGAATCCAATGGATTTATCCGGCACAACGGGATCCGCATCGTTTCCGTTGATGAGGAAAGGAGCGTGCTGGAGGCCGAGATCACCGACAACAGCCGCAACGTTTGGGGCAGCGTCCACGGAGGCTTTCTCTACACGATGGCGGACACCGCCGCCGGAGCCTTTGCGCGCATCAGGTACGGGCGGCGCAACGTCACGCTCAACGGCTCGATGAATTACCTGCGGCCCACCACGCACAGCAAGACGCTGACGGCGGTCGGGCGCGAGATCAAGGTCGGCGGACACGTTGGCTTTTTTGAAGTCAATATCACCGACGACACCGGCGCGCTCGTCGCCTGCGCGCAGATGAATATGTATTTTCTGGATTGAGCGGCCCGCTTGCGAGTCACGCTCCGCCATACCGGCAGGGTCGGGCGCAATGCCCGTCCCCTTTCTTCATTCCGCCGCGCAGAGAAAGGATAAGGGAAGATACGCAGCGCGTGTCTTCCCTTTGCCTTATATTGCCTTATTTTTTCCGCTGCGCGGTGAAGAGGCGGACGACGGACGAGACGAGCAGGATCGCGGCGGCGATACTGCCGGCGATGCCTGCGGTGGCGAAGCCCCGCTGGAGGGCGAGCTGGGTGCTGCCGTTCAGCCCGAGGGACATGGTGTAGTAAATACCGGCGCCGGGCAGCAGCGGTACGGCGGAGATGACCTGATACGAGGTGACCGGATACTTGCGGGCGCGGGCCATGCCCTCGGCATAGACGGCGGCGACCGCGGCGGCGATGAAGTTCGCGCCGTAGGGACCGAGACCGAGCTCGCCGCACAGCAGATACGCCATCCACGTCACGACGCCGCCGAGCGCGCACAGGCAGCGCCCCCAGCCGTGGACGTTGAAGAGGATAACAAAGCCGGTGCAGGCGACCGCGATGGCGATGGCCTGAAGCCAGAAGGGATAGGAAAGCGTGCTGGCGGCGGTCTGGCCGTAGAGGGAGGAGGTGATGTGCCACGCGGCCGCAGTGCCCATGGCGATGGCGAGCGCCGAGAGGAGCACCTGCACGATGCGATTGACGCCGGAGTTTGTGTCGCCGTAGATGATGTCGCGCATGGAGTTGGTGATGAGCAGACCGGGGACCAGGATCATCAGCGAGCCGATGATGACCGCGTCCGCATAGTCGACCAGCCCGAAGGCGGCGGCGAGGTAGGCGGGCACCGCCATGGCGAAGGCGGCGGCGATGGTGCTGAAAAAGGGGTTGGTCTCGAGCTTATCCATCCGGCGCGTGACAAAGCCGATGATAAGCCCCATCAGGCCCGCCCACAGGCTGTCGCGCAGGGTTCCGCCAAAGACGGGGCAGAAGCCGGACGCGGCAAGAAGATTGCCAAGGTAATAAACGGGAACGGAATAGCTGCGGCGATCGTTTCTTGTCTCCTCCAGCCATTGCGCGGCAACGGCGGGGTCGGGCGTTTCGGCGCAGATGCGGCGCGAGAGCGCGTTGAGCCGCTCGACCGCGTCAAGATCGTTGCCGTGGAAGCCGACGCGCTTCATCACCATCAGCGGCTTGCCGTTGTCCGCCTCAAGGCTGACCATGACGCAGTTGGGGATCGCAAAGGCCTCGCATTCGATGCCGTAGGCGGCGAGCACGCGGCGCATCGTCTCCTCGATACGGAAGGTCTCCGCACCGCTGACGGCCAGCTCGTAGCCGATCTGCGCGGCCATATCCGTTAAAAGATAGTAGTCCATATCGAACCCTCCTGCTGCCGCCTTACCTAACGGCGGGCATTATCTTACTGCGAAAGCATTCCCCTGTCAAGAAGAGAAAACACCGCTTAAAAGGCGGTGTTTTGCGCGCTGTGACATTTTTTCTCCGCAAGCTCCAGAAGCGCCTGGCGGAAGCCGTATTTTTCCGCGAGCTCCCACGCGGCGGAAAGGTTCCTCTCGCCCACGCGGCGGTCCTTGACGCAGCGGAGCATGAGGTTTTTCGGCGAGTGGGCGAAGTCGATGAATTCGATCACGTCCACCGTGTAGCCCATGTCCTCGAGCACGGCGGCGCGGATGGAATCGGTCAACAGCGCGGAAAAGCGCTCCTGCAAAAGACCGTGGAGCAGCAGTAAGTCGAAATCGCCGCCCTTGTGGATGGTGGCGTTGATCTCGTGCTGGCAGCAGGGAACGGAGAAAATGTGCTTCACGCCCTTTTCGACGGCGTACCAGAGGGCGTAGTCCGTGGCGGTGTCGCAGGCGTGGAGCGTGACGACCATATCCACATGGGTGTCCGCGAGCGTGTCGCGCGTGACGTCGCTCACGACGAAGCGCAGGCCGTCGTAGCCGTACTTTTGCGCGATGGCGTTGCAATGCTCCACCACATCCTCCTTGAGGTCGTAGCCGAGGATGGTCGCCTTCACGCCGCGCTTGACGGTGAAGTAATAGTAGAGAATGAACGTGAGGTACGATTTGCCGCAGCCGAAGTCGAGAATGGTGATCTCCTGCTGCTCCGAGGCGCGGAAGGCGTCGTCCACCAGCTCGATGAAGCGGTTGATCTGCTTGTACTTATCATACTTCGCCTTGACGATGCGGAGGTCCGGCGTAAACACGCCGAGGTCGACGAGCGCGGGAATGTTCTCGCCCTCGGCAAGGATGTATTCCTTTCGGCGGTCATGCGCCTTCGGCGCAGCGGTGCGCTGCGCCTCGCCTTTCGCGGTGCATTTGTAGCTGCCGTTCGTTTTGCGGATGTACTGGCGCGTCTCTGTTTCGGTGCAGAGCACGGCCTGAAGATAAAGACCGTCCAGCTCCTGCGCGAACAGCCCGGGCAGCTCGCCCTTCGTCACGTTGCGGTGCGTGACCTTCTGCCCATGCTGGTATTCGAGCTGAAAAAAAGCCTTGCCGCGCAGCGACAGCGGGCGGATGGTCACCCTGGAGCAGCCGATGCGCGCGAGCGGCTGAGAAAGCACGGCCTTGGTGAGCGTGTCGAGCCGCGCGGTGAGGTCGTCCAACACGATGCTCATGCGCCGAACCTCTCTTTCAGGGCAAGATGCGCGGCGTAGAGCTCGTTTTTGCTGTAGGTGTTGTTGTCGTCCTTCAAAAGCAGCTTGATGGCGTCCTTGGCGGTGCAGTCGCAGCGCACCATGCAGTCCACCAGCAGCGCCTCGGGCGAGGAGACGTGCTCGACCTCGGTGATGAGATAATCCTCCTCCACCTCGCAGAGCAGGACGTATTCGCCCTTATCGTAGCTGCCCTTGGCGAGCAGTTGATCGCGCACCTCGGCGGGCGTGCCGCGGAAGGTCATCTCGTGGAGCTTTGTCATGTCGTTGCACAGGCACAGCCGCACGCCGGCGTGCTCCGAGATAAAGAACTCCACCGCGTCCATGATGCGCTTGGGGCTTTCGTAAAAGCAGTAGGTGCGCGTGTCGCCGCGGCGCATCATGGCGAGCGCACGGCGGCGGTCGGCGGCCTCCCGCGGGAAGAAGCCGAAGAAAAAGAAGGTCGAAAGGTCGAAGCCCGAGATGGACAGCGCCGTGACCGCGGCGCAGCAGCCGGGCACGCCGACCACGCGGACGCCCGCGTCAATGGCGGCGCGGATCAGCTCGTTGCCGGGGTCGGAGATGCAGGGCGTGCCCGCGTCGGTGATGACGGCGATGCTCTTGCCCTGCTGAAGCTGCTCGATGAACCACTTGGCCTTGCCGTATTCGTTGAACTTGTGGTTGGCGGAGAGCTGGTTGCCGCGGATGCCGAGCTTGTTGAGCAGCACGACGCTGCGGCGGGTGTCCTCCGCCGCGATGATGTCCGCCGTCTCTAAAACCTGACGGCCGCGCTCGGTCATGTCGCGCGCGTTGCCGATGGGCGTCGCCACGATGTAGAGCGTGCCGACGGTGTTCATTTCGTCCATAGCGTTCTCCTCTTAGAATAGCATGACCTGGTCGGGGTCGTCGCCCTGCCCGATGGCGCGCAGCTGCTCGGCGTTCTTCTCGCTCAGCGCGTCGGAGACTGCCATTTTGCGCAGAATGTTGTGCACCGTTTTATCGAACTCCGTTCCCTCGCGGTAGTCGGCGGGGAAAATGAAGTCCACGCGCCCGTCCTGCAAAAGCTTTTCCACGCCCGCGCGGTTGCTCTTCTGATAGACCGCGACGGCCTGTCCGCCGTAGGCGCGCATCATCTTCATGCACGGCACGTCGGAAAGTCCGTCGCCGACGTAGACCATGTTGGTGAACGGCACGCGCTTGGAGTCGTCGGGCATGGAGTCGTTGAGCTCCTTGTCGCGGGCGATGTCAAGAATGCCCTTGTTGATGCGGTAGACGAACTGCGTCTTGTTCGTGAAGTTGACGTCCAGCTTCGGCCAGGCGGCGAGGCCGCTTTCGTCGTAATAGAACTCGCAGGCGTAGATCTGCTTGAACTCATGGGCGATGCCGCTGCCCTCGATGATCTCGCGCAGACCGGAGGAGATGACGTAGTGCTCCACGTCCACGCCGAGGTCCGCGCCGTAGGCGGTGATGCGCGCGAACCACTCGCGCACGCCGGGAAACAGCTCGATGGCCTCGCCCGAGCGGACCAGATAATCGCGGTCGAGACGGATGCCCTGCGCGGCGCACTCGCGGATCATGGTGTACATATAGGCGAGCAGGCCGTCCATTTTGTTCTCATAGCCGAAGCCGTTGGCCTTGGCCCAGAACTCCGAGGGCGTGTAGCCGAGGGATGGAATGAAGGCGTAATCCTCCATATCGGTGGTGCAGAGGGTCTTATCAAAGTCGTAAAGGAACGCGACGATAGGGCGTTTGGTCATGGTGTCCTCCTGTGAAAAAAGCGGCTCGGAGAGAGCCGCTCTTTTGAAGTGCGTTTTATTCTTCGCCGTGGTAGTTGCGGCCGAACTTGAGGTCGCTGAGCTTGATGGCGCGGGTCGCGGAATCGAGGAAGGGATTGCCCTCCTCCGGGCTTTCCTCCGGCTCCTCGGGCGCTTCCTCGGCCTCCGGCTCGACCTCCGCCGCCTTCGTGAGGTCGGGGAGCTTGAAGGAATCCATGATGCTCTTTTCGATCTCGCTGACGTCGGCGGCGCTCTTGGCGAGCTCCAGCGGAGCCGCGGGGGCGAGGTCCGCTTCGGGAAGCTCCTCAAGGAGCTTCATTTCACGCTCGTAAAGCTCGCGCACGCGGGCGAGGAAGTCCGCGGTCTCGGCCTTGGCGGCGGTCAGGCGGCGCTCCTCCTGCGCGACCTCGTCGCGCAGCGCGCCGATCTTGCGGTTGGCCTCGCTTTCGGCGTTTTCGAGCAGGGACTTTTTCTTCTCCTCCGCCTCGGCGACCATGCTGTCGGCCATCTTCTGCGCGGTCAGCAGCGCGGCGCGCATGGCGTCCTCGGTCGAGCGGTATTCCTCGACCTTGTCCACGAGCACCTTCATCTTCGCCTTGAGCGCGGCGTTTTCCTTGTAAAGCGAGGTATAGTCGTCGGTCAGCTCGTCAAGGAACTCATCGACCATGGCCATGTTGTAGCCGCCCATGACGGCCTTGGCAAATGCGTGGTTGGAAACCTCCTGCGGTGTCAGCATCGTGCAGCCCTCCGTCTCTTATAAGTACAGTCCGTTGTTTTCCAGCTCGTCGATCAGGTCGCCCATGATATCGACGTGGTAGGGCGTGATGATGTAGGTGTTGGCCGCAACCTTCTTGATCTTGCCCTCGCCCGCGTAGGCGACGCCGGAGAGGAAGTCGATCAGGCGGCGGGCAATGTCCTTGTTCGTGGATTCGAGATTGATGACCACCGTGCGCTTTTCCTTCAGGTGGTCGGCGATCTCGCTGGCATTCTCAAAGCGCTCGGGCTTGACGAGCACGACCTTGAGCTGCGTCGTCGCGTGGATGTTGACGACCTTGTTGCGGCGGTCCTCGTCGCGGTCGCGCTCGCGGCGGCTGGGCCGCTCGTCGGCAAAGGCACCCGTGTCGCGGGAGCCGAGCTCGGCAAAATCGTCTTCGTATTCTTCGTCCTCATCCTCGTAGGGATGCGCCCATTTCTTCAGATCGTCAATGAGTCCCATGAAAAAAACCTCCCTGTATCAAAGCGTATAGTGGCGCGCGCCGAAGATCGCCGTGCCGACGCGCACCATCGTCGCGCCGCAGCGGACGGCGTCCTCATAATCGCCGCTCATGCCCATAGATAATATATCAAGCTTATTATCATACAAACTCGCGTTGATGTCAACATAAAGCGCATGAACTTTTTCAAAGTAGGGCACGCTCCCGTGCTCGCTCTCGGCGACCGGCGGAATGGTCATCAGCCCGCGCAGCACGACGTGGGAGAGGCTCTTGGCCCTTTCGGCGGCGGCGCGGACCTCGGAGACGGCAAAGCCGCTCTTGGCCTCCTCCCCGCCGACGTTGACCTCAAGGAGAATGGGTTGGACGATGCCGAGCTTTTCGGCCTGCCGGTCGATATCCTCAAGCAGCTCATAGGAGCCGACGGATTCGATGAGCGCGACCTTGCCGACGACCTGCTTCACCTTGTTGCGCTGGAGATGACCGATGAAGTGCAGAGGCGCGCCGTCGTAGGCGTTCTCCGCGAGCTTCTGCGTCATCTCCTGCACGCGGTTCTCGCCGAGCGCGTCGATGCCCGCGGCGATGGCCTCGCGGCAGGCCGCGGCGTCGTTCATCTTGCTCGCGCCGACAAGCGTGATGTCCTCGGGCCTGCGCCCGGCGGAGAGCGCCGCGGCGGCAATGTTTTCCCGTACCTGCTGAATGTTTTCCCGAATGCTCATGTTCATTCGACCACCTTTCCATCGTATAGATCGTTTGCCGAGACGATCGCCTCGTCGCCGGCGCGCAGCGTGTAGAGCTGGCGCAGGCTTTCGCTGGTCGTTTCGATGCCGACGGGCCGGACAAGGCAGTAATCCTCGCCCTGCCAGAGGACCTCCACCGGCTTGCGGTAGGCGCGCAGCCCCACAAGGCAGTAGACGCCGCTGCTGCCGTCCGCGTCCACGCGGAGGGCATTTTTGGGGATGCGCAGTCCCTCGTAGCGCGCGAGGATCAGCTCAACGTTCTGCGCGCGCAGGAGCGTGACGTAGGCCAGATGGCTGCCGCCGCGCAGGACGACGATCACGCGGCCGTTCTCCTCACGCCCGATGCGCTCGACGGTGACGTCAAGATCGAAGTCCACGCCGGTCGCGGCGCGCAGGCTGAGGGCCTGTCCCTTTTGCAGCCGCGCAGCGTCTGCGGCGCTCAGCACGGTGACGAAGCGCCACTCCTCGCCGGCAATCAGCCGGCCCACGGTCGAGCTTGCCGCCTCCGGGGCGATGGCGTCGTACTGCGCGACGGTCATATTCTCCAGCGCCGCGGGGGTGAGAACGGCCTCGTAGCCGTCGGCGACGGCGCTGTAGGTGCCGGCAAACGGCGCGCGGATCGTTTGTGTGCCGCCCTCCAGACGGCCGGAGAGCGTGCTGATCTCGGCATTGAGCGCGTCGATGCGCACATCCAGATCGTCCGTGCCCGCGTAGGCGTATTCGCGCTTGAGGACTGTCGTGCGCAGCTCCTCGCCGGAGGACTCGACGCTCGTCCAGCTTCCGGCGGCAAGGGAAGCGCGCAGCGCAAAGAGGTCCTCGCGGATGTCGCCGTCGAGCTTGAGCGCGGTCTCGGCGTCGCGGGACGCCTCGCGCGCGTAGCGCAGCTGCTCGAGCCGGGATCGGAGCGCGCGGAGCTGACGGTGGTCGTTCAGCGCGCTCTCGCTGCGGTAGACCGTTGCGAGCGTGCCGCCCGCGTTCACGCGTTCACCCTCGGCGCGCTCGAGCTCCAGAAGCGTTTCACTGCACGCGATCACCTGCTCGTCGCGCGCGAAATAGCCGGTCGCGGCGATGGCGTCCTCGCTGGAGTAGGCGTAGACGAGCGTGGTGGTCTGCGGGTCGACGAAGTAGCGGTAAACCTGCACGCTGAAGTAGGCGGCCACCGCGAGAAACAGGAAAACAAAGATCAGTTTTGTCGATAGGGATCGGGATCTCATAGGCACCTCGGGAGGCTCAGGTCATTCCTCCCCGGTCTCGTCCGCCTCGTGCAGGTCGATGGGGCTCAGCGGCGCGATGGTCGAGATCGCGTGCTTGTAGATCATCTGCTGCCGACCCTCGCTCAAAAGAACGACGGTGAAGCTGTCAAAGCCGGTCACGCTGCCGCGCATCTGGAAGCCGTTGACGAGGAACACGGTCAGCGGCACGCCCTGCTTGCGGGCCTTGGTGAGGAAAATGTCCTGAAGATTGGCTGTCTTTTTCATGTTGGATGTACCCTTTCTTTTTATTCGGGCGGCGGTTTTATGGGTGCCGTCCGTATAAAATCAGGATACGCCAAGGTTTGTGAGAATTTCTGTCGAAAATTGTAAAGCGGCGGGAAGATCGCGGGAATTTTTCCGGTAGAACCAGTGAATGTCCCTGTTCCGCCGCAGCCAGGTGAGCTGGCGCTTGGCGTACTGCCGCGAGCGGAGCTTGATCTCGGCGACGGCCTCGTCCTGTGTGCATTCGCCCGAGAGACAGCCCAGGCATTCCTTATAGCCGATGGCCTGCATTGCCGTCGCCGTGCGCGGCACGCCGCTCTCGACCAGAGCGCGCACCTCGTCGAACAGACCCTGTGCGACCATCCGGTCCACGCGGAGGTCGATGATGCGCTTCATCTCCTCGCGGTCGGCGTAGGCAAGACCGAGGTAGACGGGCTCGTAGCGCGGCGGGACGAGCCGGGTGTCGGCATTGTGCCGCGACATGGTCTTCCCTGTCTCGCGGTAGACCTCGAGCGCGCGGATGACGCGCTTTTTGTCGTTCGGGTGCAGCACGGCGGCGCTTTCCGGATCAATGGAGCGCAGCTCGGCGAAGAGGACCTCGCCGCCCTCGTCATCCCAGCGCCGCTCCAGAAGCCTGCGCGTCTCTCCGCCGGTCGTGCCGGGAGCGTAACCGTGTCCGCGCAGGAGCGCGTCGAGGTACAGCCCCGTGCCGCCGACGAGGATGGGCAGCTTGCCGCGCGCGAGGATGCCGTCCACACATTCGGCGGCGTCCGCAGCGTAGCGCGCCACGGAGTAATCCTCGCGCGGGTCGATCACGCCGACCATGTGGTGCGGCACGCCCCGCGTCTCCGCCTCCGTCGGTGCGGCGGTGCCGATGACCATGCCGCGGTAGAGCTGCATGGAATCGCAGGAGACGACCTCGCCGCCGAGCCTTTCGGCCAGCGCGACGCCGAGTCCGGTCTTTCCGCAGCCGGTCGGGCCGACGATGCAAACTACCTTGGGCGGCATGACGTCTCCTTTCCGCGCTCAGGCGCGCTTGAACATTTTTTCCAGCTCGTATTTGGTGAGCTTGACGGCCACGGGTCGTCCGTGCGGGCAGAATCGGACCTCGCCCGACTGTACCTTATCCACCAGCACGCGAAGCTCGCGCTCGTCGCTTTTCCAGCCGCCCTTGATGGCGGCCTTGCAGGCCATGGTGTGCAGCAGCGCGTCGCGGGCGCTCTCGGGGTCGGCGTGGTGCGTCTCGACGAGGCGGCCCGCAAGGTCCTCAAGACTTGCCGCGGCGTCCTCGGCGGGAATGTCGGCGGGCAGGGCGCGGATCAAAATCGCGTCGTCGCCGAACTCCTCGCAGGCAAAGCCGAACTCGCGCAGCAGCGCGAGCTGCCCAACAAGAGCGGTGTACTCCGCTGCGGCGAACTGCGCGACCACAGGAGTCAGCAGCTCCTGCGACATGATGGGCTCAAGATTTGCCTTGAAGCGGTCGAAATTCACGCGCTCGTGCGCGGCGTGCTTGTCGATGAGCCAAACGGTTTTCTCCGCGTCCTCGCAGACGATGTAGGTGTCGAGCACCTCGCCCGCGATGCGCCACGGTATGACCGGCTCCGGCTCGATCGCCGTCTGCTCCGGCTCGGCGTGCGCGGTCTCGAGCGTGGTCTGCACGGCGAAAACGGGTGCGGCGGGCGCTTCCGGCTTTGCCGCTTCATCGCGCGGCGGCATGAAGGCGGCCTCGACCATCTTCGGAAGGATGTGCCCGTCCTCCGGCTTTTTCGCCGGGGGAGCCGGTGTGCGGCGGACGAAGTCGCTGACGCTCACGCGTCCGCCCAGCTCGCTCGAGGCGGACGTGACGGCGATGAACGGCGCGTCCCTTTTGGGCGGCTCCGGCCTTTTGACCTCGTTCTGCGCGCGCCACTCCTGCGCTGTCATGCTGCGGTAAAACTCCTGCGGCTTGGGAGCCTGCGCGGCCGGTCTCGGCGATGTGTGCAGCGGCTCGGGCGCGCCGTCGCGGTCGAGCGCGTCGGACGCGGCGTGGTACACAAGGTCGAAGACCTGCTTTTCGTTGAGGAATTTCACGACCGTCTTGGCGGGGTGGACGTTCACGTCCACCATGTCCGCCGGCAGCGTGACGTTCAGCACGCAGCCGGGGAATTTGCCCTTCATCAGGCGGTTTGCGTAGGCTTCCTCCACCGCAGCGGTGAGGAGCTGGGACTTGATGAAGCGGCCGTTGACGAAAAAGGTCTGCATCCCTCGCGTGCCGCGGCCCGCGAGGGGCTTGGTCACAAAGCCGTCAACGGCGAGCTGACCGTCGCGCCCGTGGACCTCGACCAGCGCGAGGGCAAAATCGCGGCCCAGCGCGGCGTAGACGGCGCTGAGGGGCTTGCCGTCGCCCGGGGTGTGCAGCTCCTCCCTGCCGTCCTTGATGAGACGGAAGGAAATATCGGGGTGCGAGAGCGCGATGTGCGCGGCAAGGCCCGCAATGGCGGTTGCCTCGGCGCGGTCCTGTTTCATGAACTTCAGCCGCGCGGGCGTGTTGTAAAAAAGGTCGCGCACGATGATGCTCGTGCCCTCGGGACAGCCCGCGGGCTCGACGGAGAGCGGCTTGCCGCCGTCGAGATGCAGCGTCGCGCCGCTCGCGGCGCCCGTCTGACGCGAGAAAATATCCAGGTGAGAAACGGACGCGATGGCGGCGAGCGCTTCGCCGCGGAAGCCGAGCGTGCCGATGGCGGCCAGATCGGCGGCGGTGCGGAGCTTGCTCGTCGCGTGGCGCAGAAAGGCGGTGGGCAGCTCGTCGGGCGCGATGCCGCAGCCGTCGTCCGTGACGCGCAGATAGGTCAGCCCGCCGTTTTGCAGCTCGACGGTGACGTTCCTCGCGCCCGCGTCGATGGCGTTTTCCAAAAGCTCCTTGACAACGCTCGCGGGACGCTCGACGACCTCGCCGGCGGCAATGAGATTGGCGATATGGGGGGATAGCTGTTCGATGTGCGGCATGGTATTCTCCTTATCCGACGATGGCCCAGAGAGCCAGCGCGTTGACGGTCGCGTGGAGCAGGATGGACGTCCAGAGCGTGCCGGAGTGGTCGAACGCCCACGCGAAGACGAGGCCGGGAACGAGGTATTGCAGCATGAGGATGAGATAGCTCCAGTCCCACGAGGAGAGAGCGAAGGTCCACACGTGCATGAACGCGAAGAGCACGCAGGAGATGACGTAGGCGGCGACGCGGCTCTTTTCCTTCAGGCAGCCGAACACGAGACCGCGGAAAAGGACCTCCTCGACAAAGGGGGCGAGAAAGACGATGATGAGCGCCGTCAGGCGCGGCGCGGCGTTGATGGACGCGGCGATGGTCATGTCGTTGAGGTTGGTGCGGCTGTTGAAGAGCACGTTCGCCACGCGGTAGAAGAGCTCGTTCGCGCCGTAAAAGACCAGAAGGCCCATGCAGAACGTCGTCATCGCGCGGCTCACGCCGCCGAGGAAGCGGCTCGTCGTGTGCGCGAGGAACGAGTGAAAGAGCAGCAGTACGATGGCGAAGAGCACATAGTAGTAGATGATGTTCGCCAGCGAGTCGCTGATCTTCGTGTCGAGCAGGACCTCGACAATGCCAAAGAGCTTGTTGGCCAGCAGCGGCAGCACGAGCAGATAGACGATAAAGAAGATCGTCCCCGCGACGCGCTCGGTCTGGTTCATGTGGGAGGTAGCGGCTTTTTTTGCCATGTGGATAGACCCTTTCTGTCTGTTTCGGGGTTAGTTCGGGAGCTTCTTTTTCAGGTCGTAGAGCAGCTGCATCGCCTCGATGGGCGACATGGTGTCCGGCTGGGCGCGGCGCAGCGCGTCGAGCACCTCGGCTTCGCCGATGGCGTCAAGGCTCACCTGCTCACGCTCCTCGCGCGGCGGGATATAGCTGCCGCCGGCTTCCAGCTCCTCCAGTATTTTCTTCGCGCGGGAGACGACCTCCTTCGGCAGTCCCGCGAGCTTGGCGACCTCGATGCCGTAGCTGCGGTCGGCTCCGCCGGGAATGATCTTGCGGAGGAATACAAGGTCCTCCCCGCGCTTTTTGATGGCGATGTTGTAGTTTTTCACGCCCGCGAGCGCGCCTTCCAGCTCGGTGAGCTCGTGGTAATGGGTGGCGAAGAGCGTTTTCGCGCCGAGCCTTTTGCGGTCGGCGCAGAACTCGAGCACCGCGCGGGCGATGCTCATGCCGTCGAAGGTCGAGGTGCCGCGGCCGATCTCGTCTAAGATCAGCAGCGAGTGTGCCGTCGCCTGCCGCAGGATTTCCGCGACCTCGCTCATTTCGACCATGAAGGTGGACTGGCCGCCGGCCAGGTCGTCGCTCGCGCCGATACGCGTGAAGATGCGGTCCACTACACCGATGCGGGCGGCGCGGGCGGGAACGAACGAGCCGATCTGCGCCATGAGCGTGATGAGCGCGACCTGACGCATATAGGTGGATTTACCCGCCATGTTGGGGCCTGTGATGATGGCGACGCGGTTTTCCTTTTCGCCCATGTAGGTGTCGTTCGGCACAAAGAGAGCGTCCTTCAGCACGCGCTCGACGACCGGATGGCGGCCGTCGTGGATCTCGATCACGCCGGAATCGTCCACCACCGGGCAGCAGTAGCTGTTCTTGACCGCGACGACGGCAAGCGACGCGAGCGTGTCAAGCTCCGCGACCGCGGCGGCGGTCTTCTGGATGCGCTCGGCGCCCGCGCAGATCTCGTCGCGCAGGGCGGAGAAGATCTCGTATTCGAGCGCGTTGTCGCGCTCCCCCGCGGTCAGGATCTCCTGCTCCAGGTCCTTGAGCTCCTGCGTGATGTAGCGCTCGCCGTTGACGAGCGTCTGCTTGCGGATGTAGGTGTCGGGCACCTGATCCTTGAAGGAATTGGAGACCTCGATGTAGTAGCCGAAGACCTTGTTGTAGCCGATCTTCAGCGTGCGGATGCCGGTGCGTTCCTTTTCCTTCGTTTCAATGGAGGCGAGCAGCCCCTTGCCGCCGGAGAGAATGTCGTGCAGGCGGTCGACCTCGGCGTTGAAGCCTTTGCGGATGAAGCCGCCCTCGCGCACGGAGAACGGCGGCTCGTCCACGATGGTCTCGGCGATGCGCGCGGCGATGTCCGCGAGCGGGTCAAGCTCCTGCGAAAGCTCGCCGAGCCGGCCTGTGGTGAAGTGCGCGAGCTGCTCGCGCACGGCGGCGAGCTGCTCGAT
>OKSC01001772.1_pt1 | contig 20224 bp, 23 predicted proteins | sample 1601161 | NCBI WGS metagenome assembly OKSC01 (sample SAMEA3541552, study PRJEB24748) | human gut metagenome | biome: human gut; feature: human-associated habitat; material: faeces | place: China | collected 2012
CTATGAAAAATACATATACTGCGGGATATTATTTTTCTGCCGATTCAAATGGCGGTCAAACGCCGATAGGCGCCGCTTCCTGCTTTGATTATAATAATTATAAAGAAGAAAAGATCACCCCCGAAAAAACCGATTTAATATATAATTCGGCGGGCTTTAAGTCTACGGTTCATAGGCTTGAATCGGGCGTTGAGGACGTGCTTATACAATCGGTCACCTATGAAAACACAAATAAAAAAAACGCTTTTTTGGAAACGGCAGCCACATTTTTTGTTGAGGATATTTCGTGCGGCGTATTGGAAAGACCGACTGATTTTAACATTTACACCTGCAAAAATTATTGGCAGGGCGAGGGGCAGTGGCGTTCGCAGCATATAGACGAGCTTGGAATTTATAAGACGTCCGACCATATATGTTTTTCGCATTTCCTTTTATCATCTCAGGGCAGTTGGAGCACAGGCGAGCATTATCCGCTTATGATTATTGAAGATATCGTGAACGGCGAGAGCTGGTTTTTTGAGCTTGAGGGCGGCTTTCAGTGGCTTTTTGAGTTGGCTGTTAAAAACGGCTCGTTTTGCGTTATGGGAACGCAGGCCGCAATTTTAAACGGCGATTTTACAAAGAAGCTTCAAAAGGGCGAAAGCTTTACAACGCCGCGCGGCTTTTTCGGTTATGCCGCAGGGGGATTTGAGGCGGCAGTGCGCAAGCTTACGGATGTAAAGCGGCGGCTTTCGCTGAGAAAACCGTCGGGCAGCGGCGCACCGCTTGTTTTTAACGACTATATGAACTGCCTTTGGGCAATGCCGAGCGCTGAAAAGCTTATTCCGCTTATCGACGCGGCAGCCGCAGTCGGCTGCGAAATTTTCTGTATGGACGACGGCTGGCTCGATTTTAAGGGCGATTGGAATATAAACGACAAGCTTTACGGCAGTTATGGTCTTAAAGGAATAATTGATTACATTCGTTCAAAGGGTATGCAGGCGGGAATATGGCTTGAAATTGAATCGGCGGCTATTGGTTCTGAGTTTGCCGCAAATACCGAAAACCTTTTGAGTAGAAACGGAATACCTATAGGTACAGGCTGTAAAATGTCTGATTTCAGAAAAGAGAAAACGAAAAAGCATATTATAAACGTAATAGATATGCTTTACTCTATGGGAATAAGGTATATTAAAAACGATTACAATATGAGCACCGTTATAGGTATTGACGGCGAGGGTAGCCCGTGTGAAAATCTTATTGCGCACAGCAATGCTTTTTACGGCTTTATAAATGGGGTATACCGCGATTATCCCGATTTGATTATAGAAAATTGCGGAAGCGGAGCTATGCGGTCTGATAACGGCACGCTCAGCCATTTTGACCTTCAAAGCACCAGCGACCAGGAAATTTACACACGGTACCCATCAATTGCGGCGGGGAGCGCTGCTTGTATGCCGCCCGAAAAAGCGGGAATATGGGCGTACCCTTACCCAATGCTTTATAATGACAGATTGAAACCTGATGACGCAGTTTTTAACAGCGAATATATAAAAGAATTTTCTGATGGGGAGCAAACCGCATTTAATATGGTAACGTCACTTTGCGGCGTAATGTATCTTTCGGGGCGCATTGAATATGCCGACGCACTGAACCGCGAGCTTATTGCCGACGGTGCGGCATTGTATAAAAAATACAGAGCATATATGGCAGAGGCTTATCCGTTTTGGCCGCTCGATTTTAAAGGTCTTAACGACCGCATGTGGAATGCATTGGGCTTTTTATGTGAAAAAAGCAACATAGCAATGCTGGCGGTGTGGAAAATAGGCGCAGCGGAAAATGAATGTGAAATTGACCTTTCAAAGCGCCTACATAAAGGCTCTGAAATTTTAGATTGCTTTCACGCCGACGGTATGCAATATGAATTTGACAAAAATGCCCTTAAAATAAGATTGAAATCCGAAAAACGGTATTCCGCGATATGGTTTGCAATAGATATTAAACGCTGAAGCGATAAAACAGACAGGATTGATCCACTGCATAAGAAAAAAATTAACGAAACAATTGGAATTGCTTGTTTTTTGATATTGGAAAAATTCGTAATCGGATTATAATAAAATACGGATAAATGTTTAAAGCCGTAAATGGGAAATAATCTGAAAATATTTTTCGTACTTCTCAGCCTCATCTTTTTAATCATACGCAGCGCCATTTCCGAAACATCACGGTTTGCACAACCGATAATATTCAGCGTGTCAACCGTATTGAAATTGCAGATATCCCGGAAATCCTCGGTGTCGAGATATTCTGAGGCGTCATATCCGCAACGGGTAAGCAGCATACATGCCACGCTGTTTTTCAGAAGTCCCCTAAAATACACCTCCGTATTAATAGTCGTCAATCTCAGCCCATTCGGGAGAGTAAATAGAAGTGTTATAGATTGTTTTGGTTCTGTTATTCATGATAATAATATGATAACGAATAACAAGGAGAGCGTCCAATGTGCGAATCTGAAAATCGCACCTGCTATACGGAAGCCGACTGTTCCAATAATTCTTCAAGCTTCTTTCTCTTAAACATTCTGCGGTTACCTATCCAAATTGTTATTTTACCGTCGTCTGCCTGAGAGAGCATTTTCAATCTGCCGACACCGATACCCGTACAAGCAGATGCTTCCTCCAATGTGAGACAGGTTTTCATCCAAACCGGCACCATCTTTTCTTTTTCACTCTTGTTCATGCGGCACCCTCTTGTCTTTCGGAACATCACGCAAGTAGGCATATTTGTATTGGCGGATGCTATACTCGCTCGATTTGTAAAAGGCACGGCAAATGCTATTGAAAATATTGTTTAGAGCTTCCTTGTTCATCAGCGGATCAAAGATGATTTCTTCGATTGTGATATTCTCGGCTGAGCCATGCTCTGCAATCCAACGCCTTGTATTGATAGGCTGTTCGATTGCATCATAATAGATGGCTTCGTCTATTTCGTTATTCGGGTTTACGAAATTGTATAAGTCCAGAATGGTATTGCCGGCATAGCCGCTGTCGTTCTGATTCTTATTCAGAAAGTCATACACCCTCATACCGAGGAAATCTCCGAGTGTTCTGAAACCGAGAATGGCATATAGCCTGCGATGGTTATAATCGTCAATTTCAGCCCATTCGGGTGAGTAGATAGAAGTGTTGTAAATTGTTTTTGTTCTGTTATTCATGATAATCCTCCATTGTTGCTTTTAGTCCTTTGATTGCCTTATTGATTTGTGAAACGCGGCTGGTAAGCTGTGCAATTGTATGGTTCAGTTCTTCTCTTGAAGCGGCTATGTAATATCCGGAACGACCGCTGCAAACGGGGACTCCGTTGCACCGCAATTCATTTACGCGTTCTCTGATCTGGCTTCCGGTCAGATTCGTCAATCGCTCAAGCTGAAAACTTTTGATCGCATTGCTTTTGCCTTTGTGGTTTTTCTCCAAAATGATTTTTAAGTTAGTATTCATTGGCACTTTCCTTTCTTTTTTGCTCTCTATATTGGATTGCTGAAAAAAGTGCCGAAAATTAACCCCCTATACCGAACTTGATCAATATTTTTTTCAGTTGTTTCAATGCCCGTTCTTTTGTTTGAATTACGGCAACGCTCGTCATGTTATGAGCTTTTGCGTAATCTATAACTCTTACGGGTTCATCTGTGTATACAAGCGAACAGATAATATCGCGTTGTTTATCTGTCAGCATCGACAAGGCTTTTTGTATCTCCGCCGAGGTTTCTTTTGCAATATAGATCTTGTCTACAAAGGCGGTCGGATCGACAATTCTATCCTCTTGTTCGTTCTCGCCGTATAGATCAAGCTCGTTCAAAGAAACCGTTACACAGCCTGACTCCTTCTCAAGCCTTTTCAAATATGCGTGGCGGTTGTTTTCTTTGCGTATTCTGCTTACTTCCTCGCGAGTCGTTTCAATGTAATAATCGGCGTCGCCTGTACCAAAGCCGAACAACGGCGCAAAATTGTTCTTTCTCGCTTTTCCTTCCTCAGTCGAAATGAATTTATTAAATTCATCAACATTCATTTCTATCCAATTACTTGCCCCTGTGGGTTCATTTACATTCTTCTTTACAAAAAACAGCTTTCTCATTGTTGTAATCTCCTTTGAATTGAATTTTTGAAAATGGTTCGGGTTCAAAAATTCGGGAGATTACGGATATCCGGCTATGTAGCACTGCCACGGTTTCAAGTCGTCACCTCCGATACGGATTAGTTCAGATCTATAACCGTTTGAAAAATTGAAAAAAGTCCTCAATGACATAAAAAAGCCCTTTCCCGGGCAAGCCGAGGAAAGGACTCCAATTACCGTACAAGTATTTTGGGGCACAAAAAAAGCGCCGTACAAATCAAGACCAATAGATATGGTTTTCCATACTATTCAGTCTCAACCTTGTACGGCGCTTGGAAATCACGGTCTTTCGACCGGCTCTGCTTGCACGAATTAAAGTCAGTTATTCAGTTGTTATGTAGTATTTCCGAAATATCGAGCTTGCGCAACGATTACAGAAATCGGGTTACTATGTTTGTTCAAGTGAGTATTTTATAAATGCGTGGGTATACTATATAATATAATTCCGATGAAAACAGCATTGATATGTTGACTTAATCGAAATTATGTGCTATACTTTAATCACTGAATAGATTAGAGTCGGCTATAATATATTGCCGATCAATCAGCAAACAAAAATTATCAAGGAGTGTTATTCTCATGTATATTAAAAGAACCGTAGAAAAAGCCATTCTCGCTGCAGGTCAATCCTTTCCCTGCGTAGTAGTTTACGGTCCGAGGCAGGTTGGTAAATCAACAACCATTGACCATTTATTCGGCGACAAATACAAAAAAGTAACCCTCGACGACGGCGAAGACCGTGCGTTGGCAGTCAATAACCCGAAATTGTTTTTGGAGAGCTACGGATGGCCTGTTGTAATTGACGAGATACAGAAAGCGCCGAAGCTTTTTGACGAGATCAAAAAAATCATTGATGAGCAGCGGCTTGTTTGGATGAAAAACGGCGAGGAAAGACAACTGATGTATATTCTGACCGGTTCAAACCGTTTCGAGCTTCAGGAAAGCATTTCCGACTCCTTAGCCGGACGCTGCGGCGTGATTAACATGTCATCATTTACCTTTGCGGAAAAGAACGGCTACAATGCGCCTCTTTTTAATCCTGAAATCAGCGAGATAAGGAAAAGAGAAAATGACGGCAGAAAATATATCGGCAAAAAGGAAATTTTTGAGGAAATATTCAAAGGCGGCATTCCCGATATCTGCACCGGCATTTCAGAGCGTGATATCTATTTTAAGTCTTATGTTAACACCTACATTGAGCGAGATGTTATGAAGCTCATTGAAGCCGCCAGCGAATTTCAGTTCCGCAATTTTATCTCAGTGGTTGCTTTACGCACCGCACAGGAACTACATTACGATCAGATTGCAAACACTGTCGGAATTGATGTACGCACCTGCAAGCGTTGGATTTCCATTCTGCAAACATCGGGTATTATCTACCTGCTGCAGCCGTATATGTCTAATGTTTCGAGCAGAATCATTAAGGCTCCAAAGCTTTACTTTATGGATACCGGACTTTGCGCTTATCTTTGCAAGTGGCCCAATGCGGAAATGTTGGAATCCTGTGCAATGAACGGTGCTTTCTTCGAAACCTATGTAGTCAGCGAAATCATCAAAAATTTCTATGCATACAACAAAGATCCGAAAGAGTCTCTTTTTTACTATCGTGATATAGATCAAAAAGAAATTGACCTCGTCTATGTGAATGCCGGAGATATTTACCCTATCGAAGTTAAGAAAGGTGTTGCTCCTACAAAGCCTACCAAAAACTTTGATGTTCTGAGTAAATATAAGCTGAACATTAAACCCGGTCTTATCATTGATAACTGTGACCGCATCCGTCCCATCAACGAAAAGGCATATACTTTTCCGATTTATCTCCTGTAATAAGTTATTTACATTCCATGGTAGTATATCAATATAAACTACTATATATTTCACCGTCGATTTCATAGATGTCATCTATCGGAATTACGGTTTTGTCGGTAAATATCAGCTTGCGCTCATATTCGTCAACATGCTTGATTACTCCGGTATGCGTCACATACTCTCCGCCGTTCTTTTTACTGTCCGGCTTGAAGTAGGTCACGGATATTTCCGGCTGCTCATCGGACTGCGAAACGGCGTAGTTCAGCTTATCATTCAGTGTACTTATCGTACCGTCATCAAGTTCTATACGCTCGTCTGTCAGCCGTCCGGCTTCCTTTACCTGATCGTCATATCCGGTCAACGCCGCAAACGGAGAAAAGGACGCGGCACGGTTTATTCGCGGCATACGCTGCCGTGTAGTCAGTTCGTGATGCGGAAGATTTATTATATCCGCGTACAGTTCTTCTGCTTTTTCGCTCATGCCTTATGACCTCCGACCTGTTCGTTGCGTTCTCGGGCTGTCGCACCCTCCTGAAAGTTCATACCTTTCAGAATAGCGTTCTTGCCGAACCGCTTCTTTATGCCGATAATCGTTTTCTGCATTTGTTTTTCCTGTTCAAGAGCCTGCCTTTCGGCTTGCTCTCTCTTTTCCTTTTCAACAGGATCATCGAAAAGCGATATTTGCTCGGCAACGGTTTCGTTTTTAACATCGCTTTCTCTGACGAGCTTACAGGTCGCAACCGTAATACGGCGAACGAGCAAATCCTTGTTTATGATGCGGTCAAACAGATTCATCGTCGCTTCTGTTATGATGTGTGATGAAGATGTCTTTTTCTCTAAATTTGCCGTGCCGTGCGCGTGTTTCGGTACTTTGCGCCCATAACGGTCGGTTGTGATATCTCCGTGATACCTTGCGCTGATTTTCGGATCGGTCAGGTTTTCTATATCATATCCGATATCGAGCACAATCTGATCGGTTACAAGTCCCTTATCCACAAGGTCAAGCACATGTTGGTCAATCATTTCACGGACAATCAGCTTTGTTTTTTCGTAATTATACGGACATTTGAGCACCTGTCCCACGCTTAAACTGTTGGAGGACGGCTTGTACGCCTTTATATCGGCAATAGTGGTCGGCTCCCAACCCCAGGCGCGGTCGATAATCAGTTCCGCATTAACGCCGAACAGCTTAAACAGCTTTGCCTCGTCATAATGCGAACAACGGGCAACATCGCCCATAGTATACATATAGTTCGCTTCAAGCTTTTTGGCAATACCGCTGCCGAGCATCCAAAAGTCAGTCAGCGGCTTATGCGTCCAAAGCTCTTTGCGGTATGACATCTCATCAAGTTCGGCAATACGGACGCCGTTCTCATCGGCAGGCATTTTCTTTGCGGTGATATCCATTGCGATTTTGGCAAGGTACATATTTGTGCCGATGCCTGCCGTTGCGGTAATACCCGTGTTCGCAAGGACATCTTTTATCATTGTCTGTGCGAGTTCTCTCGCGGTGCATTTGTAGGTTGACAAGTAATGCGTAATTACAATAAAAACGGACAGACGGTATCAACAGCATATGCTTATGCCAACGATAACAACGCTCTGACAAACGACAATAAATCCCTGCGTATTACCGAGGTGTCATACGATAAATTCGGAGTACACCCAAAAACAACCGTCACATTCGGAAGATATTATGACGGAGAAAACTATACAGACGGCATTAAAAATGCCGACGGAACATTTATTATTGACGCTTTCGGCAACAAAACTGCAGATAAAACAGAAACCGCCTATAATTTCCTCGGTCAGTTAACCGAAAAGCGGAAAAACAACGGAATAAAAGAAGTATACATCTATGATGAAAACACAAACGAATTAACCGAAACAAAATATTATAACGGTTCAAAGCTCCTCGGCAGCGAAACATCAATTACCGATTATACAAACCGCTGCATTATAACCACCGATTTTAAAAATGTTCACACAAAAACAAAATACGACGCTTTTTGGAACCCGATAAAGGTTTATAAACAGACAAAAGACAGTATCGGCACGGATAACGTTTTATACCGTCTTGCGGAAAAACACATTTATGACGCCTATGAAAGATTAACCGATACCTACGAAATGCTTTCAAACGTAGCGGAATCTGCAGACTCCGAAGAAAATTTAACGGCGTCGGGAATTAAATTCAGGCATACGGTCACTCAGTATGATTCGTTTGGACGTGTTTTATCGGAAACCGTAAAGGACCGAACGGATACCGTTATTTCAGCCCCTATTGAATATACATATGAATCTGCGGTTGAATTCGGAAACTCCGGCATCACATACAACACCGTCACAAAAACCGTATCAAGCGGAAATGCAAACAACGATATTTTTTCAAGCATACAATATTTAGACCCGTTCGGAAGGGTGCGTATAGAGGAGCAGTATAACGGCGGTACAAAGCTGTATACCAATCAGTATACATATTCCGATTTCGGAAATCTTACGGGTGTGAGCGGCGAAACCGTAAACTCGCAAAGCACATCTGAAGACCACACCGACAATTCTACCACCACATCATTCGGTAAGAATAACGACGGCAGCGGGAATATGTTGGAGGTTACGTCAACCGACATAACAGACGGTTCGGGACAAAAAATTCAGTCTGTTGACGGCAACGGAAACGCCACATACTACACATATGACATTTTAGGCAGATTGATATTGACAAAAAAGCCGACCGAAAAGATCGGAAATACGCTTTATTATTCTGCGGTAAAAACCTACTACGATGAAAACGGCAATATATCTGAGGAAAAAAAGCAAATAAACAGCATAGGCGAAAGCGAAAAATTCTCCTCCGAAAAAACGGAGTATGATATATTCGGGAGAGTTGTTCTGCGTTCGGTAAACACAAACGACGACGGCCGCTGCAATATTACGCAGTATTACTATGAAAGCAATAACTCCTCTCCGTCAAGAATTTACACCGGGCAGCCTTTCCCGCTTGACATTTCCGGCTTGGATGAAATTAAGAATATCGGTTATTACATTGATAATTCCGATAATTACATTTCGGGAATACCGGGCAATACAACAGTTCTGAATTTTTTGAATGAGTTAAAGGCAGGGTTCGGCGCGGCTGCCGTTTCCGACAGTCGGGATAATGCATTGTCTGAAACAGACACGGTGGCAACCGGCTATAATGTGGTATTTGATACTGAACCGAGCACAAAATATACGGCAATTGTTTCGGCAGATATAAACTGCGACGGTTTTGTAAATATACTTGATCTCGTAAGGTTTAAAAAGCATCTTGCCGGAGCCGCAACGCTTTCGCAAATACAGCGAAAGGCAGCCGATTTGAACTTCAACAGTCAATTAACCGCCGATGATTTGATTCTTATGAGGAAAACCCTTTTAGGCTGCGCTCTTCCCTCTTTTATTCCTGTGCCTGAATGCTCCGTACAAAGCTTTAAATATGATACCGACGGAAATATAACGGAGTATACCGACGCACTCGGAAATTCGGATATTTTTGAATATGATGAATTTACCGGAAACCCCGTAAGCAAAACATTGCGAAACGGGAAGGTAATTGCATTTGAATACGATTCGGCAGGAAATCTTATAAAAACAACCGGAAGCGAGCAAGGCGCGCCCTCTGTAACCTACTCATATGAATATGATCTTATCGGGAACGTGCTTTCCGCAACGGGCGACGGCGTAGAAACCGATTACACATACGATAACTTAAACAGGTTGATTTCCACCACTACGTCAAATAACGGACTGAAAACGCAAATCGATTATCTCTACACAGGCAAGGATCTCTCAAAAATGACAACCATCCGTTTCGGTAATAACGGCACTCTTGCCTATACAGTGGCAACAGAAGAATATGAGTATAACGAAACAGGCAGCATAGCATCCAAAACAGTATCCTCGTATAACGGAGACATTACAAATGAAACGGTCCGTTACAGTACCGAATACGGGTACGGTTATACCGCAAACGGAAATGTGCAATATACAACGGTTTACAGCAGCGGCAGCGACGCCGAGTGCGGGCAGTTCTCCACATACCGTTATGATTTAAGCAACCGAATTACAAAAATTCAGACCACCAAAGAATCCGGGACAAATATTACTATACGTGAGGAAAACTACTCTTATAACCTGAACGACGCTTTAACCGCAAAACAGATTTCCGTTTTACAGGGTATTTCCGATGATGAAGAAACATATACGCAAAGAAATTATTTCACCGATTATTCGTATGATAACAGCGGCGCATTGGTACGCGAGGAACACGGCGTAAAACAGAATAATACAAATATTCCGAAGAACCGTATAAGCTACTCTTATAATTCTTCGGGTAACAGAATTAAGTGTCAAAATACCGATTTTGAAAACAGCTCAAACAGTCGGGTAACCGATTATACATACGATTCGGCAAATCGGCTGACCTCTAAAAGCGAGACGTCCGCAAACTCAACTTCAAACAGCGTTTATACCTATGATTTATCCGGCAATCTGTTGACCGGCACTACAACAGAAATAAGCGGCAATTCGCAGACGACGCACAGCAGTACCTATTCGTATGATTCGCTGAACAGGACGTCTTCTGTAACGAAAGACGGCGTTACATCAGATTATACCTACGATGAAAACAACCGTCGCATTTCAAAATCGGTCGGCACCGGCACAACGCTGTATTACTGGAATAACGACCAAATGCTTTGTGAGTTTAATTCCGATAATGTTTCACAATGCAATTATTATGTTTGGGGTATCGGTAACGAAGCGGAAGGAATGATGAAGAACGGCATTCCGTATTCAAACATGTTAAATCTTACGGGTGATATTGTCTGCACAATAGGTCAGACCAATCAGACCGAGATTGAAACGCAGTATGACGCATACGGAAATATCCTCAGCGGCTCTACCTTAACATCATTCGGCTACACGGGCGAATATATGGACGCCGAAACCGGACTGTATTATCTTTCTGCGCGTTTCTATGACCCCGAGCTCGGGCGTTTCACACAAGAGGATGACTGGCTTACGGAGGGACCCAATCTTTATATTTACTGCAAAAACAATCCCGTTCTTTTTTTCCGACCCATCCGGGCATTGCAATGCTGTTGATTTGGTGTATTATAGAAGAAAGGGAGATATTGCAACACTTGAAAAGCTAAAAAGACTGATTGCAAACGGTGAATGTGATCCTAAATATCATTACGATCCAAGCAAGCCTGTTGATATTTTTATCAAACAAGCTTATCCAATAACGGAAGATCAATATAATCAAATTAAAAACTCTATATTTAATAGAAAATTCAAAAATTTGTTTGGACTAAGCAAAAGTGGTTATAAAATGAATCCGTCAACAACATCCGGTAGCATTCAATTATTTTCGAGTACTTATTATGATAAAGGCGGCTTTTTTAATTCTCCCGGTTGGCAAGGCATAACATATGTTTTTATCACTAATACTGTCGCTGTTTGGAAACTATATATAGAAACAATCAATTTTAGTGATACTTCGTTTATGAATACGCTCAGGCGTTTCTTTGAAAGTGATTTATATGAATATGCCTCTTTTGCTGTTGATGAATTAGTTCAAAGCTATACGGACATTCCTAATATCGGTAGCGGGTTTGGAGTATTATTCAATTGCATAGATTCCATAGGAGAAGTGATCATAGATCCATTCAGTAGATATATTTCGGGTGCCATTTACGGAAAAGAGGATACAGAATCAGTATCGTTGCTATTTGCGGCATATGATTGGTATCACAAAAAATCTGTTTTCTCAAACAAATGGAAGACTACATATGTTAACTACGCATTTCCTTGGTCAAAAAACGTTGAATCATTTTTATTATAAAAAACTATTAGGAGTATTATTTATGTTGAAAAATATTAAAAAAGAAGCAAAAAGAATTATATTTTCATATTATTTTAAGCTTATATTGCCTAGTCTTATATATATGTTTTCTAATGCAGCCTTATATTTAATTATTAATCAAGTTATGGCTTTTAATGAATGGTATTTATATTCTGAGGTTATAAAAATTCTAATAATTCTTGCTACGCTAATACTCTGTTTTATAATAAATCCGATTTCTTTAAATTTGTTATTTAAAATTACCGTATTATTAGTAAATGAGGAAAGTTCAATATTGAATAATATTATTTATTATTTAAAGTCGTGGACAACTGTAAAGAGAATAATCATTATAAACTGTATACCTAGGTCGCTTCAACTACTAAGCCTATTGTTTTCAAGCAATAGATTCTATATGAGTACAAATAATTCATTGGCGCTTATCGTTGTAGCAATAATTGTAATTATTGCAGACTATAAACTATTTATATCAAATTATTGTCTTGTGCTTTCAAACTGTGCAGCAAAGACAGCTATAACGAATTCTATTGGTTATATGAAAAAGAATTTAGGTAATTACATATATTATAAACTTTCTTTTATTGTATGGTACTTGTTTGCTGCAACGTTAAGAATTATATTTGAAATACTTATTACTGGAGATGTAAACGCTATTCTACATAACTATTATTTGCCGTTTTTAGATGCATTTAAGTATTTTGAATATGGGGTTGGATTATTTCTGTGTCCTTATTTATATGTTACGCAAACTCTTTTCTGCCGTCATATTATTGATAATACAAAGCAATAATAGCAAAACTGCATATTTTACAACCCAGGTCGAAACCGAGTCTCAGTACGATGCGTTCGGGAACATTACAGAAGGTCAAACCGTTTCTTCGATCGGATACAGCGGAGAATATTTGGACGCCGAAACAGGGCTTTATTATCTGACTGCGCGTTTCTATGACCCCGAGCTCGGGCGTTTCACACAAGAGGATGACTGGCTTACGGAGGGACCGAATCTTTATATTTACTGCAAAAACAATCCCGTTCTTTTTTTCCGACCCATCCGGGCATTGCAATGCTGTTGATTTGGTGTATTATAGAAGAAAGGGAGATATTGCAAGGTTATATTTAATAATAGGGTGACGTATCATGTTACATAAAAAAACCTATAAATATTTTATTGGCATATTTCTTTTAATCGGTATATTGTTATTCGTGGCATTTATTTTGTTTCGTAACACACATCCAAAGCAAAGCCGCGATATAGAAAGTTATATATCAGGCAATTATCAGAATTATAATAAAGGGAAAACTGCAAGCAAATTTTTCCCCAATTATCAAAATTTGGGGAATTACGAAGAAATCAGGTTTCTGTTTAAAGATTTAGGCAAAAAAATATCACTCCATGAATATTATACTTTTTATATGCTTGACATTAGGTACGCAGACGCTGAATATCAAGCAGAAAAAGAGCGCTTGTCCGAATATATTGAAGCCGGCAATAATGAATATGATATGCTTGACAATTATTTGATTAACCGGGTTGTCATTGATGATCCGTTATATCAAGAAAATTATGCCTGTATCTGTTTTAACGATACATCTAATACGATCCGATATATTATTTTCTGCGGGTTAAAAGTTGATGAGAGATCAACAGCAATGATTCAAAGCGTTATATCATGGCACGTTGGAAAAGAATGGGTTGCGTACTACAAATAGCATTTTTTATATTTACCAATAGTCGATATTGCATATTATTTTTAAAAGGACACTGATTGTTATACGGTTGATTTTGATGAAATTTTAAACGATCTGAATAAGAAAGTGATCGCATTGAAATTAGGAAGTATAAATATGAAATTAACCGGTACGGAATTTTGCGTTTTTGAGGGTGATTTTTCTCAAAGTTTAATCGAGGCAAAAAAATATAAAAAAGAACAAAATTATCCAAATTACAGATTCTTTACAAATAACTGTTTGGCATATATTCAAACAATTTTAAGTTATGCAAAAAGCGATGAATATTCTATACAGTGGCTGTTTGACCACCCCTCGACTATTGTTCCGACGGTCTTTAACAAACAAATTATCGCTATGAGATTTTTGGAACAATTTGTGCAGATTTATAATATTTTGTGATTGCAGGTGTTAGGTTATGAAAAGAAAAGTATTATTAATTGTCTGTTTGTTTCTTTTGGCATTACTCTTTGTCATTATAAATAATACAAATTGCAAAGAAAGCAATGATTTAAAGGATTTTACAAACAATACATATAAAAATTTTAACGGCGGAGAATCGGCAAAGGCTTTTTTTGATGAATATTGTGAAATTGATAACTATGAAAAAGTGCGTTTTTATTATTCTGATTTCGGAAAAAGAATTTCATTACACAAATACTACACAGTATTTGATGTTGATGTAAAATATTCAAACGAAATGTATTTAGCTGTGAAAGAAAGTCTCTTAAAGCATACCGAAAAAAACGATCCGGATTATAATAAACTTAATGATTATGTCGTATCCCGTATAATCAATAATAAAGAGATCTACAGAAACAATACAGCTTGCATATGTTACAACGATGAAGCTTGCGTAATAAGATATTTATTTATATGTAAGCTTAAATCCGAAGAGGATACAAATATTCGAGCCATAATACCTTGGAATTTTGGTGAAGCATGGACATTAGACGAATGGGCTAAGCAGTAAAACCTGTTTATTAAATAGCAAAATAGGATATATATATGATCAAACGCTATTAAGGAGGATTTAGCAATGAAGAAAATATTCTCTGTTTCACTTTTAATATTACTCCTAATCATACCGCTTTCCGGGTGTCTCGGAAATGATAAAGCCTCTTATTCTCCTCTGAATTTTCCCGAGAATTTACACACCAAAGTTATTTAAGTCGGATAGGAGGAGATTTTGAATGAGGAAAAGGTGTGGTTTATTAGTGATGATACAATTATTAGCCTTTATTTGCTCTGCGTGTTTTGGCGGAATAGATATTGATATTTCCGAAACAAATTCCACCGTGAACAGCGGAAATAATATTTTACACGGCGGATATGTTGCAAAACAAGGCGACTCTGTATTTTACGCCGTAAGAAATGATGACTTTTTCCGTCCGTCCGGATTATTTGTTTCCAAACACAATAAAAAGAAAAAAATTGTGAGCGGAAATATGATTGATTCTATTAACATACAAGGTGATACGATCTATTATATAAAACAAGAAAAAACAAAAATAGATTCTGTTGATCAATTCACATTATACAAATACAAAATTTCAGAAGAAAAAGAAGAACGTCTGCTGCAACATTGTTATAATGCCGTTTCAATAGATGGGCAGATTTATTTCAAAGTATATTTTGACGAGATCGGCTATAAAAAGGCTAATCAGAAAATGCCCGATGCCGGTGAAAACAATTTTATAAAAGTATTGAATTCCAATACAATGGAAATCGATATAGTTGTTGATAAACCGGTGGATAAATTTACTGTTATCAAAGACAAATTATATTATCAATATCAGGATCAGATTTTTATGCTTGACCTGACAAATAAATCTGAAAGAGTCCTCATTCAAGAACAATCAATTCTTGACTTCCAAATATCGGAAGACGCTCTCTATTGTTTGACCTATGATTATGCAACAGGGATAAGCAAAGTGATAGAGGTATCGTTAAACGAGAATAACAGCCGAATACTTTTTTCAGAAAACGAACAGCTTTATCAAATAGTTATGTACGCAGACCATTTGTATTTCTTAGATAACAAGGAAAACTGTTATAAAATAAATGCTGACAGAGCTTCACAAACACTTATATCTGGAAATTGTTCATCCCTCTTTGCCTTCCAAAATGCTCTTTATTCTTGGCATAACGAAGTGGAACAAATAGACCTGACAAAAAATTGAGCGATGATAAAATGAAAAAAATATTTTTAATTACAATCATCAGCGTTTTGCTTTGTTGTTCGGGTTGTATAATAAAAAATCCCTATTATGGGAAACGGCCATCGGATTATCCTAACACAAAATGGGTGTCCGATGATCCCGACATATATTTCTCCGTTGCAGAGGGAAGCGTTCAAAACAAGCCGAGAATGTTAGGAGAAATAAAGGCAAATAACGAAACAATTCCGATTCAGGTTTCTTTTAACACAAATAATTCTATCAGTGTTTTATACTACTATGAAAGCGGGAAAAATAAATACACAGAGGTTTTTGCGGGAAAATGTAAATTTGAAAAAGAAAAATGTGTTGTTACCGATTTGGTAATCAACGAAAATGCAAATGCGTATTTTTCTGACAATATAAAAGAAATTGTTTTTTCACGCGAAGATCTATCGTAAATACTCCGACAATAGAAACAGAACCACTGATAAATTGAGGAATTTATATGATTAAAAATGCAAAACTTAGTGCAAAAAAACTGATATTAAATAAATACAAATATTTATTTATCCCGTCAACAATTGTTATGATTTTGAACGCTATTGCCTATCTTTTTATAAATGTAATAATTACATATATGAATTGGGTGGATTTCAGCCACTTTTTGCAAATAATATTTTTACTCTGTTTCATAGGGTTGGAATTTGTTTGTATACCGTTGTCATCAGTTCTTCTTTACAAAACTATTTTCAACTTAGATAATGCGAACAATACCGTATTTTCTATAAAACAGATGCTTTCTTCCGACATTATAATAAAGACCGTTAAAGTCAACCTTATCCCGGTTTTTCTGCGTATATTGGTAAAAACATGTTCTTCAAAAGTGTTTTACTATAATAGGAATTATCTCTCAGTTGCGATTATCTCCTCTTGGGTCGGTATTTTCATTTCCTATAAATTTTTAGCAGCCAACTACTTTATTGCTCTGGGAGATGAACATCCGATAAAAAAATCTTTTGAACTGACTAAAAAGATTTTTGGGGAATATTTGCTTTTAGGTCTTTCTTTTCTTGGTTATGTAATGCTGGGCGCGGGTATCGGCGTTTTATTGCAATATTTGATTACCGGAAGCCCTGCATATAACCTTTATCTCCCGCAATTGCAAATATTTAATTCATTTGGATACGGCGTCGGATTCTTTTTAACACCATACATTTTCACAACAGAATATTTTTGGTTTAAACAAAAAGAATCAAATTTAAGACAAATTTAATATGAGAAATGAAAAAACAACGGTTATAAAAAACATATGGCACAACATTGGCACTGAATTGCTATTGAAATGTAAAAAGCTATATGTTAAAATGAGTATGCTCAAAAAAGTATCACGAGAAAACAGCGACGGCATCATCTTTACAGATGGTGCTTTTTTGTTGCGGAAAAACGGAGGTAATTAAGTGAAAAAAAGAATATGTAAGGATATGCCCGGCAGATGTAAGCACATCAATGTCGGGCGATTGCTTTTTCTGTCATTTTTATGCGTAACGCTTACGGCGGGTTTCTCGCTTAACGCCTGCGCCGCGGGCGTTACGGTATGGCAAAAGGCAGAGGAAATAATGAAAGATGTATATAACCATATACTTGCAATCTCAACAATAGCGGGAATTGTTACGGCGGCTATCGCGCTGCTTATGCTCAACTTTTCAAAATCGGACAGAACCGTAACGGAATCGCGGGCGTGGCTTAAAAGAATTATTGTAACTTGGGTTATACTAAACGGCCTCGGCTTTATTATGGCATATATCACGCCGTTTTTCGCAGACGGCCGCTGGAACGGATAAGCGGGTGACATATGGGAATATTGGACGGAATTGTTGAATGGTTTGCAGAACAGGTAATGAAATTTCTTGATTTAATCAACTCGTCGGTACTCGGAGCGCTGGGCTGCAATATGTCAACCTTTAAAAGATATTTCCCTGCTGCCGAGACTATGTATAAGGTGTTTGTGGCTCTCGGAATAGGTCTTATTCTGTTAAACCTTGTGTGGCAGCTTTTTAAAAACTTCGGTGCGTCGCTCGGTACTGAGGCGGAAGATCCGCTTAAACTCACCCTGCGCTCGGCAGTGTTTATTCTGCTTGTATATTTCGCGGATGAAATAGTTGACCTAATACTTAAAATAGGCGGCACGCCGTATAAATGGATACTTAATTCCGAGCTGCCGCCGCTTAATTTTGAAAACTTCAATTCGGTGCTGCTTACCATTCTCGGCGTGTGCTGCAACGGGGCGGTGACCGTTATAGGTCTTGTTATTCTGCTTATACTCGCCTGGAACTATATAAAGCTGCTGTTTGAGGCGGCTGAAAGATATGTACTGCTCGGAGTGCTTGTGTTCACGGCGCCCGTGGCTTTCGCTATGGGCGCATCCAAAGCTACGGGCAATATTTTTGCCGCTTGGTGCAGGATGCTCGGCGGACAGGTGTTTTTGCTTATTATGAACGCATGGTGTTTAAGAGTATTTACAAGTATGGTCGGCGCGTTTCTCGCAAACCCGCTGGCTGTGTGACGGAGGGTTTATATGAAAAAGTATTTTAGGTTTATAATATCTGCGGCGGTTCTTGTCGGTATATTCTCCGTATCGGTCTTTGCCCTTACCGAAAACGAGGTGCAGGATGAAGTCTCCCGCATAGGCAGAGAGGGCGTTACGGGGAATATTTTTGTCTGGTTTCTATGCGCGGTCGCGTTTCTAAAGGTGTCGCAGAAGATAGACAGCTTTATGTCCTCACTCGGAATAAATGTCGGGCATACGGGCGGGTCTATGTTAGCCGAGGTTCTTATTACGGCTAAAAGCATCGGCAGCACATTTAGGGGCGGCGGTAAGAGTGTTTCGGCAGGAAGATCCAACGGTACATCGGTCAATACTGCCGCATTTAAAGGCGGGCTTTCGGGTATGGTCGGCAGAGGTATAACAGGCAATGCGGTTAAAAACGCAAACGGTACAAAAAACGGCGGTATCGGCGGAAAAATATTTGATTCATCGCTTGCAAAGGGCGGCGGCTTTGCAAACAGGGTAATAGGAAATATCGCTAACGGAGATATTGGGACGGTCGGTACAATATCCGGTGAAAATGCGGGCGCCGCGCTTATGTCGTACTTAGGATTTACGGCGCTTGGAGAAAATGCGGAGGATGTACCGTCTTTTAATAATGTGGAGATAGGCGGCGGGCGGATAACCGGCACGGAAATATCCGACAGTAATCCGCAGGGCATAAAATTCGCTATGTACAGCGCGGATAAATACTCCGCACCAGAGGATAATTATTTAACCGTCACCGCCGCGGACGGTACGGCTTGGTATAAGCAATACGCCGAAAACACCATAGTTCAAAAGCCGTTCGTTCATTCAGACGGATATGTAGACCGCGGAGATACAGTGGAAAAACGAATACCCAAAGCTCCTAAAAGAAAGGACAGGCAGTAATGGCGGAAAACGGAAATAATGCGCTCGGCAATGCTTTGAGCGCCGCCAACGCTGTAAGAGGCGCTGTTAAAACAGGGAAAGCCATTGCCGCCGCTGCCAAAGGCGGCGCAGCGGGCGGAGCTGTCGGTGCGGCTGCGGCATTCGCCTTTGAAAACCGCAGACTTATTGCGGCGGTAATAATAGGACTTACGGTGATTCTATTGCTGCCTGCCGTTATAATAAGTATGTTGCCGTCCTTAATATTCGGCGGTACGGACAGTCCCGATCTTAATAACCCCGTGGCGGTTACGGAAAATATACAGGCTGCGACCGGCGTTATAAATACGGTGTTCGGGGAAAACCTTAAAAAAATATCCGAAGAAATAGAAAAGGATAAAACAGATGGTATAAAATCGGAAATAATTTACCCTCAAACGCAAGATACGAAATATACCGCGGCGCTTATAATCTCACAATATTGCGCGGCAAGGGAAAAGGATTACAAAAATATATCCCTGCCGGATTTTGAAAGAACGATAAAAACCGCAGATAATATTTACCGCTATGAAAAAACGGAAGAAACAAGAACGGTAGAGACAGCAGTAACCGTGGTAAACGCCGAAACGGGCGAAGAAACGGAAAATATTATTACGGCTGAAGAAAAAGTGACGGTGTATACCGTATTTTATAACGGGGAAGATTATTTTGCAGAGAGCGTTTTTAATCTGAACGAAGAACAAAGGACGCTGGCAGATAATTACCTTGAAAATTTAATGTTATATTTAAGCGGAGGTATTTAAAATGAAGTTGTTAATTGTATCTTTGGTTTCACTGTGGACGGGCGGGTTTATCGGTGTTACTGCAATGTGCCTTTTTCAGATAAACCGCGGCAGGGGTGCGGAAAGGAAAACAAATGAGCGAAAGGAATGAAAACAAGGTATATATTATTCCGCCTGACTTTATTCAGAGCGGCACTTTATTCGGCGGACTCGTTAAGTTCAGAAATGCGCT
>OKSC01001784.1_pt1 | contig 20173 bp, 8 predicted proteins | sample 1601161 | NCBI WGS metagenome assembly OKSC01 (sample SAMEA3541552, study PRJEB24748) | human gut metagenome | biome: human gut; feature: human-associated habitat; material: faeces | place: China | collected 2012
CTATCGGTTTTCCTTCATGCCCGCTCCAAGTCCAGCTTTCGCTGGTAGGCCATACACCCCAATCAGTTACTTTTATTTCTCCCCGGTAACCATTGGGTTCACGTACGGCCATATAGAGTTTCTTATCGGGGTTGTAGAGCATGTCACGATAATGGGATATGGGTTTTCGCAGCCCGGTCAGGTCGATGTCACCACAATAGGCACCATGCCAAGGATAGAGCTGCCCGGTATGGAAACCGTCTTTCTCCCTACCTTTGTAATAGGCACGCCCGATGCTCGATTCTCCCAGATAATCCAATGCCGTCCATACAAAGTCGCCGATGATATAGGGATGCTTGTTTACCAAATCCCAATTGCGGAAAGCATCGCGTGGATAGGATTCCGTCTGCATGATGATGCGGGAGGGGACACGTTCGTGGTCAGATTCTGCACGATGCAACTGGTAATTATAGCCTACAATGTCATGTACGGCTGCCAACGGGTCGAATATCTCCCAGTCTTTGTCCCAAGTAGTTAGTGCAGAAGTGACCGGACGTGAAGGATCCAACCGATGTACGTGTTCGGCAAGTCTCTTTGCCGTAGTGATTACTTCCAGTTTCTTGCGCTCTATCACCTCATTGCCGATGCTCCAGCAGAATACGGAGGGGTGGTTGCGGTCGCGAAGCACCATCGCTTCAATATCACGTTTCCACCACTTGTCAAAAAGCACGGAATAGTCATGTTTGTTCTTGGCATCACGCCATCCGTCAAAAGCCTCGTCGATAACGAGCAATCCTTGACGATCGCATTCATGCAGAAAGGCTTCCGAAGGCACATTGTGCGAGGTACGCACGGCATTGAAGCCAGCTTCTTTCAACAATCGCACCTTGCGTGCTTCGGCTGCATCGAAAGAACACGCACCTAATATGCCGTTGTCGTGATGCACGCATCCGCCATTCAGAAGTATAGGTTTACCATTCACAAACAAGCCTTTTTGACTGTCGAAAGTTATGTTTCGGAATCCGGTCATATTCGTTACCTCATCTACCACTTTGCCTCCAACAATCAGTTGCGTACATACCTTATAAAGATTTGGGGTATCCGGCGACCATAGTTTCGGATGACTTACAGAGAGCGATTGCTTCGTGTGTCCGCTTGCGGATGTTACTAGCACTCTGCCAGCCTCATCATAAATCGTATGCTTGATTTCCGGTTTTGTCCCGGTCCGGGCATTGTCTATATAGCGCATGGCAATGTCCAGATTCCAATCATCGCTGCCTTCTTTTTGAGTCGGGCGAATATAAACGCTCCAGTCATCAATGTATATCGCCTCTGTAGGCGATAGATGCCTGAACCACTATACCAACGACAGTTCTTCTGTTGGGAGTTATCCACACGTACGGCTACAATGTTCTCCTGCCCGAAATGCAGGTAAGGAGTAATGTCACAGAAATAGGATGAATAACCGTATGGATGCCCTCCAGCACGCTCTCCATTGACAAATACTTCCGAATTCATATAAACACCCTCAAAATAGAGGCGCAGTTCCTTACCCTCCATCACCTTATCTACGTGGAACTTCTTTCGGTACCATCCAATACCCGTAGGCAGATAGCCACCATCGTTTCCGGCAGGAACCTCCGCATCAAAATCGGCTTCAACACTCCAGTCATGAGGCAGATCCAAGCTTCGCCAACCGACATCGTTATATGCAAGTGAAGGGGCATCGGGTGTATCGCCGAGTTTAAAACGCCAATTGTCATCAAACAACTGTTTCCGCTCTGGCATAGCAGCCTCTACAAACAGAGGATAGCTGAACATTACAAACAGCCAGGTGAAGAAAGATATAGATATAAACTTTTTCATGAGAATTACTTATGATTTATACAATAGGTATTGAATGAATGGGGCTTTACCACTGTATTGAGGAACTTTTTTCCAAAGCCTATGGAGATGGATTGTTCCGCGTCACCAAAGTTACCGATGACCGTCACATAATCCTCTGCCGGAGTTTGCCATACCACAGTGTACAGCTTTTTCTCTTTCTGCGGATAGTAGTTTATCATCCGACTGCCCGGTATTACATAATGCGTAAAGTGCTTTACCGCATAATACTCCGCCGTATAGCGGAACTTGCGTGTTTTAGAGTCCACCTGAATCAAAGCATTTTGTTTCCATCCCCAGGGGCTGGTTCCATTGTCGGGCAGAAGGAAGTTCCAGTTGAACCATTCGTCGCATCCGTTGCCGGCATTGTCGCTGATCAGGAAAAAGGTGTGCTCGCCCGCTTTCCAGTCCATGCTGCCGTTGCCGCATTCGCTCTCCGAGCAGATGTAATGGTAATCGGGATATTGACGGCGTATTTCCGGCAATATCTCACGGCCTTCCCATTGGAAAGCGATGCCGTCTATGCTCTTACGCAACTCCCCGTCGGATAGTATCTTCTCCACATGGTCCCGACGATTGGTATTGAACGTACCCAAATAGAGTTTCACTTCAGGGTGACGTGAACGGAGTGTCGGAGCCAAATAATCCCGGTTGAAACATACGGTTCCCTCTGCCGTCCAGGCACAGCCCGGATAGGGCGTATAGCTATAAGCCTCGTTCTGGTAGATAATCATATCAATATTTACGCCCTGCTCTTTGTAAGCATCGATAAACTTGCAGAAATAGTTGGCGTATGCCTGTAAGTAACGCGGGTCTTGAATGAAATAGTCCTGCGTGGCAAGCCGACGCGGAAACTTACCTTTGCGTTCTCCCAAGAATTGCATTTCGTTTTCATCAATACCTTCCACGCTACCGTAAAGCAGATAGTCTATGTTCGGATTGGCATGATTATGACGGCTGCTCACCACCGGATAGTCATTGTTTATTTTCATCCAGCTTGGCGGACTCCAGGGAGAAGCCCAAAAGGTGAGAGCCGAATTGTACTTCTGTGCAGCACGAATCAAAGGGATGATACTACGCTTGTCGCGTTCAATGTTAAAATAGCGTAGTTCCAAGTCACCTTGCACTTCATCACAGCTATACCATGAACGGCCATAATCATTACAGTTCATAGAAATACGTCCACGTGTGAACTTCAAATCACCTTGTGGAGCGAAAAGATTGTACATAATTTCTTCCTGCTCGTCACGTGTCAGCATCAGCAACGCATCCCAATCCAGTTCATTAAAAGTCGTTCCCCATGCTTTCCATTCGGTACCTTTTTCATTTCCCGTTATAGAGAATATTGGCGATACTTCCGCCGTGCTTTTCAACCTATCCTTAGACTGCTGCCAGACAGCCTTCTCGGTACTGCTGGTTCTTATTACAGACTGTCCCCAAAGCTGAAAACTTCCTACCCAAGCCACAGTTGCGACCACAACAAGCTTTCTTACATTAAAATAATCCAAAATCATAAATCTGCTTTAATTAAAAGATTTCATTCATACGATAAATTCATGACAAAAGTAATCATATTCACGATAAGATGCATCATTCCAGCTCTTTATATTGAAAATCAGTGAACTGTGCTTTCCCCTTGCCATATACGAACAGGCCGGGCAACACACTCTGAAAATCATCCAGCGTATTATGGTTGTAACCGGAAATTTCCATGCCGAATGTCTCTTTCATCCACTTTTTGCCATCGTAGCTGTAATAGCCGGTCACCACATGGTCTTCGTTGCGCAGTTTCAGCCAAAGAGCAGTGTAATCACCTTGTCCCGATCGGCCACGATACTTACCCCGTCGCCACTTGTGTCGGTTGTGCCGATCACACCCCGTGCCTACATAGAAGCGGTCATTATAGTAGAGGATAAGTCCGGCAACGGCAGCACTGTCGCACTCGATACGAGCACTGATTTCATACTTATGTGCTCCCGTAACGAACATCATGGGCGATGATTCCGCCGGATTACCACCTTGTGCTTGCAACACAAGCGTGTCGCCTTCCACACGTACACGTCTGGGTTGGTAACGCTTGTAGAATTTCCAGTCGAAGCCAATGCGAAACTCATCCAATCGTGCATGACGGTCTGCCGCACCGTTCAGTGACAAGGGGGAAGGTATTTCCTCTTCTACTTTCTTCTCCAAAGGAGCTTTCAGCCAACCGTCTTCCGTAATCTCTATCGGTTCCAACAAAGTTTGCCGCCCCAGCGTAAGATAATCCTTTTCGTAGGCATGATACACAGCCCACCATCTGCCATCGGGTGTGTCAACGAGCGAGGCATGCCCTTTCGACCACCATTGTTCCTCACCGCTGTAAGTGTGAATCAACGGATTGCAAGGGCTGTTTTCCCATGGTCCGTCTACCGATTTGGAGCGAGCTACCACCGCCATGTGGCTGGTGGGTGCCCCTGCAGTACCGCCCTGTGCATTCAGAAAATAGTAATATTCGCCAATCTTCTTCATCTTCGGACCTTCAAGTGCCATGCCTTCCACCGTCCAATGCTGTGGGATAGGCCAGCCATCATACACTTTCTCCAACTTTCCAGCTACAGACAGCCCGTCATCCGTCAATTTCACCCGATGCCCACCGCTAAGAAACAACCACCGCTGGCCAGTACTCTCATCCACTACATGACAAGGGTCTATCCAGTACCCAATCTTCAAGTCCACCGGTTCACTCCAAGGCCCCTCAGGTGAATCGGCATAAACCACATGATTGCTGAAGCGATCATTACCCTGTGACACAGTGAAATAAATGTAATACTTTCCCTGATACTTACAGATGTCCGGCGCCCATACAGAACCCAAATAACGGGTCAACGCTACACTAACAGGTTGCCAGTTTACAAGGTCGCGTGAGTGGAATATAGTCAGTCCGGGGAGATAGTTAAAGGCGGAGTGTGTCATATAGTAATCTTCTCCACTTCTGATGATAGTAGGATCCGGATAATCACCGCCAAGAATGGGATTCCTGAAAGTATATTTCACATCCGCCATCTCCTTGCTGTCCACCCAGAGATTCTCTACATCTTTGCCCACACGGAACAAAGGACGTTCCTCGGCCTTCTTCGGCGTAATGTGGATGTTTTTGAAATAGATATTCTGTGCATGGCGCACATAAAAACCGAATGCTGGCAAACCGTTCCGACGGAAATCCTGTGCATCGGGATAACCACCTTCCAATTCCGGCACTTCCAATGTTGCCATCTTTTGAGTGCCGCCACCCACAGTTTCAATATCCATGTTGCGAATGACAACGTTTTCTACCGGATATTCCTTGATACCCGAAATCAGCGAGCCTTGCAGACGGTTGTCCGTACCTTTGATGTTCTTGATTACCACGTTCTTCAAATATCCGGGATGCTCCATCTTCTCGTTGAGCCGGCGTCCGCGATTACCGATACGGAGAAAGATGGGGCAACGGCTACGGTTTATCTCTATATCTTGTATCAAGATGTTCTCGATGTTTCCTCCGTCCACGGTAGCCAATGTGATACCGGTACTGCAGTCATCGCGGTTACGAAAAGACTGGGAAGCATCCGGAAGGCCACCCAGCACCAACTTGCGAGCGATGATGTTACGGTAATCGCCTTGAGTATCTGTACCCAGTTTAAAAGCATTGCAGGTGGAGTAGAAGGTAGAGTTTTCTATCAGTATGTTTTCGCAAGGTTTGGCACTGGCACTTTTCAGACACATGGCATCATCGTGCGAACTGAAAAAACAGTTTCTTACAATGACATTCTTACACCCGTCCGGGTCAAGTGCGTCATTGTTGTGATTGGCATGGTTAAACACGGTAATGCCATCGAATATTAAGTCGCGACAATAAATATAACTTTGCATCCATGCGGCAGAGTTGCGCAGGGTGATTCCTTTCAGGACCACGTTGTTGCACTCTATCATGCGGATGCCGAAAGGACGTCCTTCCAATGCTCCGATGGTCTCTGGTCCCGGAAAATTCTTTGCTTCGCCGCGAAAGTATATCTCACCCTCCCCGCAAATGCCCACACGTTCCGCCCGTTCGGCATAAATCAGCGAAATGCGGTATTTGTGTATCACGTTCATCACACTTTGAAAGCGTTCCACCTTGTCTGGATAATCTTTCAAATTCGTGCTACCCAGTAAGCGAGCACCTTTGGCTACCTCCAGCATCACACCGGATTTCAATTCTATAGTGCCCGTCACGTATTCTCCTCCTGCTATCCGTACGGTTCCTCCACCTGCGACAAAGCAAGCGTCGATTGCCTTCTGTATAGCAGTGGTGTTCAGCGTACTCCCATCACCTATTGCTCCATACTTCCGTACATCGAATATAGAAACGGGGACTATCCAAGGTTTCAGATGCTTGGTTAGTGAATCTGCCACTAAGGTCAGTTTATGTACTAATTTAGTTTCTAAAGAAACACCATTTTGTCCTTGCAGATTATAAGGACAGAAAATTATAGAACATATTGCAATAAAAAAATTTCTTATCATCAATCTCATAATAACACATTTGTTGTACCCTTACTGATTATCTTTCCCGACAAAACTTTCAGTTTCTCCCCATTTATCACTAGGAATAGAAAATATAGCTTCCGGTATCAGCCTCAGTCACAGCCGGAATCTAATATTCCCGACTCGCTGCCCGGTGATTATTCGGTTCCAACAAAACTCATGAACCAAAGTCGGCGAAATACAATCCCCCCAAAACAAACCGTATTTCGCCGACAAATAATACTACATATACTTTATAACCTATTGAGTATCTTATTCTGTCTTGTCTTCATCAGCCACGGCATCCTCCCAATTCTCCCACATCGTGATGTTTGGATCGTAACCATCGTAGCCGAAATTCTGACGCATTTGCCTGCCTGTGTTTTTCTTGATGTCCTCGTTGGGAACCGGCCAGTACAGGTTGTGCTTACCTATTTCGTAGTTGAATACACGTCCATTGGCATTGATTGGTTTGCCCGTGTTGTACAAGCCACTGTAATGCACTATCCGCTGATACCAATAGCTACCCCCGTTGGCATCAGTACCTTCTTGCCGATCGTAAGTATTCACATCATAAACATTCCCCCATTCATCAGGCTTTCCACTCAGTGCAAGGCAGTAGGAGACACGGCTTAGTTCCACCTGACGCAACTCTTCGAGATAGAGTTCACGGGCACGTTCGTTCATGATGTCTCCGATGGTAACAGTGGTGTAGTGTTGTTCGCAATGTGCCCGCTTCCGCACTTCATTTACATCGTCTGCCGCACCGGTTGCATCGCCCATGTAGAATTTAGCTTCGGCGCGGAGCAGGTACGTCTCAGCCAAACGATAGATATACCAGTCGGCGATAGACCCTTTGGTTGCGCCTTTGAAGTTGTTTTCTTGCGGCTTGCCTTCAGCTACTACATCCTTTAAATAGATTTTATACAGAGGAAAATCGAACCAGGAACGGATGGTGTCTTGCGAACAATCCGGACGTACCTCTGCGTACGTCTTGCCATAATAAGCCGATGCCGGGTCATTGTATTTCAGCGAATCCATGGGGAACCAGTTACCCACCTTAGCACTATGGCGCAAGTCACCTTTATCGTCCATACCATTCACCTGCCACAAAGTGTGGGTGGCGAAGTAAGTGGGACGGATATTGGCTATACCACGACCTATGACCCGCACAAAGTCATACTTTTTGTTATACTTGGCGTTGTTACGGGCAAAATTCGTAGCACCAGGTTTCCCATCCGGTCCCTTGATTTTAGCATCTATCCAAAACGGTCCGAAGGCACGCATAGTATGAAATTCATTTAAGGATTCTCCCGATCCACGGCTGACAATGCCATAGATTACCTCCTTATTGGCACTCGTCAGCTTGTTCTCTGCACGATGCAAATCCCAGATAACATTACGGGTTATCTTCCAAGTTTCAGGCTCCCCACTCTCTACAAAAGTACCGAAAGGTTCTTTCATCAGTTCATAACCGGATTTATCTATAAGGATATCAGCCTGTTCTTTTGCCTTTTCCCATTGCCCGGTGGCCAAATAGCACTTTATCAGGAGTTGGCGGCATGCGCCCTTGTTCACTTGGCCGACCATATCCATGTCCTTTTGCTCGGGCACCCATTCCACGGCAAACTCCATATCTTTGGTTATCATATCCAAAATGGCCTTGCGGTCAGTAGTAGCGTAATTCTGTTTAGGTACTGAAATGACTTTGGTCAGCAGAGGAATGTCCTTGAACTGGAACACCAGATTCAGGTAACGGATTGCACGATGAAAATATGCACGGCCTATATAGGCATTCTTGGTGGCTTCTTCAAGCCCTTCCACCCCGTTGATGTAGGTCAAAATCGTATTGGGAAACTTGATGCCGGAGTAATAAACATCATTCCAGAACCATCCGGTCTGGTCGCGCATGTTGGTAGGTGTCAGCGTACCGTTGATGTCACAAAAAGGATTGCTTTCATCCGTTTTCCCGTTAGCCGCCAATTCCGAAAGGCGATATTCCAAGGCAAGAGCATTGCTTTCACCGTTTATCCAAATGTCACGTAGTTGCTTGTCGGCAGCTGCCATGGTGGCTTGCAGACCGGCTTCTGTGGTAAATGTGGTTGTCGGGTCATAGAAGGAAAGCGGTTTAGGCTCCAAAAAATCCGAGCATCCGCAGAGAAGAAGCAGGCCGCATGCAGCCGCTGTTAAACCAGACAGTCCTTTTTTCTTATTGTTTAATCTATTGTTGTTCATAATGAGTGCTGTTTTATAAAGTTACATTTATACCTAAAGAATAAGTGCGAGGTGCAAGACCACCGGTCTCTATGTCGTTCAGTTTCCAATGAGACATGGTCCAAAGGGCAGCATTACGGATGGTGCCATAAACCTTCAAATTAGAAAGTCCCCATCTGGAAACAATGGATTTCGGGAAGGTATACCCAATCGAAATGTTTTCGAGACGGATGAACGAGCGGTCAATATACCTTGCCGGTGAATTTACTCCCGTAGGTCCTTTAGAATTGAGCCGTGCATACGTGTTGGACTGATGCTCCGGAGTCCAGTATTCTTTTATACTCTGATTCAAGCCATAATCTATTTCTGAAGCGTTCACTTGGTTCAGGTAGGAGGTGTCTTTCATCTTGGAACCGATACAGGAATAGAGATTGAAGGAGAAGTCGATATTTTTCAGGATAGTGAAGTTGTTCCGCATGGAAAGAATGTAAGGAGAAGTAGTTTGTCCCAAGAACTCCTTATCCTTGTCGTTATAAACAGGGGTACGACTGCCATCGGAATTGATGATGTCGTCTTCCGTGTAGTTGTTGGCCACTTTGGGGTCACCCGGTAGCTGGCCTACTTTCTTAGCTTCTTCAATCTCGTCGGGTTGCCAGATACCGGTGACACGGTAATCCCATATCGCAGCGATGGGGCGTCCTATCCACCATTTGCCATATTCGTCTTTTTCCTTGCTACCCACAATGTTTCCGTTGGCATCGAGCACATCTTCATATTCGCCATAAAGGTGCTTCACTTTATTATCCATGTAAGCAAAGCTGAAACTGGTGTTCCACTCAAAGTTCTTTGTTGCCATATTCTGTGAGTTGATGATTAGTTCCACACCTTTGTTCTGTACCTCTCCCAAGTTGGTGGCAATGTCATTGAAACCGGTGAAAGGAGGAAGCGTACGCCCCATAATCATATCCTTGGTTTTTATCACATAGCCTTCCAAAGAACCGGTGATGCGGTTGTTCTGGAAACCGAAGTCCAAGCCCACGTTGTAGGCCTCGCTCTTTTCCCACTTCAGGTTGGGATTTGCCATACGACCGATTTTCAGGTATTCCATCTCTTTCAGATTACCCGAAGCATCCAAGTAACCAAACATTTTGGCGCCGATATCGAGTGTGGCAAGTGCCAGATAGGGGTCGTTAATGGCACGGTTTCCGTTCAATCCCCACGAGAGTCTCAGCTTACCCATGCTCATGGGTTCCCATTTAAAGAACTTTTCGTTGGTAAAAGTCCATGCCAGGGCTACAGAGGGGAATGTGGCCCAAGGTTCTTTCTCTCCGAAGGCCGAATAGGCATCTCGGCGGATGGATGCAGTAATCATGTAGCGGTCGTCGTAAGAATAGAACAGGCGCCCCAACAGCCCTACAGCTGTGCGATAGCTGTCAGACGAGGAAAAGCTGCTCTCCAATTTTCCTGCCGTATTCACATAGTGGAATCCCAATACATCAGTGGGCTGGAAATTACGGGCGGCAATACCTTCCGACCATGACTGGTGTTTTTCAGCTTCCTGTACCAAAGTCAGCATGACATGGTGTTTTTTAACGAAAGTATGGTCCCATGACAAGGTGTTATTGATAGACCAGTCGAATTTTGAAGCTGTATTGCGGTTGGCACCGTGGCTTACCGCATCCCAATCGGGATGTTCGGATGACTGGAACCAGCGGTCGTAGAACCACTGGAGGCGCGGAGAAGCATTGAATGAATAGTTAATGTTAAACGGCAGTTTCAGTTTGGCTGTGAAAATGGAGTTCAGCACGTAATATCCCTTTTCAAGTTGCTCATATTGATGGTTGAAGTCGTAGTTATAACCCATGTTGTAGGTGTTCTTCTCACCCATGGGATGTACGGCAAGGTTTCCATCTGCATCGCAGTAGTTGGCAAAGGGACTGTTGGCGAGTGTGGAGCCTTCATTCAATGCCAGGTCGCCATCACTACGGCTTTGGAAGTTGACATTACCGCTGACTTCCAGCCAGTCAGTAATGTTGGTAGTCAATTTCATATTGGCACGGATGGCTTGGTATTCAGTACCCCGAATGACCCCTTCATTACGAAGATAGCCTACGGACATATAGTAGTTCATTTTCTCGCCCGCTCCAGAGACACTGGCATTATAATCCTGGTTGATACCGGTTTGATAAGCGCTGTTGTACCAGTCGTATGTTCTTCCGGCAAGGAAGTTGTCACGTATCAACTGGTCTGTCTGGGTCAACACACGGTCAGCATAAATACCGAGGTCTGACTGCCCTTCGGCATTGACCGAATAGTTGCGCCAGTCTTCGATGGAAACATCGGCAGGCAAGCGGTCGGGACGGTCATAATAACCGGGCTTGATAGTTCCCGTCTGGTAGGCCTCGTAACGCCCGGTTTCGGGATTCATTCCGTAAGTAGCGGTCTTGTACCAGTCTTCACGGTACTTCATATAACCGTCACCATCATATACTTCTTTATAATTGGCTTTAGTTACGAAGCCCACCTTTGCACTGAAGTTAATGACAGGTTTGCCCATCTTTCCTTTCTTGGTAGTGATGATGACCACGCCATTTGCCGCACGGGCACCATAAACGGCTGCTGCCGAAGCATCCTTCAACACGTCTATCTGCCCGATGTCTTCAGGATTGATTTCAGACAACTCACCATAAAATGGCATATTATCAAGGATAATCATCGGAGAGCCGTCCGTCAGGCTGGACAGCGAGCGGTCGCCACGGATTTCGAGTGAGCCGCCGCCTTTGGCCGACGTGTCGAGCCCCACCTTCAGACCCGGTGCGCCGCGAAGCACGTCTTGCACGGTCTTGGGGGCTTCGTTCTGCATGGCTGTGGGGCGTATCTGTACGACGGAGCCGGTGACATCTTTCCGACGCATTGTGCCGTACCCCACAACAACCACCTCGTCTAGCATCTCGCTGTCTTCCGTCAAGGTCACATTCAACGGTTTTCCCGGTACAGCCTTTACCTCTACGGTTTTATAGCCGATGTAGTGGATTTCCAAAGTGGCACCCGGTTTCACTTTGAGCGAGAAGTTTCCATCAATATCAGTAATAGTTCCATTTCCTCTGTTTCCTTTTTCAATAACATTGGCACCGATGACGGGCCCCATGGCATCACTGACCGTACCTTTCACTATGACTTGCTGTTGCTGCACAGCCTGCACAGTAGTCACGCCGTCCTCTGCCCACAGGGCAAGCGGGTGGCTCGCTACGAGACCGGTACAAAGCAGTAAGACGGCTGTCGCTTTACTCGGAAGTCTGAATGAGTTTGATTTCATCATTTCTTAAATTTAATTAGGTTAAACATTTGGGTTAATTCCTTTTAATTTCCTCTTCTTAAATAAGAAGTTCTTCGGACTTCAGACAAAAAAAACGCTTAATATCAGTGAAGCAACTGACTAGCTTAGTCAAAGATCTCGACTACCTATGGTCGAAGTTTTCGCTTACCTTAGTCGAGAGCTTCGTCCGAAGTATGCCCGAAGAAATATGTTATCCTGAATACTTTCTTATACCTTAATTATACCTATACCTTACTTGTCTATATTGCTTACACAATAAATGATTTTTATCCTAACGGATTCTCTTCCAAATTCCCGTCACTGCCATCCGGTTTCTCCGTAGAACCACCAGCTTCGGGTGCCTCGCCTATATAAATGGTATGAGAGGTACTACGGGGTGTTTTCAACAGAGCACCGCCACCGCCTCTGTACTGTGTGGTCACTGTAAGCATATACTCGCCGTCTTCCAACGATGCAGGCAGCAAGATAATGAGTCGCGAAGGCTCGTTCAGCACAATCATGGCGTTGTCTATCTTTGTCACAGTTCCTGTGATAGCGGAAGTCAGCATAACGCCCACCGAAGGGTCAGTACCTGCCACCGTGAGGTTCTTGCCGAAAAGGGTGAAATTGCGACCTGCCGTGGCGCTGAAGTCCGTTGCGCGAGTAGCGGCATCCCGTCCGCTGCCGATGTAGAATTTTGTGGGACGTTCTCCCAACACGTCCACACGTGTATCCTTAATAGCCTCGCGAAGCGTCTTGCCCTGAGTGAACGAGACATAAATGCTGTTGGTTACTGCATTCCAGGCGTTCTGCTTCGCTACGCCGCGAAACTGTGCCACACCACGAAACAGCCCAGTGTTCACACTCTCACCATTCATCAACGCTTCGGCTATCACCTCTTCCATCAGTTCGATGCCTAATGCCATCGTCTCGCGCCGCACACCAGGATTCTTTGCCACCATGCGGTCCAAGATAATATTCTTGTCGATGCTACGGGTGGTCTCCAGTTGGAAAATCTTGTCCGTCTTGTCATCGGTAGTCACCGTGTTGTCTACCAACCATGCCCTTAATACATTTTTTGCCATACTTTCATAGTCTTTTTGTTAACATTGGTAATATAATATTGCATTATTGATATGATAAAATTATCTATTATATCAAAATAGAATAAACTAATATGTCATATCAACGCTGCAAATATATAGAAAATGAGAGGTACGAATGAGAGGTAAATCTTCCTTATGCCGCTACTATTCTTTCTAAATATTTATCGAAGCATGACGACAGATGGAAAAACAATAACGGTAACGATGGAAATCTTTCACAAAGCGATGGAAATCTTTTTTTCTTCGACACAAGTATGGCAGACAATACTCTTCATTTCCATTTTTTTGTTCCTTTCACCATGAAACATTATCTTTGCCATTGTCAAAGCAATATTTGTCTACATAAAAAGAAAAGATAATAAAAAATAGCCTAATCGAATATGTTATGGCAAAAGTACTAATACTATTATTTCTTACAATTTCATGTATACCCATCATCGCACAGTCTGACTACTTGTTTAAGAACATCAGTAGTCGCGATGGGTTATCGAATGATTTTGTACGGGATATGGACGTGGACGGAAAAGGGTTTATTTGGATTGCCACTGAAGAGGGACTGAACCGATGGACTGGCAACGGAAATACCATATACCGGGAAAACAACTCCGGATTGGCAAGCAATGAATTGACAACCGTGTACTATGATGCGAAGAGCAATAGCGTATGGGCAGGCTCCAGACAAAAAGGCATAAGCATATTCGACTGCCATACATCGCAATTCAGCCACCTGAGTACCAAAGAAGGACTTGCCAGTGATGCTATCACAGATATCATGCCTGCTGGTGATGAAGGTTTATGGATTACTCATGTGGATAACGGAATAAGTTATTACAACCGAAATACGCACAAGATATATGTCTATAATTCTTCTACACTATCAGGATTGAAAGACTGCAATCGTTGTTGCAGAGATGACAACAACGGTTATTTGTATGTAGGACATATTACTGAAGGGATGAGCATAATCAACCTGAAAAATAAAACGGTGAAAAAATTCTATCATGATGCCCAAAATCCCCAAAGTTTGCCAGGAAACAATGTACGAAGCATTTACATAGACCATAAAAAAAATATATGGGTAGGGACAAATGGTGGGCTTGCATTATTTAATCCGATGACAGAAGAGTTTACCTCCTTTCGCCATGAAGACGACAATCCCCAATCTTTGGTTGGAGACAATGTACATCATATCACGGAAACAACAAACAATGTATTGTGGATAGCCTCGGATTTAGGAGGAATCAGCACACTCGACTTAAACAATTTTGAGCTAAAGAGACAGGAAGACCAATTACACCTTGAGAACATCACTCACATCAATAGCGGACTTTCATCCCCCAACACGCGTGTCATAATGCAGGATAAATTCGGCCATATCTGGATAGGTAACCATAGTACTGGCGTTGACTTCATAGAGAACAACCGCCCCCTTTTCCATACCCTGCCCTTCTATAGTGAAAAGGATGGAGTGCAAACACCCAGCCGAGTGTATAGCATAGAAGCGAATAGCGGAGGGGAAATATGGCTGGGAGGAGAAAATACGTTAACCTGCTGGCAGGGCAACAAAGTAAAAAAGCAATGGAATGTTTCTTCACACTTGTCACATGCTTATTCCGTTATTTATAGTATGAAACAAGACAGCCAAGGTAGACTTTGGATGGGTATTGATGACGAAGGAGTACTACGCTATGATCCCAAGAATGATACTTTCAAGCGTATTGATTTGGGTATGGAGAATATAGATGTACGCACTTTTTACGAAGATGAACAAGGACAAATGTGGATAGGAAGTGAGGAAGGAGTCTATATCAGCCACCATGATAGCATCCAAAGATGGAATGTACCGGAGTGGAAACGGTGGAATCCGATTGCATTCGCTCTTATGCAAGATAAACAACGAAAAATATGGATAGGGACATTGGGAGTAGGAATCTACGTTGTTGATGCAAACCATAAACAATTGACAAGACTGTATGACGGCAATCGCCTGCGTACCAATAACATCAATCAAATTTACCGAGACCGGGATGACGGACTGTGGATAGCTACATATAATGGACTGGTCTATGTGAAAGATACCGACCAACCGGAACAGACTATATTATACGATGAGGCGTATGGACTTGCCGACAACCATATCCGAGCCATCCAGCAAGACAAACTGGGTAATATTTGGGTAAGTACCTATACGGGGATTGCCTGTTTTAATGTTTACCGCCAGAAATTCTACAATTATGATTATCACAACGGGATACCTGCAGGAGGCTTTATCGAAGGCTCGGCAACTATCTTGCCGGACGGAACTATCTGCTTCGGTTCTTTACATGGTGTCTGTTCTTTCAATCCACAACTTATCAATAATACGGATATTGTCTCCCCTATCCAACTCATCGCTTGCGAAAGTTTTGACCGTAAGGTAATAAACAGAAAAGCAGAAACAACAGTTCCCAATGACAAAGGGGTAATCAGCCTGCCTTATTACCGCAATACATTCCGCTTTTTATTCACCGTACCAGATTACGCACAAGAAGGTCTAGTTGAGTATGCCTACCAAATGGAGGGACTGGACAGAACGTGGTATGATACCGAAGGAGAACAACAAATAACCTTCCGAAACATAGATCCGGGTAAATATATCTTCCGAGTTAAAGCACGGCTGAAAAATGGTGAATGGGATGAAAAAAATACTGCATCCATACACATTGTCATTAATCCGCCGATTTGGGCAACATGGTATGCCAAATCATTATATACCTTATTAATATTGTGCATTATTTATCTCATCTTCCGTTCATACAAAAAAAGACTGCTGCTGAAGAGTTCTTTAAAGGTGGAGAAAAACTCGCTGGAGATGGAAAAGAGAAATCGGCAGAAAGAACAAGAACTGCACAATGAACGGCTTCGCTTCTATACAAATATCGCACATGAATTACGTACTCCGCTTACGCTGATTATCGGTCCGTTGGAGGATTTAAAGGATAACAAAGGCATACCCGCCGCTTTCCGTACAAAAATACAGACCATATACCGCAGTGCCGTGCAACTGCTCAATCTTATCAACCAACTGATGGAATTCCGCAAGACCGAAACTCAAAACAGACAACTGACTGTGGGTAAAGGCAACCTGAGCAATCTGATTACAGAAATAGGATTGAGATATAAGGAGCTGAATCAAAATGAGCATGTAAGAATCAATGTCAAAGTGGAACCTGTACAGGAAAATATCTATTTCGATGCGGATATCATCACGATCATACTTAACAATCTGTTGTCCAATGCCATCAAATACACTCGGGCAGGACATATCACACTCTCCATGCACCGAATAAAGGCAAATGGCATAAGCTATGTAGAAATGATAGTGGCAGATACTGGCTATGGAATTGACGCAGAGTCCTTGCCGCACATTTACGACCGATACTATCAAGCGAAGGGCAAGCACCAGGCTTCGGGTACCGGTATCGGGCTGGCATTGGTGAAGTCGCTCGTTGATTTGCACCACGGTTCACTGGAGGTGGAAAGTGCCGTGGAGAAAGGAACGACTTTCCGCTTCCGCATACAAACCGATTACAATTACCCCGAGGCATTGCACAAGGAAGAAAAAGTGGTTACTGTTGTAAAGGAAATGGCAGAAGATGCCGAACCGGAAAGTGCATTCCCTATTCTGTTGGTGGTGGAAGACAATGCTGACATCCGGGAATATATAGCCAATGAATTACAAGATACATATAAAATATTGCAAGCCAATAACGGAAAGGAGGGTCTGATTTTGGCGTTAAGATACACTCCAAATATTATAGTGAGTGACATCATGATGCCGGAAATGGATGGCATAGCCATGTGCAAGGGCATCAAGGAGAACATGAATACCAGCCACATCCCTGTCATCCTCCTTACAGCCAAGGACTCCATACAAGATAAAGAAGAGGGGTACGACAGTGGAGCCGACTCTTACTTGACCAAACCTTTCAGTGCGAAACTATTGAGGAGTCGCATCAAGAACTTGTTGGAGATGCGGAAACGCCTTGCCCGGCAAATTGTGGAAAATGTTCCGTCTACGGTGGTCAAGAACACCGAAAAGCGACAATCTACTTCATCCCCTCATCCGCAATTGAACAGATTGGACGAAGCCTTTCTCTCTAAATTGACTTCATTGATAGAAGATAATCTGGATGTAGAGAAAATAGACACCGCTTTTATGATTGATTGTATGAACATGAGTTATTCTGCCTTCTATCGTAAAGTAAAAGCTTTGACAGAACTTAGTCCCAATGAATTTGTTCGAAAGATTAAGCTAAGAAATAGTGCACATCTATTACTTACAGGAGAACATAATGTGTCAGAAGCCGCCTCAATGACCGGCTTTAACAATATGGCACACTTCCGCGATTGTTTCAAAAAAGAATATGGCATTCCTCCATCCGAATATCAGAAACGATATAGACAGGGGTAAACTTGATACCGGAGGAGGGGCAGAAAGAAGTTAGGAAGTTAAGCCGATACATTGCGGTAGTGTAAAATAAACTGTGTCACGCATTATTTATCTCTAGAAAACTCATCGGTCGGGGAACGGCCCGCGCCAAGGGGCGGGACCACCCGTCCCGACGAGCGTAAAATTACAATAATTTAAACCGGTTTCCAAACTTTATAGCCAGTTGTTGCGAGATGGTAGCCCAATTGGCCAGTGGCATGGTCCATTTCTTACGTATATTGCGGTATGCAAGATAAACAAGTTTCTCAAGGGCTGTATCCGATGGGAACACGCCCTTGTTTTTTGTTACCTTGCGGATCTGACGGTGATACCCCTCAACGGTATTTGTGGTATAGATAAGCTTACGGATGACCGGAGTATACTGGAAGTATTCGGACAGCTTATCCCAGTTGTCCTGCCAGGATCTGATAACGACAGGATACTGTTCACCCCATTTTTCATCCAGCTTGAGGAGCTCATTTTCTGCGGATTCCTTATTGACTGCCTGATAGACACATTTCAAATCCCTTAAGAACTCCTTCTGATTCTTGGATCCTACATACTTGATGGAGTTACGTATCTGATGTACTACACAAAGCTGTACGGCTGTATTAGGATAAACGCTTTGAATGGCTTCAGGAAACCCCTTCAGACCGTCTATACAGGCAATGAGAATATCCTCAACTCCACGGTTCTGAAGGTCTGTCAACACGCTGAGCCAGAAGTTTGCTCCCTCATTCCTTGATATATACATTCCAAGTAACTCCTTGTGTCCCTCCCTGTCAATGCTCAGTACATTATAGATTGCACGGGTTACCGCGCAGCCACGTTCATCCGTTACTTTGTAATGAATGGCATCCATCCAGACTATAGGATAAACAGAATCAAGCATCCGTGATTTCCATGCTTTTATCTCCGGAAGTACACGGTCTGTGATGGAACTGATTGTGTCGGCCGAAACACGATTCCCAAGATTTTCTTCCATCCAGTCACTGATTTCCCTTGTGCTGTTTCCCATTGCATACAAGCCAATTATACGGTCAGCAACACCTTCTGCCAGAATAGTCTCACGCTTCTTGATAAACTGGGGATCAAAACTCGAATTACGGTCACGGGGAGTGGAAACGGTTACTTCGCCCAAGGGAGTCTGAACCTGCTTTTGCATCTTTCCGTTACGACGGTTACCCATCTGGCGTTCTTCTTCTGTCAAATGTGCATCCATCTCTCCTTCCAGGGCTGCATTCAATATACTTTCCAATAGTGGGGCAAAGGCGCCGTCCTTACCCAACAAAGGCTTGCCGGCTTTCAGCTGTTCAATGGCCTTGTTCTTGATACTCTCGAAATCAAATTCTTCTTTCATAAAAAAAACTGTGTTAGCAAAGTTAATACTTTATTCCTTGCTGACACAGTTTAATTTACATCCTCTACATTGCTGCCAATATATTGTCTATTGACTTTAACTTCTAAGCTCGCCCGGAGCGGGCGACAACTTCTTCTAACTTCTTAGCCCTTGTGAATATTATTCATTCTTGACAACACAATAGCACAGCCTTCAGCGCCATCTTTTCCGTGGTTTTGTCACCATATCCGGCCGAATATGAGAATAACAAATACTATCCAATGTAAGTCCTGTAATATGATGGCTCTGATTGGGGACTCCCTTGGAATTATCCACTACAATGTTTCGAATAGTAATGTCCTTGGGTGGCAACCTTTCGTCACCGCACAACTCATAGACAAAATCCGCGGAACCACACCGAATGTCCTTCACATGAATTCCCTCGATACGGGTAAGACGTTCCTCATAAGTAGGAACCAACTCCCGCCATTGATAGAGAATATCCATGTCCAACCCAACCAAATATTCAGTATCCTTGCACGTAACATCTTCCAAGTAGATGTTTTCCACAATTCCACCCCGCCTTCGGTTGGTTTTGATAAAGAATAAGCAATGCACAGATGCGGGTACATCACAATGATGCATATAAACGTTTCGCACACCTCCAGACAGTTCACTGCCAATGCCCAATAGAGTATGTCCTTCCATTACCTGACAATTACGTACAACGATATTCTCACAAGGGGTGCCCAATCTCCACGCATCTCGGTTTCGCCCCGATTTAATAACTACAGCATCATCTCCCTGGTCAAACTTGCAATTCTCTATCAGGAAATTACGGCTCATTTCCAAATCTATGCCATCGTTGTTGTGGCCGTTCGCCTTGACATCAAGACCACGGACAATGCCACCCTTGCACATATAAAGGTGTATAGTCCAAAAGGGACTTTCCCTGATCTTAAAGCCGTCAAGCAACACATTCCTGCAACGGTTCAGATGAATCAGATGAGGACGGAGGTTATTCTCACCAACAGCCATTTGCCTTTCTTCCACAGGAACATCAGTGGAAGCCATTGTATATAACTTCCTCAAAGCCTCCATGTGAGCTTGCGGACGGGCAAACCATATTCTCCATGTATCCATCTTGGGAGCCAATACTCCTTTTCCTGTAATGGCGATGTTTTCGCAATCAGATGCATAAATTAGCGGAGAGTAGTTATAACACTCCATGCCTTCCCATGAGGTCATTACCGCCGGAAGATAATCCGAAGGAGTGTCTGTAAAACGCAATACCGCTCCTTCCTCCATGTAGAGGTTTATATTGCTTTTCAAGTGGATAGGAC
>OKSC01001785.1_pt1 | contig 20163 bp, 15 predicted proteins | sample 1601161 | NCBI WGS metagenome assembly OKSC01 (sample SAMEA3541552, study PRJEB24748) | human gut metagenome | biome: human gut; feature: human-associated habitat; material: faeces | place: China | collected 2012
CTCGATTTTATATAATTGCATTTGCTAATGCAATTATTCAGTAGACATTATTTATGCGTTTATCTGCTTTTTAAGCTCCTCTGTTTTATCTGTCTTCTCCCACGAAACGCCGAGCTCCTCCCTGCCCATATGACCGTATGCGGAAAGGGCGGAATACATGGGCTTTTTAAGTCCGAGCTTGTCTATTATTGCGGAGGGGCGCAGATCAAACACCTTTTTAACCGCCTCTGCGATTCTGTCATCGGGGCATATTCCCGTACCGAAGGTATCAACCATTACCGAAACCGGGTGCGCAACACCTATGGCGTAGGCAAGCTGCACCTCGCACTTTTTCGCAATGCCCGCAGCTACAATATTTTTCGCGACATATCTTGCGGCGTAGGCGGCGCTTCTGTCAACCTTTGTGGGATCCTTGCCCGAAAACGCGCCGCCGCCGTGGCGGGCAAAGCCGCCGTAGGTATCAACTATTATCTTTCTGCCGGTAAGTCCCGTATCTCCCTGCGGCCCGCCCACAACAAAGCGGCCTGTGGGGTTAATATATATCTTTGTGTTTTCATCAAGCAGCTCTGCGGGCACGGTGGGCTTTATTACCTTTTCGAGTATGTCCGCCCTTAACTTTGATAAATCAATATCGGCACTGTGCTGCGATGACACTACAACAGCCTCTATTCGAGTCGGTCTGCCGTCGTCATATTCAACCGTGACCTGGGTCTTACCGTCGGGGCGCAGGTAGCTAAGCTCATTATCTTTGCGAACCTCGGTCAGCCGTTTAGCCATTTTGTGCGCTAAAGATATCGGCAGCGGCATAAGCTCGGGCGTATCGTCGCAGGCATAGCCGAACATCATGCCCTGATCCCCCGCGCCGCGGAGGTTATACTCGTCCTCCTCACCATCCTTGTACTCAAGCGAATTATCAACGCCGAGCGCTATATCGGGCGACTGCTTGTCTATAGCCGTCATAACCGCGCAGGTGTTGCCGTCAAACCCGGCAGATGGACTGTCGTACCCTATTCTGCAAACCACATCCCGCGCTATCTGCGGAATGTCAACATAGCAGCTTGTGGTTATTTCACCCATAACGGTTATGCTGCCCGTGGTGCAGAAGGTCTCGCAGGCTACGCGGGCTTCGGGGTCGTTCTTTAAAATTTCATCGAGTATCGCGTCGGATATTCCGTCGCAGACCTTATCGGGATGACCCTCGGTCACCGATTCGGATGTAAAAAGCATTTTTGCCATTTGCAATTCTTCTTTCCGTGAAAAAATTAAAACCGCCTCGGACGAGACGGTATATGAAGCCTCATCTTTCGGATAATCCGCCGGAATTGGCACCTTGATTTTAAAATCAGGTTGCCGGGCATCACAGGGCCGGTCCCCTCCGCCGCTCTTGATAAGGATAATATTCAGTTCTGTTTATATTTTACCACATATTGCGGGTTTGTCAACTGTTAATTTTTACAGGGAGTCACCGCATATTCGCCGTTTCCTTTACCTTACCCGATTCGTGAATATCGTCTATTGTAACCTTGCTTTCGTGCGGTATGGGCTTCCAGGTAACCTTTTTAAACAGCGCCACATACTGGGTATACCGCCCGATTATATCAAAGGTGGGCCATGTGAAAATATAAAGCAGCATTTTTGAAAAGGGTATTTTTTTAATGCGCTTATGCTCCACAATAAAAATGTAAATCGCAGCAGCCGTGTTTTCAAGGTATTTGCCGAGCCTGTATAAAATTCTCAGCCACACTGCCAGCAGCATACCCACCGCCATTGCCTGCAGACCTGAAGAAACGGTTATTTCAATGGGGAATAAAAAGCGCAAAAACCGCCCGAGGTAGGTGCCGCGGGTAAATACCGCCGCACCGCCTATGCCGTAAGCATAGCAGTAAAAGCCGTAGGCTATTACCGAGACCAAAAGCCAGCGCACAATGTTTATAACCGAAAAAGGCGTTAGCTGCATAAGCGTATCGTAAGAGGCAAAGCGGTGCCTTACCGATTCCAAAAAGCCCTTGCAAATATCCTTAAAGCCTTTTTTCTTCTTTTCTTTTTTATCATCCTGCCAGCGCGTTTTTAAAAAATGCTTACCGCAAAACACGTTTAAAAGCAGGTAGGGCCCTGTTTCGGCAAAGGCAAGCAAATGCCCCTTTGACCAACGCAGCCGCTGCCGCAGCGCTATTTTAAGGCTTGTGGGCTGCTCGTCGTAAAATTCTGCGGCGTCGTTATAGGTTATGGCGTAACCCTGCGCCACCGCGTCGGCGGTGAGGGCGCGGTCCTCTGTAAGGGAGGTATACTTCCAGCCGTCGCGCACTATTTCATTTGAAAAAAGAAAGCCCGTTCCCTGAATATTGGTTGCAAGCCTTAAAACAGACCGCGCGCGGTGGTTTGCCCTTATAGAGCGCAGCCAGTGCAGCGCGTATGTAGAGGCTATCCAGCATTCGTCAAAATTCTTTGTGTTGCGGTAGGATGTAATTATTTTCTCGCCCGCGTCAAACGCGTCGTTCATACGCGATATATAATCCGATTTTAAAAGATTATCCGCGTCGAAAACAAAATATCCCTCAAAGCTTTGCCTGCCGTAATCCTCACCTATTCTTTCAAACAGAAACTGCAGCGCAAAGCCTTTTGTTTTATGCTCGTCATCAAAGCGCTCGTAGCAAATTGCGCCGTGCTCGCGCGCCACAGCCGCGGTTTTATCGGTGCAGTTATCCGCCACCACAAAAACCGTTACAAGCTCGCGCGGGTAGTCCTGCTTTTTTATGCTGTCAAGCAGGTTACCTATTACCTTTTCCTCGTTTCGCGCGGCTATTACCACGGCATATTTATGCTGCTTCTTCGCCGGCGCAAATTTCCGCGTGAAAAAAAGCCCGATTATTTTATAGGCTACTTTGTAGAGCACCATAGCCGAAAGTACCGCGCCTATTGCGGCATACACCGCTTTAAGGGACGGATACCAGCTGCCGATAGTCTGCGCGGCGTTTACCGCACAGCTTAAATTAAAAATCATTTTTTGTCACCGTATTTTTCGTTATAGCAATTTATGCAGCGTGTAATTATTTCAACAGCTCTTTCCCTGTCGCCTATTTCGTCCACGGCGGTCTGCTTGCCCTCTAACTGCTTGTAAACCGAGAAGAAGTGGCGCATTTCGTCAAACAAATGGCTCGGCAGGTCATGCACGCTGCGGTAGTCGTTATAGGTCGGGTCCTTAAAGGGAATAGCTATAATTTTTTCGTCGTTTTTGCCGCCGTCCAGCATTGTAAGCACCCCTATCGGGTAGCACTCAACCAGCACCAGTGGATCAATAGGCTCGTTGCAGAGCACCAGAACATCCAGCGGGTCGCCGTCATCCGCCAGAGTTCGCGGAATAAAGCCGTAGTTTGCGGGGTACTGCATTGAGGTATACAAAATTCTGTCAAGAATTATGCAGCCCGTTTCCTTATCCAGCTCGTATTTTTTCTTATCGCCCCTTGTAATTTCTATTACCGCCAGAAAATCCTCGGGTTTTATGCGGCTTTCGGATATATCATGCCATATATTCATATTCTTTCCTCATTTCGGTAATTTTTTTAATTGTCGTCAGTTATCAGCGCTTCGTATTCGGCGTTTAATTTTTCCCATTCGTTCATAGCGGTATCAAGCTCGGTTTCCGCCTCGTCAAGCTCTTCTTTAATTTCGGAAAGTTTTAAATAATCCGATGCGTTTTCCTCCATACCCAGCTCGCACCGCAGACCGTCGGTTTTTTCTTCGAGCAGTGCCACCATTTCTTCGGCTTTTGCTATTGCGCGTTCAAGCCGCGAACGCTCTTTAAGGGGTGTTGTAAAGCTTTTTTTAGGTTTTTCCTTTACTTCAACCGATTTTTCCGGCACTGCTGTCGGCGCTTTTTTGCTGTTTAAATATTGCTCGTAGCCGTAGGGGTAGTATTTAACGCCGTCCGACTCAAACGATATAAGGCTGCTTGCAATTTTCTTTATAAAATAGCGGTCGTGCGAGACAAAAAGCACCGTTCCCGAAAAATTCAGCAGCATATCCTCAAGCGTTTCCTTGCCCACTATATCCATATGGTTTGTGGGCTCGTCGAGTATTAAGAAATTCGGTCTGCGCTTAAACATTTTGCAAAGCGCAAGCCGTACCCGCTCCCCGCCCGAAAGCATATCAACGGTTTTAAACACCGTCTCGCCGCCGAAAAGGAATGCTCCCAGCGCGCTGCGCGCCTCAAAATCGGTAATTCCCGGGAAAGCGCCCATAAAATCATCCAAAACGGTTTTGCCGCTTGAATAAAGCGCGGTTTGCTGGTCGAAATATCCTATATTCACCCTCGGCCCGAATTTATAAACGCCGCCGAGCGCGGGGGTCTTACCCACCATGGTTTTAATAAAGGTGGATTTTCCAAGCCCGTTGCCGCCTATAATTCCTATCCGGTCGCCGCGCTTTGCTTCAAGGCTTACCTCCGATAAAACCTCGGTGTAGCCTATTTTCAGTTTTTCTACCGAAAGCACATCCTTAACGCCGGGGTCTGCCGGCTCAAAATCGGCGCGGAATGTGCGCAGGTCGTAAGCCTCGGGCGCATCGATAGGCTTCATCCGTTCAATCTGCTTTAGCTTTGATTGTGCCATTGCCGCCTTTGTGGGCTTATAGCGGAATTTTTCCACAAGCTCCGTAAGCCGCTTTATTTCTTTTTTCTGCGCCTCATATTCCCTTGCCTGCCGCTCGCGCAGTTCCTTTTTAGCCACGGTAAACTGCGTGTAATTGCCCGCATAACGGTAGGTTTTTCCGTGCTCTATTTCATAAACGGTATTCACCGTGTTATCTAAAAACATTCGGTCGTGCGATACCACAACAAACGCCTTTTTATAGCCCGAAAGATATTCCTCAAGCCACTCCACCGCCGAAATATCAAGATGGTTTGTCGGCTCGTCAAGCAGCAGAATATCAGGCTTTGAAAGCAAAAGCTTTAAAAAGGCTATGCGGGTGCGCTGCCCGCCCGAAAATTCAGATAGCGGGCGGTTTTTCTGCTCCTCGGTAAAGCCGAATTGCTTTAGCGCCGCCTCGTATTCCTTTTCAAAATAAAAGCCGCCGCATAGGGTAAAGCTGTCAAGCAAGTTCGTATATTCCCGTATATTTTCATCGGTCTGATCGTTTTCCATTTTTTCCTGCGCTGCGGCAAGCTTTTCCTTCATTTCCAGGATGTCGGTATAAGCAGAGCGTATCTCGTCCTTCAGTGTTCTTTCCTCATCGTCAAAAACCATCTGATCCAAAACGCCTATGCGCGGCTTGCCCGATACTGCGAAAAAGCTATCCTCGTCGCTGTCCCGTTTTGTAAGGGAGTATTCACCCGAAATCAGCCTTAAAAGGGTCGTTTTTCCGCAGCCGTTCCGCCCGACTACGGCTATGCGGCTTGCGTCGTTTATCTCTATATTAACAGAGGAAAGTATCGGCTGACCCGAAAGCTCAACCACTCCGTTCTGAATTTTAAGCTGCATAAAAAATACCCCCTGTCATGCGACAAGGAGTATTGTACCACTTTTTTTAAGCTTTTGCAACAGGTGGAAATTTTTTAACATTATCAGGTTATTTCTGCATAATGTATTCATCGATTGCCTTTGCTGCGGTTTTGCCCGCACCCATTGCAAGAATAACGGTTGCAGCGCCCGTAACGGCGTCGCCGCCCGCGTAAACTCCGTCGCGGCTGGTTTTGCCGGTTTCCTCGTTTACAATTATTCCGCCGCGCTTATTTACTTCAAGTCCGCTTGTGGTGGACTTTATAAGCGGGTTGGGGGATGTGCCGATAGACATTATAACACAATCAGCTTCAACCTCGTATTCGCTGCCCTCAACGGGAACGGGACGCGCGCGACCCGATTCATCGGGTTCGGATAGCTTCATTTCCTGGCAGAGAATACTCTTTACCCAGCCGTCTTCACCCTCAATTTTAATCGGGTTGGTAAGAAATTTAAACTCAATTCCTTCCTCCATTGCGTGCTCTACTTCTTCTCTGCGGGCGGGCAACTCGTTTTCGGTGCGGCGGTAAACCACGGTGACATCGGCGCCGAGGCGCTTTGCGGTGCGCGCCGCGTCCATAGCAACATTGCCGCCGCCTACTATAACCGCCTTTTTAGCGTGCATAACGGGGGTTGCGCTGCCGTCTTTATAGGCTTTCATAAGGTTATTGCGGGTTAAAAACTCATTAGCGGAATAAACGCCGCAGAGCGCCTCGCCCTCAATTCCCATAAAGCGTGGCAGTCCCGCACCCGAGCCGATAAACACCGCCTCGTAGCCCATATCGAAAAGCTCGTCAACCGTAACGGTTTTACCGATTATAACATTGGTATCGATCTCAACGCCCAATTGCTTTAAGGTATCAACCTCTTTTTTAACTATAGCTTTGGGCAGGCGGAATTCCGGGATTCCGTAAACCAAAACGCCGCCGGCGGTGTGCAGAGCCTCAAAAACCGCAACCTTGTAGCCCTTTTTGGCAAGGTCGCCCGCGCAGGTAAGTCCCGAGGGACCCGAGCCTACCACTGCGACCTTGTGACCGTTAGGCTCCGGGCGGGTAATATTGCCCTTGGCGTGCTCGTTGTGCCAGTCGGCAACAAAACGCTCCAGCCTGCCTATGCCCACAGGCTCGCCCTTTATGCCGCGCACGCACTTTGCCTCGCACTGCTTTTCCTGCGGACATACTCTGCCGCAAACGGCGGGCAGGCTTGAGGACTGCGCTATTACCCTGTAAGCGCCCTCAAAGTCGCCCTCCTTTACCTTTTCAATAAACGCCGGAATATGAATATTAACGGGGCAGCCCGAAACACAGGGCATATGCTTGCAGTTAAGGCAGCGTGCCGCCTCTTCAAGCGCGGTTTCCTCGCTGTAACCGAGGGCAACCTCGGAAAAATTGTGATTACGCACATCGGGTGCCTGAACCGGCATCTCGTGCTTTTTGGGATCCATATTAACAGCCATTATTACCGCGCCTCCTTTTTAAATAAATTGCAGGTTTCTTCATATGCGTGTCTTTCGAAATCGCGGTACATGGCGCCGCGCTTCATAGCCTCGTCAAAATCGACCTCGAAGCCGTCAAAATCAGGCCCGTCAACGCAAGCAAACCTTGTTTGCCCGCCCACGGTAAGGCGGCAGCCGCCGCACATACCCGTGCCGTCAATCATGATCGGGTTCATTGAAACAACCGTTTTAACGCCCGCAGGCTTGGTGGTTGCAACAACAAACTTCATCATAATAAGCGGACCTATTGTTATAACCTCGTCATAATTTTCGCCCGCGTCTATAGCCTCTTTAAGCGGGGCGGTAACAACGCCCTTTGTGCCGTAGGAGCCGTCGTCGGTCATTATCGTAAGCTTATCGGAGCAAGCGGAGAACTCGTCCTCCAAAATAACCAAATCCTTATTGCGGAAGCCGACTATTGTATGCACCTCGCAGCCCTCGGCGTGCAGCTTTTCGGCTATGGGCAGCGCGATTGCGCAGCCTACGCCGCCGCCCACAACGCAGACCTTGCGAAGACCCTCTGTTTCGGTAGGTTTACCGAGAGGACCCGCAAAATCGGCAAGGCAGTCGCCCACATTTTTATGATTCAGCTTTTCGGTGGTAGCGCCCACAATCTGAAAGATAATTTTAACCGTGCCTTTCTCGCGGTCAAAGCCCGCGACGGTGAGCGGGATACGCTCGCCGTCTTCATCGGTGCGGAGAATGATGAACTGACCCGCTTCGGCTTTTTTAGCCACGAGCGGCGCTTCAATGTCCATCATTGTAACGGTTGGGTTCAGGTTTCGTTTGCTTACGATCTTAAACATTTCTTGGTATCATTCCTTAAATAGATTTAAAAATCCACCTCAGTGCCGTAGTAGGTGCATTTGAACAGCTTTGCCATGGTGGCAGGATCGATCGCACGGGGGTTAGAGCCTGTGCAGGCATCGCCCACGGCGTTAACGGCTATTTCGTCAACCTTTGCGTTGAATTCGGCTTCATCCACACCGAATTCCTTTAAGGTGTGCGGTATATTAAGCTCATCGTTCATCTTATCGATGAGTGCGCAGAGGTTTTCTATAAGCCCCTTGTTGCTGTTGCCGGGCAGACCGAGCATTCTTGCGATATCGGCATATCTCTCGGCGGCTCTGCCGTCATGCGCGTTGTACTTGATAACAAACGGCAGATAAATTGCGTTTGCGCAGCCGTGCGGCAGGTGTCTGTCCTTCATGCTGCCCTCATGGAACGCAGCACCGGTCTTATGAGCCATTGAATGAACTATACCGAGCAGAGCGTTAGAAAACGCCATACCGGCAAGGCACTGTGCGTCATGCATGGCGGCACGGGATTCGCGGTTGCCGTTATAGGATGACGGCAGGTAAGCCGTAACCATCTCGATTGCCTTCATGGCAAGCGCGTCGGTATAGGGGCTTGCAACGGTCGAAACATAAGCTTCGATTGCGTGGGTAAGCGCGTCCATACCGGTGTGAGCCACAAGCTTTTGCGGCATTGTCTGCGCAAGCTCGGGGTCAACTATTGCAACATCCGGGGTAATATTAAAATCTGCGAGCGGGTACTTAATGCCCTTTGAGTAATCGGTGATTACAGAGAAAGCGGTAACCTCTGTCGCTGTTCCCGAGGTGGAAGAAATAGCACAGAATTTAGCTTTCTGACGAAGCTCGGGGAAATTGAACGGAACGCAGAGCGATTCAAAGGTAACATCGGGGTATTCATAAAACGCCCACATAGCCTTTGCCGCGTCAATCGGAGAGCCGCCGCCGATTGCTACTATCCAATCGGGCTGAAATTTACGCATGGCTTCGGCGCCGCGCATAACGGTCTCAACAGAGGGGTCGGGTTCAACACCCTCAAACAGCTCTACCTCCATTCCCGCCTCTTTAAGGTAGCCTACTGCCTTATCGAGAAAGCCGAAACGCTTCATAGAACCGCCGCCGACAACGACTATTGCCCTTTTGCCCTTAAGGGTCTTAAGGTTTTCCATTGCATTTTCGCCGAAATAGACATCTCTGGGTAAAGTGAATCTTGACATTTGTCATTCCTCCGTTTTTATTTGGTATCTTCATTATATACAAAATAAACACAAAAAGGAAATATGATTAATATATATCGGGTATATATCACAGTATATGTCAGTTTTCTACTTAAAAGGTTAAATTTTTTAAGATATCCTTACAGCAGACAGCACCTTTATCCGATTTTCCGCAGCGCAAAAACGGATCTGCATATCCTTAAAGGTAAATCCGTATACCCTGTCGGGGTCGTTTTGATAATGCGGGCGCGGGTCTTCGGCTAAAATTTTCCTTAATTGCAAAAGCGTTTCCGCGTCCAGTGTATCTGCAATGCTTTCGGGAATTTCCACCGCCGCCCTTTCCCCGAATTTTTCATCCGCAAAGCCGCAGACTGCATCCGGGTATGAATCGGCAAAGCTTAAATACGGCTTTATATCGTAAATCGGAGTACCGTTCATCATATCGATTCCCGAAACCTCAAGCACTGCGCCGAGCTTTTCATCAAAGCTTATTTTTTCAAGTCTTACGGCGGAAAGCCCTATGGGATTCGGGCGGTTGGGCGAGCGGGTCGCAAAAACACCCATGCGTTTGTTCCCGCCGAGCCGCGGCGGGCGCACCGTAGGCGACCAATCGCCGCCGTCAAATCCCGAAAACTGCCACAAAAGCCATATGTGCGAGTATTCTTCAAGCCCGCGCACGGCTGATATATCGCGATATTCAGGCTCGAAAATGATTTTTCCGCGCAGCTCCTTCACAATCCCGCTCTGCCGCGGCAGCCCGAATTTTTCGGGAAAATCGGTATATATTTTCGCTATCGGGCGCATTATCCGTCTCCCCCGGATGATGTGTCCGATGAAGCGGGCGGCTCCGACGACGAGCTTTCGGAGGATGAGGAGGACGGAGTATCGGGCTGTGAGGTTGAGGTGTCGGATGAAGTATCTGACGGCGTTGATGATGAAGATGTGTTTTCCGACGAGGTTACCGTAGACGATGACCCGGAAGAAGACGGTGCAGAGCTGCTTGAAGACGGCGACGACGAAGAAGACGCGGCAGATGAGGAATTATAATAAATAGGCGTTTCAACCTTTGCGCCCTTTTTATAGTAGCCTATGCCCTTTTTAACAACGTCCTCGCTGTCCTCAAATTCCTTTTTCTCAAGTCCCTTATGCACCTCCGCCATAACATCGCGCCAAATTTTTGCCGCCGCACCGCCGTTATAAATATTGTGCGATAAATCGAAGCCGTACCACACGGAGCCTACATAATAAGGAGAGCCTGCAACCATCCATAAATCATAGGATTCGCTTGAGGTGCCCGTTTTGGCATACGCCTTAAGATTATAGTTAAATCCCCTTATTCCGCTGCCCGTACCCTCGCTGCCGTAAACCACCTCCCGCAAAAGGTGGTTCATTATGGTAGCTGACGCAGGACTTATCACCTGCTCGCCGGTTTCATCGTATTTAATTACGGTATCTCCGTTTGCGTGCTTAATTTCGTAATATGTCGTAGGTCTGTGGTAAACGCCTTGGTTTCCGAAGATTGCGTAAGCCGCGGCGGATTCGGTAGTGGTAATGCCGTAGTGCGTGCCGCCGAGAGCCAGCGCCGCAAGGTTTTTATCCGCCTCTACCAAATGCCTGCAGTGCAGCTTTTGAGTTAAGAAATTATATGATTCCGTAACCCCTACCTCCTGCAGCAACCGCACGGGGATAGTGTTCATTGACTTGCGTATTGCGTAGTTAAGGGAAACCGTGCCCTTATAGTAGCCGTACCATTCCTTCGGCCCGCTTTTGCCGTCGGCATAGTATTTTTCTATCGGCTTATCGAGCACACGGGAGGTATAATCCACAATATCCTTATCTATTGCCAGCGCGTAAACGCCTATCGGCTTCATGGTAGAGCCGGGCTGACGCGGCGAATCGGTAGCGCGGTTAAGCCCGCGGTTTGTGGTTTTCTCGCCCGCTCCCCCCACTATTCCGACTATATGACCCTTATAGTCCATAACCGTCATAGCAGACTGCGCGTGCGCGGTGACTCCGTTATCATAGGTCGCCTTTTGCGGGAAATAAGTATCAATATTTGTGTAGACCTTTTCCATTTGCGCCTGTATATCGGGCTTTAAGGTAGAGTATATTTTAAATCCGCCGTTATAGAAAAGAGTTGAAGCCATTTGAGTATTCAGGTTGTATTTTTCCGCAAGATCGTCTATTACCTGGTCTATCAGCGCGTCGACAAAATAGCTGTTTATTTCACCCTCGTATTCATCCTTCTGCGAATCGTCTATCTTAAGCTCGGTATTATACGCCTTATCGTACTCATCGTAGCTTATCATCTTAAGCTCCAGCATTTTATCAAGCACCGTTTGCCGCCGCTTTTTGTTTTCTTCCGCACCCTTTTCGGTTATGGGGTTAAACCTTGAGGGGTTTTTGGTTATTGCCGCAAGAGCTGCGCACTCGGTTAAATTAAGCTCGCTTACATCCTTATTAAAATAGTAGTTTGCTGCCACCTGAACGCCGCAAATACCGTTGCCGAGAGAAATCGTGTTAAGGTAGGCTTCAAGTATTTCTTTTTTTGAGAGCTTGCGGGTTATAAGGGTCGCGCGCACAATTTCACGGAATTTGCGCATCGCGTCGCGATCCTTGTCGTTCGTGACATTTTTTATAAGCTGCTGCGTTATGGTAGAGCCGCCGAATTCGGTGGAGTTGAATTTCAAAAGCTTATTACCCACAGCCGCAAAGGTTCGTTTCCAATCGACTCCGCGGTTTTCGTAAAACCGCTCGTCCTCAATTGCGATAAAGGCGTTGCCCAATTGCTTGGGCATTTTATCAATTCCCGCCCACAGGCGGTTTTCGCTGCCGTGCAGTCGGCGGTATTCCTCCCACTGCCCCTTCTCATTCTGAACATATATGACAGTGGTCATGTTCATTTCCATATTTTTAATGTTGCTTACAATTTTATTGGATGAGAAAAAGTCTATCTTCCTGTCCGATTTTATATAAGTGGGAATAACAAAGATCAAAAAAACAGTCGTTACAATAAGCAAACCCGATAAAAACACGGTCAGCTTTTTAAAAATCTTTTCCATAGCTCCCTGCCCTTCCTGTATACTGATTTGATTATAACACTAACTCGCTTATTTATCAAATATTTTTTAAACATTCATAATGTATTTAAAAATCGGTAATATAATGCATAGGTCTGGAGGAATACGGATGCTTAAATTAGAAAATATCAAAAAAGATTATATTACAGGGGATACCGCGGTGCACGCACTTAAAGGCGTGAGCGTTGAATTTCGCAAAAGCGAATTTGTATCGATACTCGGTCAGTCGGGCTGCGGAAAGACGACGCTGCTTAATATTATAGGCGGGCTTGACAGATACACAAGCGGCGAGCTTTATATAGGCGGCAGGGCTACAAGCGATTTTCGCGACAGGGACTGGGATAACTACCGCAACCATTCGGTAGGCTTTATTTTCCAAAGCTATAACCTTATTCCGCACCAATCCGTACTTTCAAATGTAGAGCTTGCCTTAACGCTTACGGGCGTTCCGCGCGCAGAGCGCCGCCGCAGAGCGGCTGAAGCGCTTGAAAAGGTAGGGCTTGCCGACCAGCTTAATAAAAAGCCGAATGAAATGTCGGGCGGGCAGATGCAGCGCGTAGCCATTGCACGCGCGCTTGTGAACGACCCCGAAATACTGCTTGCCGACGAGCCTACGGGCGCGCTGGACAGTGAGACATCCGTTCAGATAATGGAGCTTTTAAAGGAAATTTCCAAGGATAGACTTGTAATAATGGTTACCCACAACCCCGAGCTTGCAAAGCAGTATTCCACTCGTATTATAAGGCTGCTTGACGGCAATATTACGGATGACACAATGCCATACTCGGGTGACGAGGAGGAAAAAACAGCGGAGAAAGGCGGCAAGCGCCCCTCAATGTCGTTTTTAACGGCGCTTTCCTTATCCCTTAACAACCTTATGACCAAAAAGGCAAGAACCTTTTTAACCGCCTTTGCGGGGTCTATAGGTATTATAGGCATAGCGCTTATTTTATCCCTTTCAAACGGCGTAAACGCGTATATCGCGCGTGTTGAGGAGGAAACGCTTTCAAGCTATCCGATAACGATCGAGCAGGCGGGAATGGACATAAGCCAATTAGTAAGCGACCTTATGGGAAAAAACGAGCCGAGCGGCGACCGCGAGGACGGCAGGATTTACAGCAACAATGTTATGACCGAAATGATGTCTACCATGGTGAACGGCATTTCGGCAAACAATTTGTCAGAGCTTAAAAAACATATAGAAAAAACCTCCGCCTTTTCGGATAATACAAGCGAGATTGAGTATAAATATTCAACGGTTATGAATATATACGATGAAAAGGGCAGCCGCGTAAACCCGAATACCGTGTTTTCCACCGTATTCCCCGAAAGCCAAAGCAGTGGCAGCGGAAATATGCAAATGTCCTCCTCATTTTCCAATACCGAGGTATGGACGCGCCTTTTTGAAAATAAAGAGTTTTTTGAAAAGCAGTACGACGTTATTGCTGGGCGTATGCCTGAGAAATACAACGAAATTGTACTTGCGGTGGACAAAAACAACCAGATAAGCGACTACGCGCTGTATTCTTTGGGGCTTAAGGATTCGGCAGAGCTTGAAGAAATGATGAAAAAAGCGCAGGCGGGTGAAAAAATAGAGCCTACCGCAGAGGTAAGCTATACCTACGATGATATTTTGGGGCTTAAATTTAAGCTGCTTTGCAATACAGATTATTTCGAGAAGAACGCAGACGGCACCTGGAGCGATAAAACAGAGGATTCGCTCTACGTTTCTTCAAGGCTATCTTCGGCGGCAGAGGATATAACCGTGGTGGGAATAATAAGACCCGCCGATTCGTCGGTTGCAAATCAAACAAGCGGCTTTGTGGGCTACCCCGAATCGCTTATGGAGCACCTTATAAACAAGGTGAACGACAGCGAAATAGTAAAGGCGCAAAAGGCCGAGCCCGAAAAGAACGTTTTCACGGGCAGACCCTTTGAGACCGATGCGGATAATATGACCTACGAGCAGCTGACGGCATATATAGCCACCCTACCCGAAAAGGAGCAGGCGGAGTATAACGCGTATATAAACCAAATGACCGCCGCGGGGAAGACCGAAGAGCAGATAACCGAGCAGTTCAAGGCGGCAATAAAGCAAAAAAACAATAACTCCACATATGACGGTAACTTAAAGCTTATGGGCGTATCAAGCCTTGATGAGCCGTCGGTTATAAATATATATCCCAAGGATTTTGAGGCTAAAGAAAAAATTTCCGACCTTATAACCGAATACAACAAGGGCGTTAAGGATACCGAAAAAATAACCTACACCGATTATATAGGTCTTATGCTTTCATCGGTTACAACAATTATAAACGCAATAAGCTATATTTTGATTGCGTTTATCAGTATTTCGCTTATAGTGTCATCCATTATGATAGGCATTATAACCTATATCTCGGTTTTGGAGCGCACGAAGGAGATAGGCGTGCTGCGCGCGATGGGCGCCTCGAAAAAGGATGTTTCCCGCGTGTTCAACGCCGAAACGCTTATAGTCGGCTTCGCAGCGGGAGCAATAGGTATTTTAATAACGCTCCTGCTGCTCATCCCGATAAACGCGGTGATTGCCGCCGTGACCGATATTTCGGGGCTTGCGGTGCTGCCGTTTGCGGGAGGCGCCGCGCTGGTTATAATAAGCATGCTGCTGACACTTATATCAGGCTTATTCCCGTCAAGAGTGGCGGCAAAAAAAGACCCCGTTACCGCACTTCGCAGCGAGTAAAAACAAAATGGTTACAAAATAAAAATTGCTATTGAAATTTTCCGGTAAAAGGCTTATACTTGTAAAGTATCATTTTAAGCACTTGGCAGGGGTCACCCTGTCAAGTGTAATATTTCACGGAGGAATTTTAATGCTGAAAAGAATTTTACCGCTGGCGCTGGCATTGTGTATGCTCACTATGGCAGGCTGCAAAAAGGAACAGGACAGATTAAGTGTAGATAAGGGCTCGGAGCCCTCGGTAGTCTCCGAAACAAAGCCCGTAACATATAAAAACCCGCTTACAGGTGTTTCGGGTATATCTGAGGAAAAAACCAAAAACCGTCCGGTTGCGGTTATGATAAATAACATTTCAACCGCCCAGCCGGTGCAGACAGGACTTAACAAGGCGGATATTATTTACGAAACCGAGGTTGAGGGCGGAATTACCCGTCTTATGGCGGTTTTCCAGGATATAACCACCGCTGAAAAAATCGGAGCCATCCGTTCGGCTCGCTACCCTTATGTTGACCTCGCAATGGGTCACAATGCGATCTATGTTCATTGCGGACAGGATAATACCTACTGCGCTCCCCACTTAAAGGATACCGACGATGTTGACCTTATGGTAAAGAATTACGGCGTTCGTATAAAGAACGGACTGGCTACCGAGCATACCCTCTACGCCTACGGCGAAAAGCTTTGGAGCTCGGTGCAAAACGACGGTCACAAAACAACCGCTTCGACCGCCGCACCGTGGGTAAGCTTCGCCGAGGAGGACGCTCCCGTAGCTCTTGAAAGCACCGCAAATACAGTTGATATCAAGGCTTCTGCCAGCTACCGCACCGTATTTAAGTATGATGCGGCAAAGGGCAAATACACAAGATATTACGGCAACACCATTCGTAAGGATTATTTCACTGGTGAAACCGTGGATATGAAGAATGTGTTTATTCTTTTTACCACGATCCGCAATTATTCCGATAATTACCACCGTCAGGTAATGCTCGAAAGCGGCGACGGCTACTACTGCGTAAACGGCACGTATACCGCAATCAAATGGAGCAAGGGAGCTGCCAAAAACGGTTTTAAATTCACAAAGGCAGACGGAAGCGAGCTTACGGTAAACCCCGGAAACAGCTGGGTCAGCATTGTAAACATAGGCAATAATCCCACCTTCAGCTGATAAGCGGTTTTACCGATAATCAAGGGGCGCGTTACATAAATCCGCGCCCCTTATGAATTTCTTTAAAAAAAGCTTGAAATTTAAAGCTTAATGTGATAGAATAGTTGCGTTGGGTTCTTAAAACGATGCTTTCGCACCGCACAGACCCTGTTTAATATAACACTATGGGGGCGTAGCTCAGCTGGGAGAGCGTACGGTTCGCATCCGTAAGGTCGAGAGTTCGATCCTCTTCGTCTCCACCAAACAGGTATTGGACGAACACCTATTTCTTCAGCGGCGGTTTCGCCGTTAAATGTTCACTCTGATACAAACAGAAAACACCGCTTTAGATTAAGTTCTAAGGCGGTGTTTTGCTATACTCCAAAATCGGCACATTGGTGTTGTTTCCTGATTTTCTGTAAAATGAAAACACAATAAAACACAGGAGGAAAACACTATGGAAAAATCATTATTTGAACAGGTGGGTGGTACATATACTCAGGTTGGAGATTATCTGCTTCCAAACTTGACACTTACCGAAGAAGCACAGAAATCTATCGGCATTTGGGGACAACAACACGCACGGTACTTAAAACAGTACCACAAAGTCATCTATTATAACTATTTAACTTCAGGCAAATTAAATGCCTATCTTGCCGACATTGACGAACAAGCGGAAGAAATGTTTTCACGGCTGGTTAAAGATATGGCTGATAAGCAAGGTATCGCTGAGAATCTTAAAGCCACTGATCAAATGGCGTGGGTCGGGAAAATGAACAATATCCGAAATGCCGCTATGGAGATTGTAAATGCAGAGTTAATATATTCTTAAGACGCAGCCCACAGATTCAAAACAAACCTGTGGGCGCTTCATTTTACTTATATTTTTATTATGGTTATCCACAACAAGTACCATTGACCGTATGTATTATATTATTTAGCTTCAAAATACGTGAATTGTCAATCGTGCGACCAGAAACTGTATTTGACACATATGTGTCTTTATTACTCAGCAGAGCATTTTCACTCACCATATAAATTTCCGTGTGATTTGTTTAACTTGATAGATTATTAGATATAAGTCTATGTGGACTATATTTTTTGCTAAATAATTAAATAGCGAATTGCAATAGCAAGTTGCAATAATTTTGACAAGTGACGATCTTTGTGAGGGCGGTTATCTTTGTATTGCTGCTCTCCGGCCTTCGCTTTGTATCGAGCAACCTTGCCGTTGTACAGGTATACTGTCCCTCGGGCAATTTCATTCTTGATGGTGTTGTATGCTCTGCCCAGATGTTTCGCAATTCGGTAAGGTGACCAGCCGTCCTTTAATCGCACTTCAATTTCGTGGCGTCCTTCTGCTAAAAGGTGTTGCCCTTTGCGATGTTCAGTAGTATAATTCTGAATGTCCATAGTGTTCGATCCTTTTGGAGTTTTTTGTGTGGTAACTTAATTCTACCACTGGATCGTCACTATGGTTTTTTATTGGTACTATTGCAGCTTCATTTTACAACGCGCCTTTTTTTACAAAATAATTTTTTTTTACAGTTCACTAAGTTCCGAATCCCCGATTTCAACATTTCGGTGATGTCGAAAATTATACCGTAGGCGCAATCGTTTGGTACTTATCGCCTGCCTCCCTTGCGACCTTTCCGCTTTCCTTTATATGCATGGCGCTGACCTTTAAAATAAGCGGAAAGAATTTTTCAAAATACGATGAAACCGCAAGCCGCATGAACAGCACGTGCGGATATCAACCGTTGTTACAAAATTGTAATATCTTTTTTCGATATAATTTTATTGACAAACGATAAGAGACGTGCTATTATTTGCTTGTAAAAATTGAAATCGAGGAGATGTTAATATGTGGACGCCGAGGCATTCCGCCAAGCTTTCGCTTATTCTTACCGACATTATTTTTCTGATTGCGGTCATCGCGGGGATATTTCTCCCCCTTATTACATCGCGGTATATCGAGCTTACCGGCAAATCGCAGTCGCTTAGGACAGTGCTTATAACCGTTTGCTATTGCTGCCTGCCGTTTGCCGCCGCTGTCCTTTTGACGCTGCGCCGCCTGCTTAAAAACATTTTAAAGTCAAAGGCATTTATCGGCGAAAATGTCAGGCTTCTGCGAATTCTTTCATGGTGCTGCACCGCCGTTGCGCTTATAACGCTTATAAGCGGATATTTTTATCTGCCCTTTTACATTGCGGGAACGGCTGCCGGCTTTATCGCGCTTATTCTGCGGGTCATAAAAAATATATTCTGCACGGCGATAGAGCTTAAAAACGAAAATGAGCTTACAATATAGGGTGATCGGAACAATGATAGTAATAAATCTTGATATTATGATGGCGAAACGCAAAATATCATCGGGTGAGCTTGCGGAAAGGGTAGGAATTACGCAGGCAAACCTTTCGATACTCAAAACCAACAAGGCGCGCGCCATACGCTTTTCAACCCTGGAAAAGCTTTGCGAGGTGCTTGAATGCCAGCCCGGAGATATACTTGAATACAGGAGTGATGAATAATGTGCGATACAGTAATTTCGGAACCCATTCAGAAGATTCAAAAGGAAATTCCTTCCTGGCAGAAAAGGGACACGGTGTTTGCGGTCATAACGCTTATAAGCTCGGTGCTGTTTGTCGATTGGTCGATTTTCGGCGGCTTTAATGCAGGCTTTACTGCCTCCCTTCTGCTGCTTTATGCGCTGACCTTTGCCTATAATGGGGGGAAAAGCCGTCATATAGGCGCATTTTCGGTTTTTTGTGCGGCGGCATCGGTCGGCTTTTCGGCAATATTTTCGGTTTATAACGATTCACTTATGAATCTTATTTTTTTTGCCGCTGCGGTCATACTGTACGGTATTTCCGTCGCAGGTATTTTCGGCGGGGATAAAAATTCGTCCCAGATGCTCAGTATCCTCAATACACTGCTTGTAAATCCGTTTGACAAAATGGATATCCCCTTCCACTCCTACGGCAGCTACCGCAGAGAGAATAAGCTTAGAGGTGTTAACCGACAGGTACTTGCGGGAATATTGCTTTCCGTTCCCGTTTTGGTTGTGATATTTCCGCTGCTCATGCGTTCCGACGCCGCCTTTGAGGGGCTTATAGTATCGGTCTTTTCCGGGGTCGGAATGCTGATTCTGAAGATCCTGCTCGGAGCAGCGGCATCGGTATATTTCTTTTCCATGCTTTTCTCGGTAAAAAAGAACCTAAAGCACGAATGCACGGACATCGGGTCGGTCGAAGAGCTCAGAAAAATTCCGCCCGCAACGGCGGTTACGCTTTCTTCGGTTCTGGCGGCGGTTTATTTTGTTTATCTGCTTTCGCAGTCGGCTTACTTTTTCAGCGGCTTTTCGGGCATTCTGCCGAAGGGCTATGCCTTCACCCCCGCCGATTACGCAAGGCGCGGCTTCTTTGAGCTTTGCGGCGTATGCGGAATAAATTTCGTTACGGTAAGCGTCATTTTCAATTTCACAAAGCGCGGCGAAAATGCCGCCGCTCCGCTTTCTGTCAGGATCATGTCAACGGTAATATGCATATTTTCACTTATATTTGCCGCAACCGCGATTTCAAAAATGATTATGTATATCGGCTTCTTCGGTCTTACGCGCCTGCGCCTCATGACAAGCATCTTCATGGCGGCGTTAGCCCTGCTTTTCATTATAATAACGGTTTCAATGTATGCAAAGCGCTTCCCTGCGATGAAATGTGTGATTATATGCTTTGCGGCGATAGGTCTTATAACCGGCTTCTGCGATATCGACCGTACGGTGGCAAGCTACAATGTAAACGCATTCACAAGCGGAGTCTTAAAGGAACTTGACATCGATTATTTAGGCGAGCTTTCCGATTCGGTCGTGCCGTATATAGCGCAGCTTACAAAAAGCGATAACGAATCCGTGCGAGATGCAGCATATCATGCGCTTTATGAGCGCGCCGAGCGTCTGTTTGAAATGAACGGAGACAAAATAAGCCTTAAAACCGATGACAGCCCCTCAAAATACAATTATTCCCGAGAAAACGCAAGACAGATAATACAAAAAGACATTAAGCAGATTGTTTGGAAAGAGAGCGAAAGGGTGCGCGCAGAAGAAGAGCAGGTTTGGATATATTGACGCATTAACAAAAATTTCACGGAACGTGTAGGTTTGTCAATGATGTGTTACAAAAATCAGAAAACTTCGCCGTTAGATAAA
>OKSC01001786.1_pt1 | contig 20160 bp, 17 predicted proteins | sample 1601161 | NCBI WGS metagenome assembly OKSC01 (sample SAMEA3541552, study PRJEB24748) | human gut metagenome | biome: human gut; feature: human-associated habitat; material: faeces | place: China | collected 2012
TTTATCACAAATGGCGGCTGTGTGGAGAATTCTTCATACGGAAGTCAGAACAAACCGGCTGAATTCAAGACCGAGATCCGTGAGGGTGGCGGATGGGATATGTGGAGGAAGATCGCTGCACAGGATCCATCCTTCGGACATCCGGACAAATTCTGCTATGATCCGGAACAGTCGAACTGGATGAGTGCAACGGTAACGACACTAGATGAAAAGATCCTTCCATATATTAAGAAAATCTGCAAGAGAGATCCACTCTCCGGCAAGGTAGTTACAGGTGGTATCGTGACTGCGAGAGATTCCGAATGGCTGCTTTCATGGACGATCAATCGTCAGCCGCAGTTCCGTAATCAGCCAAAGGGACAGGTGCTTGTATGGGTATATGGATTATTTTCGGATAAACCGGGTGATTATGTAAAGAAGACCATGCGGGAATGCACCGGTAAGGAGATCTGCGAAGAGTGGCTCTACCATATCGGAGTACCAGAGGAAAAAATACCGGAGCTTGCTGAGCACAGCGCAAACACAGTGCCGGTTATGATGCCGTATATTACAGCATTTTTCATGCCGCGTGAGAAAGGTGACCGCCCGGATGTTGTACCGGAGGGAGCAGTAAATTTTGCATTCCTCGGACAGTTTGCAGAGACAGCAAGAGATACGATATTTACGACCGAGTATTCGATCCGTACCGGTATGGAGGCAGTATATACCCTGTTGAATATCGACCGTGGTGTGCCGGAGGTCTGGGGCAGTGTCTATGATGTACGGGATCTGTTAAATGCGACCGTAGCAATACGCGATGGCAGAAAGATCACGGATATGAAGCTTGGACTGAAAGAGAAGATCGCAATGAAGGAGCTTTTAAAGGCGGTAGAAGGAACCGATGTCGAGAAACTTCTCCGGGAACATGGAGCGATATAGAGAAAAATAGAATAATAAATATAACAAATGCTCTGGCAGAGGTGTGGTTTGCCAGAGCATTTTTGGGATTGTACGATAATGTACAAGCGGAAGGACTGCCACATGGCAGATTCCTGTGTTTTGGTTGTGTTTAGAGATGTGTATTATTTATTAAACAAGTGCTTCACCAAGTGCGGTACAATCAGCAAGACCTGCTTCATCCGGTGTTTCATGGCAGATCAGTGGAGCTGCTGCAAATACAGCACCGTCAGCCTGACACTGAGCTTCCCATGTATCCATCCATTCGCCGCTTCCCCAGCCATATGAACCGAAGATGGCGATCTTCTTACCGTTTAATGCCGGTTCACATTCAGCGAACATTGGCTCAAATTCGCTTTCTTCTAAGACTTCGGCACCCATAGCAGGGCATCCGAATGCAATCGCATCGTAGTTATCTACCATATCTACAGTGAATTCTGCGGATGTTAAAAGATCACATTCTGCTCCTTTTGCCTTTGCACCTTCTGCAACAGCCTGTGCCATTAATGCTGTGTTACCTGTGCCACTCCAATATACAACTGCAACCTTACTCATAGTAGGTTCCTCCTTATAATCATGTATTTTATATTTAGAGATCTCCGTATGGAAATGCCTGCGGGAATCTCCTATATTCATTTTTGTTATGTGAACGTCGTTTGCATAAATACTTATTTTGTTATGCGGATGCAATTTTCTAAATACTTATGCGGCAACCGTCAACTGCCAGATCGTTCGTCCCTGATGCCAGAGATTTGCATAGATCTCACGGCATTTTTTAAACTTGGCAAATGTTTTCTGGGCCTCACCCAGATCTCCGTATACCTTCCAGTCGCCCATGCCTTTGCAGTTACTTCCGTGGTTTTTGATAAATCCGAGAACATCATTTAACGGATAACCAAGGAAGACACCGATCTCATGCGGAAATTCTTCCGAACCATGAAGACGACTACGAAGCTGTTCAAGCATTTGATCGATTGTTCCTGCCTGATATCCTGTGCTTACAAGAAAAGAGATGATCTCCGGTCTTGATAATTCACGAACCATAGCATCCGGTCTGTAGACATAGATCAGAGCAGTTTCGGCATCTTCTCGCAGGATCGTGATCCGGATCCCTTTTTTCTGAAATTGTGCATCCCAGACAGCCACACTTTCGTATAATTCTTCTCCGGAAGAAAAACGATAAAGGAACAGGCTGGCAGGTTTTAAGGACGCCAATGTAGGCGAACAATGTGTGATCAAATATTCTTCAAACATAATCTGAAACTCCTGTAACATTAAATTATCAAATGCGACAGTATTAGTATGTGTCGTTTCAGAACCGTTCATACAGCGGTTAGGCACATCTAACTTATGGCTGCATTATACGGTGTGTTTTTGTAAAAATCAAGCGAAAAATGTGATAGAAATTCTCAATAAATTCGACCATTTTTTGTTGACGGAAAAGGCTTCTGCATGGTATTTTTATAAAAAGTTAGTATGAACTAACTAAAAATCTTGTGAATAAATCGTGTGACTCCATTCTGTATGCATCCCTGACTGCTGAAAACAGGGTATGCACCCGGATGCAATGACGGATCCGGGACAGAAGCTGTCACCAGAAAGAAGGATCAAAGCATGATGAATTATTTAGAAATCGAAAAAGTAATTGGACGAGAGATTATTGACTCAAGAGGAAATCCTACAGTAGAAGCAGAAGTTATTCTTGCAGATGGTACTGTTGGACGCGGAGCAGCTCCAAGTGGTGCATCAACAGGTGAGTTTGAAGCATTAGAGCTTCGTGATGGCGATAAGGATCGTTTTGGCGGTAAGGGCGTTCAGAAAGCTGTTGAAAATATCAACACAAAAATTAATGACGTATTAGTTGGAATGGATGCATCTGATACATATGCTGTAGATCAGGCAATGATCAAGGCAGACGGAACAAAGGACAAGTCAAATCTGGGTGCAAATGCAATCCTTGCTGTATCAATCGCAGCAGCAAGAGCAGCAGCTATTTCACTGGATGTACCTTTATATCGTTTCTTAGGCGGTGTAAGCGGAAACAGACTTCCGGTTCCTATGATGAACATTATCAATGGCGGATGTCATGCATTATCATCCGGTCTGGATGTTCAGGAGTTCATGATCATGCCGGTTGGTGCTCCTTCATTCAAAGAGTGTCTCAGATGGTGTGCAGAGGTATTCCATGCACTTCAGGCTATCTTAAAGGAAAGAGGACTTGCTACATCAGTTGGTGACGAAGGTGGATTTGCACCTGCACTTGCATCTGATGAAGAAGCAATCGAGACAATTCTCGAGGCAGTAAAGAAAGCCGGATATGAACCGGGTAAGGACTTCAAGATTGCTATGGATGCAGCTTCATCCGAGTGGAAGACAGGCAAGGTTGGCGAGTACAAGCTGCCAAAGGCCGGTACAGTATATACATCAGAAGAGCTGATCGCTCACTGGAAGAGACTGGTTGAGAAGTACCCGATCATCTCCATCGAAGATGGTCTGGATGAAGAAGACTGGGAAGGCTGGAAGAAGCTTACAGCAGAACTTGGCGACAAAGTACAGTTAGTTGGTGACGACCTTTTCGTTACAAATACAGAGAGACTTGCAAAGGGTATCGAGCTTGGCTGTGGTAACAGTATCCTGATCAAATTAAACCAGATCGGTTCTGTATCAGAGACATTGGAAGCGATCAAGATGGCTCACAAGGCCGGATACACAGCTATCTCATCTCACAGATCAGGCGAGACAGCAGATACAACGATCGCAGATCTTGCAGTTGCTTTAAATACCTGCCAGATCAAGACCGGTGCACCATCCAGATCTGAGCGTGTAGCTAAGTACAACCAGCTCTTAAGAATCGAAGAAGAGCTTGGTGCTTCAGCCGTATATCCGGGTATGAAAGCCTTCAATGTAAAATAATTATTGTCATATATTTTCCTCAAAAAAAATATGAATAAATAGTATGGGAGACGTAAGTTTTGCGTCTCCTATATTTTTTATCGCACTTTGCGGAGAAGTAGTTAATTGCTTCGCGATTCCGCGCAGGTGCGAAAGAGTCACTTGTGACTCTTTATTAGGCGAAATGTTGAAAATAGCAGATAAATTCCGGTAAAAATAAATCTCGATTTAGAAGAAAAAAGGAATTAGCGTATAGCGTGTTTGCTGTTTGAATGGTATAATTTTTATCAGTGTAAAAACATATATTACCGAGAATTTACAGACTGGAATAGTGGAAGAAAACTGCCGGTTGGAAAGGCTGTATTATAGATGAAAAAAATTGAATTTTTACTGTTCTTCGGGGCACTTTTTGGTACATTGCTTACCGGCTGCTCATCTGAGAAGGAGTCAGCAGGAGCTATGAACAATGGAACGACAGAAGCGGCGCATGTCACGGAAGATGTGACCACAGAAGAACAGGAAGTAACGACAGAGAAGACGGAATTTGGAAAACAGAGATTAGAAGCAGTACCGGACAGACCTGCTTCCGATAAAACACAGACCGAGACTGTATCTGAAGAAGAATCAGATGAGGCAGAGCTGGATGGAGAAGGAGAAACTTCGGTATCAAAGAAAAGTGATGACTGGAAGACTGCATATGTTGATTATCTGGAACATGTGTCAGATACAGAGGGACAGCAGGGGTATACGCTGATTTACCTGGACAATGATGATATACCGGAGCTGGTAGAAGTAGGAAAGTCGGAGGCATCCGGTGTCCGTATTGTAAACTATTCAAATGGCTCCGTTCATGTAAACGGATTGAACCGTTTGTACTTTACTTACATAGAAGGAAAGAATCTCCTTTGTAATTCGGATGGGCTGATGGATTCCTATTATGACTATATTTACAGTATTGTTGATGGAGAGTTGACCTTGGTTGCACAGGGGCATTATGGAGCGAAAGATGGAACCGGGCTGAGATTTGATAAGAATGGGATGCCGATTTACACATATGACTGGAACGGAGAAGATGTCAGCGAAGATGAGTATAATGCTGACTTTGCACAAGTCTATGACAGTTCGGCAGCAACAGAAGGCTATGATACGGATAAGCTGGAGTCGATCAAAGAGGTTATAGATGATATAGAGACAAAGTAAGATAAATGGGGAGAATAAGATGAATAATATACGAGTGCTTTTTATCGTAGCGGCACTTCCGGCATTATTGTTGCTTGGATTTATATATTACAGGGATCGCAAAGAGAAACCGCCGGTTAAGTTGATGATTCTGCTTTTGGCGACCGGTGCAGCAACTACTGTTCCGGCAGCTATCGTAGAGTTTATAGGTCAGGCATTTGTCATGGGTGATTCAGATGATTTGGGACTTCGCCTGCTTATTTTCTGTTTCTTTGTTATAGCTATAGCCGAGGAATTAGGTAAATATCTGGTTACGATATGTATCACATGGAAAAGTAAGGAGATGCAGCATAGCTATGATGGCGTGATTTATGTTGTATGCTCTTCATTGGGATTTGCAATTCTGGAAAATGTGTTATATGTATATCAGGGTGGACTACTGACCGGAATTATGAGGGCGTTTACAGCGATTCCCCTTCATTGTACGGTCGGTGTTGTGATGGGAGCATTATATGCAAAGGCGAGAGAAGAAGCATATGCCGGTGACAGAGGCGGAATGATCGGTTACATGGCATGGGCGTATCTTGTGCCGGTATGTATTCATGGGGCATATGATTACGCGATCATGGCGGCTTCTTATGGTTTAATTGCAGAAGGATGGATTTATGTCATTCTGATAGGGGCATATATTATATCTGTTGTGTTGATTCTGGTATGTTCCAATCATGATCACAGAATTGACGGCAGACCTGAGACAGCTGATTATGGATTCTATCGAACCGAATACCGCAGGCCAGGCAGAAGCTATTATTATCAGACTCAACAGGCAAATCCGATGGGCTATCCGCAGAATCAGGGTTATCCGGGAAATACCGCATACCCGCAGAATCAGGGTTATACCGGAAATAATGCATATGTGTCGAATCAGTATTATACGGGTAATACAGTGAACCCAAAGAATACCGGATATATCGGAAACACATCATATCCGCAAAATGCCGGAGTAAATCCATATCGTAGATCAGACACAGCAGCAGATCAGACACCAAATTCAACAACACCATACAGTGTGAATTCATATAATGGACAGATGTATTCATCATATAATGAACAGGAAGATAACTATAATATGAGATAGACCGAATATGCCGAACGTTTTAACGGAAATCGCATAAGCTATAATGAGCACAAAAATTATTTGCTCGTAAGAAACTAAATCGCTTGCTTATCAGGGGGTGAAAGCATGAGATTTCACAATATACCCATTCGCGATATCATGCAGGAGGCAGTTCGTTATGGCGGGGTGATCGTGGATGTTCGAACAGAAGAAGAATTCCTGAGAGGGCATATACCGATGGCTGTTAATGTGCCATTATCCGAGATTCAGTGTGGCAATTATAATCTTCCAAAACATAAAGTATTACTCACATATTGTCAGTACGGAGGCAGTAGCGCACTGGCGGCAAGAATACTGACACAGGCAGGTTACAGAGTGATCAATACAGTTGGTGGAATTGTACAGTATAAGGGTGCATTGACCAAAAACCGCTGACAGAGGTGAGGCAAACCATTATGGCAAACAGGAAAACGTGGTTTGAATATGAGAATAACAGAATAAATAGATCCCGGACATGACGGAGTATATTAAGAAAAGTACATGTCCGGGATTTTTTATTTAATTTACTTGTGGTGGCAGGGGGAAGTATGTATAATATGGTCAGGGAAATTTGGTGGATAGCATAAGATATCCCTGGGTATTTATTTCAGAAAAGAAAGGATATAGGGTAAATGAGAAAAAAATTTTTAGCAACAATCGTTGCGGTAGGGCTTGTCGCAGTAGCAGCATTTGCAGGGGCAAATGGGCTGACAGAGACACAGGCGGCATGTGAACATTCACAGGTGAAGGATGGAGCCTGTGTGGATTGTAATGATCCGGTAGAATGCATTGAGGTAGAGGATGCAAGCGGAACAGCAAAGGGAACCTATTCTAAACTGGAAGATGCAGCGGCGGCTGCCAGAAACGGTGATATACTGAAGCTTCTATATAATTGTGAGAGTACATCAGCATATATTGATGCGGGAAATAAGAATCTTACGATTGATCTGAATAAAAAGAAATTAAAGGCTGTTCATTTCGAGATTATGGGTTCTCTTGTGATAGAAAATGGAGAATATAGTGGCTATATCAAGAATGCAGCGACAGGGAATGAACATACATTAACATTTGAAAATGTGAGAGCAGATCTTACGCAGCTTGGATGGTATGCAAAGGGTGGCCTTAAACTGGTAAACAGTAATATAGAACAGCAACATGATGGTGCAACATTTACAGAATGGTGGCTTGAAAAGCTGCAGATGGATCAGACATCTGTTTATAAGATTACAAATTCGCCAAGCGGACTAAGCAATTATGGGTTGCTTTCATTAGATGAAGCTGTGGGCGGTATTGAGGAATTTCTTCCGGCCGGATACACATTGGATGGACAGCCGAATTCCTATAATACGATATTAGATGAAACAGGCACAAAGGCGAGAAGTGTAGAGCTTCGTTACCGCAGACTGACAGATGCGAAAGTATCCGTATCCATCGATCCGATTTCGTATGTATATGATGGAACAGCAAAGGAACCAACAGTGACTGTGACATATGACGGCAAGAAGCTGATAGCAGGAACGGATTATACCTGTATATTTTCAGATAATATCAATGTCGGAACAGCAAGTGTTAAGATAACAGCAAAGAGCAAGACCTATCACGGAGAGATCGTAAAGAATTATACGATCGAGAAAGCACCACAGGCAGCACCGACAGGGCTGACAGCAGTTAATGAAAGTGCAACAGGAAAGAAAGACGGATCTGTTGCGAATGCCGCAGCGACAATGGAATATTCTACAGACCAGACTACATGGACGGCTGTAACAGGAACAGTTGTAAATGGTCTTGCAGCAGGCGATTATTTTGTAAGATATAAAGAGTCCGCAAACTATTATGCATCACCGTCCGCAAAGGTAACAGTCGGTCTGGCAGCTTCTAATACAACAGAAGCATCTACAACAGAGAGTGCTACAACAGAGAGTGCTACTACAGAAAGTGTTACAACGGAGAATACTACAACAGAAACAGCTTCCAGTGAAGATACCACGACAGAAGATGCGACGGATGAGGAAGAAACGGAAGATGTGGATACCGAGGATGAGACAACAGAGGTTCTTCGGGAGGATGAGACAGAAGCAACCGGTGATAAAGGCAAAAATGATCAGAAGAAAACCGGTGTAAAAACCGGTGATGCATTTGCAATGAAGGCGGCAGTTGCAGGTATGCTCATTTCGCTTGGAATGGCATGCGTGGTTATTATAAGAAAGCGCAGAAAATAAGAAAGAAAATTAACAGACAGAAAATAATAGTGCTGGATTTGGACAGAAATGTCTGAATCTGGCACTTGTGATTGAAAGGAAGCATATGAGCAGAATCGAATTGATCGCTCCATGTCATTTTGGATTGGAGTCAGTATTGAAAAAAGAAATCCTGGATCTTGGATATGAGATCGTTCAGGTAGAAGACGGAAGAATAACATTTGCAGGAGAAGAAGATGCGGTTGCAAGAGCAAATATGTTTATTCGTACAGCTGAACGTATCATGATCAAGTGCGGAAGCTTTAAGGCTGTAACATTTGATGAATTATTTGAAGGAACCAAGAGTATTCCATGGGAGCGGTATCTGACTCGTGATGCAAAATTCTGGGTATCCAAGGCTACATCAAATAAGAGCGCACTGTTCAGCCCATCTGATATCCAGTCCATCGTGAAGAAAGCTATGGTAGAACGTTTGAAACAGACCTACCATGTATCATGGTTCACGGAAGATGGAGCAGAATATCCGGTTCGTGTATTTATATTTAAGGATATTGTTACGATAGGACTTGATACATCAGGAATATCCCTTCATAAGCGTGGCTATAGGAAACTGGTTGGCAAAGCACCGATATCGGAAACTCTGGCGTCGGCACTGATCATGCTTACACCATGGAATAAGGATCGTGTACTGGTTGACCCATTCTGTGGAAGCGGAACATTTCCGATCGAGGCAGCTATGATCGGAGCAAGGATTGCACCGGGAATTGACAGAGACTTTCTGGCTTCTGAGTGGGCGAAGGTCGGCGACAAGAAGATGTGGTACAATGCAATCGATGAAGCAAATGATATGATCGACCATGATGTGAAGATGAATATTCAGGGATATGATCTGGATAATGAGATGGTGAAGTGTGCGATGGAGAATGCCAGAGCAGCAGGAGTGGATGAACATATCCATTTTCAGCAGAGAGATGTAAAGGATCTCAGGCATCCGAAAAAATATGGATTTATCATCACGAATCCGCCATATGGCGAGCGCCTCGAGGATCGGGAGGACCTTCCTGAATTATATAAGACGATCGGGGAAAGCTTCAGACGACTGGATGACTGGTCGATGTTCCTGATCACGTCATACAGTGAGGCGGAGAAATATATAGGAAGAAAGGCGGATAAGAATCGTAAGATCTACAATGGTATGATCAAATCATATTTCTATCAGTTCATGGGACCGAAGCCGCCAAAGAGAAAGTGAGACAGAGTTGAAAAAGTATTTGATCGTGGCAGCGGTTGTTATTCTGGGGGTATTTCTGTATCTGGGTTTTCTGAGACATCCGGATGTAAGCATTGAGAAGACGGAAGAAGCGGGTGCTGCCGCAGAAACTATGTTGAAAGAGATTGTGACGAATGCAAATGGAAAGGGCATTATATTATATATAAATGACAGCAGGATCACAGAAGCGGAGTATCAGCCGTATTTCAGTGACCATTTGCAGCTGATGCTCCCTATCGCGACATTTACCGATAAACTGGATTGCCATGTGAATGCATATGAAAATGGGACGATCACATTTTCCAAAGGAGACAGTCTGGTAAAGGTCTATGGTGATTCGGATGTGGTAAATATCAATGGAAATGCAATACAGGCAATCGACAAGCCAGAGAAAAAGGATGATATCATCTATGTGCCGGTGAATGAGATCTGCGAGGCATTAAACTACAGTTGTAATATCAATCTGGAGACAAATGCCGTGGTGTTAAAAAAGATTGCCGAGGAAGAAAAGCTTCCGGCAGCATATGATATGAGAGAACATGATCGTGTTTCTCCTGTCAGAGATCAGGGTATCTATGGAACTTGCTGGGCATTTGCATCACTTGCAGCACTGGAAAGTACGATCCGTCCGGCTGAAAATCTGGTGTTTTCTGTTGATCATATGGCAATGAATAACAGCTTTAATGTCAGCCCATTTGACGGTGGCGAATATTATATGAGTATAGCCTATCTTGCGGCATGGCAGGGACCGGTGCTTGAGGAAGACGATCCGTATGGTGATAACCAGACGGTAAATGGATTGTCGGCGGTAAAGCATCTGGAAGAAGCCATCATCCTGAAGGACAAGAATTACGAGGCGATCAAATCATCCGTATACAAATATGGCGGTGTGGAAACGGTTATTTACTGTGATATGAAGAATGCAACGAGTAGTTCTTATTACTATAACAGAAACCGCAGTTCCTATTATTATGATGGAGATCAGACGCCGAATCATGACGTGGTGATCGTTGGCTGGGATGACAACTATCCGAAGGAATATTTTAATACAGAACCGGCGGGAGACGGCGCATTTATCTGCAAGAATAGCTGGGGGCAGGATTTTGGTGACGAGGGATTCTTTTATATCTCTTATTATGATACCAATATCGGTATGAACAGCGTAGTATATACGAAGCTTGGAAATAGTGACAACTACGACAAGATCTATCAGTCAGATCTGATGGGCGAGGTCGGAACGATGGGATTTGACGACAGGCCGGAGGCCTATTTTGCAAATGTCTATACGGCTGGAAAGAACGAGACATTAAAGGCAGTTTCTTTTTATGCGACAGGCCCGAAAACGACATATGATGTGTATGTTGTGACGGATTTTACCGATGTATCCGACTTGCAGCAGCGGACAAAGGTGGCATCCGGTGAAATGCAGTACGAGGGTTATTATACGATCAATCTAAATGAGGCAGTACCGCTTCCGGATGATCGGAAATTTGCGGTGGTTGTGCATGTGAACACACAGGATTCCACGATGCCAATCGCAATCGAATATAATAATGATGAGAAAACGGCGAACTTCGATATCACGGATGGCGAGGGCTATATCAGCCTGTATGGCACGAAGTGGTCGAGTGCGGAGCAGGAGAATGACTGTAATGTCTGTTTGAAAGCCTTCACGGATGTGGGGGATTAAGGAAGTGCTGCCATATCGGGCGTGGCATGGCAAATGATACTGTTATGCAGCAAGCCTGTCCACGCTGTGTAACTTCGAACTAACCTCGGTCAAACCTCGCTAAGGTCTCAGTTACTCATGTCGGTCCTTAGTGAGCGGCTATATGCAGCGAACTTAGTACCGCTACATGAGGATAGAGCGAAAGCGTCTTGCGGAATAATATGTATCTTTGCCATGCCACACTCGATATGGCAGGTGGAGTACAGAAAGAAAAGGAGAAGACAAGATGAAGAAATTGATTTTTGCTACGGGTAATGAGAATAAGATGAAAGAGATCCGCATGATCCTTGCGGATTGTGGATATGAGATCCTGTCGATGAAGGAAGCCGGAATTCAGGCTGACATCGTAGAAGATGGAAAAACATTTGAAGAAAATGCCATCATCAAGGCAGAGGCGATCCGTAAGATGACAAATTGTCTGGTGCTTGCGGACGATTCCGGTCTGGAGGTAGACTATCTTGATAAAGCACCTGGAATCTACTCTGCAAGATTTATGGGGGAAGACACCTCATACCGGATCAAGAATAAAGCGATCATTGACAAGCTTGCCGGTGTTCCGGATGAGAAGCGTACTGCAAGATTCGTATGTGCGATCGCGGCTGCATTCCCGGATGGAAAGACCATTACCAGACGTGGCACGATCGAAGGAATCATTGGATATGAAGAACGCGGCGAGAATGGATTTGGATATGATCCTATCTTCTTCCTGCCGGAGTATGGTAAGTCCACAGCAGAGCTGTCACCGGAAGAAAAGAACACGATCAGCCACAGAGGAAACGCACTTCGTTTGATAAAGGAAGTTATAAATGAGAATACTGATAATTAGTGATACACATGGAAGAACCAATACGATCCGGGATGTCTTAGATACGGTGGGCGACATTGATATGTTTATCCATTTGGGGGATGTCTGCGGAGATGAAGAATATATTTATGACAACGTAACCTGCCCGATCCATATGGTTGCCGGGAATAACGACTGGACTTCTGATCTTCCGATGCAGGAGGAATTCATGATCGGTCGGTATAAAGTGTTCATTACACATGGACACAGATACAATGTACATTACGGAACAGACTACTTACAGGAGCTGGTCAAATATGATGGTTACGATATTGTGATGTATGGACACACACATGTCCAGAATCTGGAACGATATGGCGGTGCTTATATCGTAAATCCGGGCAGTCTGGCATATCCGCGTGATGGCATGAATGGCAAATACATGCTGCTGGAATTTGACCAGCATGGAACACCATTTTTTGCGGAAAATGAACTGAAACCGAAACGCCGGACTCGCAGCATATTTGAAGATATGTGGGGCGACCGGGAGGAGTAGAGATTATTAGAGACAAGAAAGAGGTCGGCTGTGAAGAAACGAGAGATTATAGAAGGTGTTATAAAAGACTATGATTTCCCAAATAAGGGAAGCTTTGAACTGGATGGCAAAAAAGTGATCGTGAAGGGAGCACTGCCCGGACAAAAGGTGTCCTGCATGGTATCCAAGGTGCGGAAGGATAAGGCAGAGGCACGTCTGTTAGATGTGCTGGAACGCTCCGAGATCGAAGATGCAGTACCACCATGTCCACAGTTTGGCATTTGCGGCGGCTGTGCATACCAGACCATGAGCTATGAGCATCAGTTGGAGTTAAAGGCAGGACAGGTGAAGAAGCTGTTAGACGGCGTGATCGATTCAGAGACACATCCATATGACTGGGAGGGCATCATCGGCTCGCCAGTTACAACTGCATACCGGAATAAGATGGAGTATTCATTTGGCGACGAATATAAGGATGGTCCGCTGGTACTAGGACTTCATAAGAAGAACAGCATGTACGACATCGTTCCTGTCTGCAACTGCGTGATCGTAAGCGAAGATTATAACAGGATCGTTTCTTATACGATGGAATTTGCAAGGGAGCATGGACTGTCCTACCATAAGAAAATGCAGCATGTAGGACTGCTTCGTCATCTGGTGCTTCGCCAGTCCAAGACAAATGGCGGACTTCTGGTAAATCTTGTAACCAGCACGGACGGATTAGAGAATCTGGATCTGAATGCATATGTAGATGGGCTTCTGGCACTTCCGCTTGACGGAACGATCATTGGTATTCTCCATACGGCAAATGATTCTCTGGCGGATGCTGTTGTGCCGGAGAAGGTAACGCTGTTATACGGAAGAGATTATATCGAGGAAGAGGTGCTGGGGCTGCATTTCCAGATCTCACCATTCTCATTTTTCCAGACAAATACAAAGAGCGCGGAACGACTGTACAGCAAAGCCCGTGAATATGCCGGAGATACCAAGGACAAGCTGATCTTCGACTTATACAGCGGAACCGGAACGATCGCCCAGATGTTATCACCGGTTGCCTCCAAGGTTATCGGCGTAGAGATCGTGGAAGAAGCAGTCGAAGCTGCAAGAGAAAATGCAAAGAGCAACGGACTTGATAACTGCGAATTCATCGCAGGCGATGTCTTAAAGGTCATCGACACCATCGAGGAAAAACCGGATCTCATCATCCTCGATCCACCGAGAGATGGCATCAATCCAAAGGCGCTCCTTAAGATCATCAACTACGGTGTGGATGAGATCGTCTATATCAGCTGCAAGCCAACCTCCCTCGCAAGAGATCTTGTGACCCTGCAGGAGCATGGATATTATGTGAAAAAGGCATGTGTAGTGGATCAGTTTGTGAATACCGGGCATGTGGAGACAGTCTGCTTGCTGTCGAAGAAACCTTGATTTTATGCGGGTTAGAGGGCGATTTTAGAGGAAACATATCTATAAAATTTTGATAAAAATATGTGCATGAAGTTAGAAAATAGAATAGGGTGTTAAAAATAAATACCTTTTGGCGAGGTTAGTTGACTGTTCGCTGAAAGGTATTTTTTATTAGAAGGAGTGCGCGGGGAGGTAGTGGGTTGTACGCCGAAATTTATGTAGAATTTTGTTGATATTCGGCGTTTTAACGCTTATAATATTAGTATGGTAAAATAGTTACTTTTGTATGATTCGATGGAGTGAATAGTATGGAGTATATGACAATCAAAGAAGCAGCAGAAAAATGGAATCTTTCAGTGAGGAGAGTGCAGACAATTTGTAACGAGGGAATGGTGCCGGGAGTAATGAAATTTGGGCATTCTTGGGCGATACCGAAAGATGCTGAGAAACCGGTGGATAAGAGAATTAAGTCTGGGAAATACATTAAAGAGAAGTAATTAAAATAAGAAGGTTTGTAAAGGACAGATAATATATTGAGTAAGTTTGGAAAATATAGAAAGATAGTAATGATGGAGTAAGGTATGAGCAAAGAAATTGAAGTGTATAATACATACCGTATTCAAATCAATTGAATCTTTAGGTGGAAGTATTAATAGTGATTTGTCTGTGAAAATTAGAGATGATATTGTTAGATTTCGTATGGTTGAGAGTCAAGACCAAGTAAAGCATGAAATGACTAAGCAAGAGGCACAGGAGCTCGTAAAGTATAATGATGATATCAAAAATCATAGATGGGCTTCAAAACCGCAAATTAGAAAATATGACAAGGTATATAATGGTAAACTTCGTATTGTGTTTGGGGAGCGAAGCTACATTAGAGATAACAATTCTGAAAAATTAGAAGATAGACTGGGTGATATTTTGGTTACCCTGTATGAGAAAGCAGAAGAGAATAGAATTGTACGAGAAGCACGTGAAGAGGCAGAACGTAAGAGAGTTGAAGAAGAGAGACGCAGAGAAGAAAATAGACAAAGAAAAGAACAAGAAATTCGTCTTGTAAAAGAACTTGTAAACAAAGCTGAAGACTATAGAATTGCAAAGGAAATAAGAGAATATATTCAGGCTATGATAGATAGTGGAAATGAAGATATTACTCCAGCGTGGATTGAATGGGACCGGAAGAAAGCTGACTGGTATGATCCGTCTATAGCGACTGAGGATGAATATCTGGGAAAACGTCAGCACGAAAAAAATGCTGAAGAAAAGGAAAAATCTTTACAAGACAGTATCAGAAAGAGCTGGTATTGGTAAAAATGAATGGAGGCAATTTGATGGATAAAGATCCCTTTAAAGAGTATATGAAACAATCAGAACCGAATAAAAGAGACAAAGGTTACGCCTGGCATACAGCTATCGGACTTCAAGCAGTGGATGGATTAAAGACTTCGAAGTATTTGATTGATACTGCAATAAAGAATATTGAAGGTGATATTTCGATTGATGAAGCGCAAGAACTTCTCAACACGTATTATGAAGAAAATCCAAAAGCAGATATAGAAGACCGTACGGAAGAGGCCGACAAAGTTGCCGTTAGAATAGCAAAAATTTTGTCGGAGAAAGCATTTAGTTTTACTCCGAATGAGTATATCTCTATTCATAAAAAGTTATTTACAGGGATTTATGGACATGCCGGAAAACTTAGAGATTATAATATCACAAAAAAAGAGTGGGTGCTGAATGGAGCAACGATTCTTTATGGAAGTGCATCAGAACTTCGCGCAACCTTGGACTATGATTTTGCAGAGGAAAAGAAATTTAGTTATAAAAACTTGAGCATGGAAGAAATTATTCATCACTTGGCAATCTTTATATCAAGATTATGGCAGATACATGTATTCGGAGAGGGAAACACACGAACTACAGCAGTATTTTTTATTAAGTATCTTAGAACGCTAGGATTTGATGTAACCAATGATATTTTTGCAGAAAATGCGTGGTATTTTAGAAATGCGCTTGTTAGGGCCAATTATAACGATTTGAAGAATGGTGTTCATGAGACAACTGAGTATTTGGAATTGTTTTTAAGAAATTTATTGTTGGATGAGAAGAATGAACTTCATAATCGTTCGATGCATATTAGTGGAAAGTTTAAAGAAACGGACTTTGAAAGTGCAAAAGTGGACATTGAGAGTGGAGAAGTGGACATTGAAAGTACAAAAGTGGACATTCGAAATAAATTACTTTCTTTCTCAGATACGATTTCAGAAAAAACAATAAATCATACAGTAGAAATATTTTCAAAATGTGGAAAAGAAAATTGTTTCGGAAGAACGATAGTTGAAGAAATTACTGGATTAAAGCCATCAGGAGCTTCCAAGTTAATAAAACTGTTGGTTGATAGTGAGGTAATCGTACCTGTAACAGGACATGGAAAAGGAAAATATCGGTTTCAATAAAAGTGAACATTGAAAGGGTGTTAATGCCATTCGCAAAAATGCCCAAAACAAATCGGCGTACTGATATATTACCAAATTTGGTAGCAGTATTTAGAATAATTTTGTATTATAAAAGTGTTACAAAATATCGGCGTACCCGCCACACGTTTACAAAGTCAAACGGTCTGTACGTGAATAATGTTTCAACTTTTTTCGATAATGTTGGAACAGATAAATATAAACGTGTGTATGCAGAAGTATCAAGAAAGAAAAAGGATTCTGGTAAGAAACCAAGTAACGTTATGCAGGTAGAAGAAAAATGTCACTATGTAGGAAGTGGCATGGTGATTCGATAGAAATGGAGGTACAGACTTGAAAGTACAGGAGGGATACCGACTTGGCAGCATTGTTCGCAGAGATTTTTGCCCTGCGTTACAAATAGATGCAGATTTCGAGCAGGTTGTAACTTCAATGCTGAATCAGAATTTTGTTCCCATCGTTGATGGCCGGAATGCTCTATGCGGGATTCTGACAAGGAAACGGCTGATTGAATTTCTGGCACAAGCTCGTGATAAAAAAGAATAAGTCCTGCATCTTTAGACGGCCTTAATACAGATACGCATTCTCTTTTACCTTCTTTACTCCCTTTGATTTATGATTAAGGGCACATAAAGGGGTATAAAGGAGGATTGCAGTTATGGGAGTAGTGTTGTTAAATCGGATGCATTGTTTACTTCTACCTCAGCAGTTTGTGTAACCGGACTCATTATACATGATACGGCAACATACTGGTCGGCCTTCGGCCAGTTTGTCATTTTACTGCTGATTCAGATTGGAGGCATGGGGGTTATTACCATAGCCGCATCCTTTGCAATGATTTCCGGTCGGAAGATTTCTTTGATAGGAGGGTTAAAATGGAACTGCCAAGACAAGATCCGGATCAGCTTCTTCGTGCGATCCGTAACGATGCATCCACTAAGAAAAGCGGAAAACTCAAAATCTTTTTCGGTTATGCCGCAGGTGTCGGAAAGACCTATGCCATGCTTCAGGCGGCTCATCAGGCTAAGGAGCGTGGCATCGATGTGGTTGCTGGATACATAGAACCCCATGCCCGACCCCAGACGATGGCACTTCTGGACGGCTTGGAGCAGCTTCCTGTGAAACAAGTTGCTTACGAAGGAATGACCCTTCGTGAATTTGATATTGATGCTGCGCTCAAGCGAAATCCCCAGCTCATACTGGTGGATGAGTTTGCCCATACCAACGCCGAAAGCTGTCGGCACACGAAGCGGTATCAGGATGTTCAGGAACTGCTAAATACTGGAATTGATGTCTATACGACTGTAAATGTCCAACATATCGAGAGTCTCAACGATACAGTAGCCTCTATCACCGGAATTCTTGTGCGGGAGCGCATTCCGGATTCCACCTTTGATCAAGCAGATCAGGTAGAACTGGTGGATATTGAGCCTGCGGAGTTGCTGGAACGACTGGCAAGTGGAAATGTGTACCGGGAAGATCAGGCGCAGCGGGCAACAGTTAATTTTTTCACGCTGGAAAATCTCACCGCATTGCGGGAAATCGCCCTCCGTCGGTGCGCTGACCGGGTGAACTTGCTGACGGAAAGCGCCAGAGTACAGAGCCGAGGCGATTACCATACAGACGAGCGCATTCTGGCATGTCTTTCCTCGTCGCCATCCAACGCAAAAATCATTCGGACTGCTGCAAGGATGGCAAGAGCCTTTCGGGGAACATTTACCGCTCTTTATGTGGAAACGCCAAATACAGCGGCGATGAGTGACGATGATAAAAAGCGTTTGCAGGATAATAAGCGTCTGGCCCAGCAACTTGGCGCTGCGATTGAGACAAGTTATGGCGATGACGTGCCTTATCAGATTGCGGAATTTGCCCGTCTTTCCGGCATCTCAAAAATCGTAATTGGACGAAGTACCATTGCACGAAAGAATATTTTCAGCAAGCCCACCTTGACGGAACGCCTGATTTCCAGCGTACCTAATCTGGATATTCATGTGATACCGGATGCCAGCACAGGAACCAGCTATCAGGAAAAAAAGAGTAAGGCGCAGGTAGATGCGATGCCCCTGCGTGATGTTCTGAAGAGTATAGTCGTATTGCTGGTAGCTACACTAATTGGCTGTGGCTTTGACGCTCTTGGGTTCACGGAGAGTAATATTATCGCAGTTTACATATTAGGCGTACTTGTGACCGCTGTAATCACAACCAACCGACTGTGCGGGATTCTGACCTCGGTTGTCAGTGTGCTGGTTTTCAATTTCTTTTTTACCACTCCGAGACTGACATTCCATTTTGACGATCCGAACTATATTGTTACCTTTACCATTATGTTTATAGTAACACTGCTTTCCGGATCTCTCGCTACCCGGCTGAAAGAAAATGCGAAACAATCTGCCCATACAGCTTACCGTACAAAGATTCTTTTTGAAACCAACCAGCTTCTGCAAAAAGAGCAGGATGAGAATGCGGTAATCACCGCTACGGCAGGGCAGCTCATGAAGCTGCTGAAAAAAGATATTGTCGTCTACCTGTCTGATGGTAAAGAACTTGCCACCCCTAACGTTTTTCGTGCTGTTAATAGCATTCAGGAAGATTTAATTTCTGAGAACGAGAAAGCAGTCGCCGATTGGGTCTTCCGAAACAATAAACACGCCGGTGCCACAACAGATACATTATCCAGTGCAAAGTGTTTATACCTTGCGATTCGGGTCAACCAGCATGTATATGGAGTGGCTGGTATTGCGGTGAACGGTATTCCGCTGGACTCTTTCGAAAACAGCGTACTCCTCTCTATTCTGGGCGAGTGCGCTTTGGCACTTGAAAACATCAAAAACGCCAAAGAAAAAGAGGAAGCGGCTGTTCTGGCGCAAAATGAACAGCTTCGTGCTAACCTGCTGCGGGCAATCTCCCATGATCTTCGGACGCCTTTGACAGCGATTTCCGGCAGCGCAGACAATTTGCTTGCAAATTATAAAAAAATGGACGATGCACTACGGGAGCAGACCTTTACTGATATTTATGACGATTCCATGTGGCTAATCAATCTGGTTGAAAATTTGTTAGCAGTCACACGAATTGAGGGCGGACAGGTCAGTCTAACTCGGAGTATCGAACTCATGGATGAGGTCGTTTCTGAAGCACTGAAGCACATCAACAGAAAGAGTAAAGAACACACCATTCGTGTGACCAGCGGTAAAGACTTTATCCTTGCCCACATTGATGCGAAGCTGATCGTTCAGGTGATTATCAATTTGGTTGACAACGCCATCAAATATACCCCTGTCGGTTCAGTAATTGAAATACATACCGATCAAAAAGAGCAATGGGTCACGGTTTCCGTTTCCGACAACGGCCCTGGGATTCCCGATGAGCAGAAACCCCGTATTTTCGATATGTTTTATAGTGGGGCCAATAAAGTGGTCGACAGCCGCAGAAGCCTTGGATTGGGGCTGTCCCTCTGTAAGTCCATTGTGACCGCCCACGGCGGCACGATTTCCGTATCAGACAATCAGCCAAATGGCACTGTGTTCACATTTACATTACCCGCTGGGGAGGTAGAACTTCATGAATAAACCTTTGATATTAGTGGTTGAGGATGACCCG
>OKSC01001798.1_pt1 | contig 20053 bp, 19 predicted proteins | sample 1601161 | NCBI WGS metagenome assembly OKSC01 (sample SAMEA3541552, study PRJEB24748) | human gut metagenome | biome: human gut; feature: human-associated habitat; material: faeces | place: China | collected 2012
CACGAGACGCAAAGCTTTTCTACGGAATTACTGAAAACAAAAAAAGTGCCAACGAGCACTTGACACAAACCACATATGAAATAAAAATGGCTTGTATCAAACATTTCTGCTATAATATTCTCAAAGGGGGTTTTATCATGCCATCGGAAAAAGAAGAATTTGTAACCAAACAATATGTCCCTATGGGTGAGCCAATCGTGCAGAATGATCACACGATTATTTACCATGTGAAATGTCTTTGTGAGCCGGGCAAACCGGACGGCATTTTGAAAATGTACCGCCAGCAGAACCGCGAAGCACTTTACAAACGGTTGTATCAGCTTGATTACAGCGAGTGGCCGCACATTTATAATGTGAAATATTTTGATGGAAATACTTTAGTCGTAGAAAAATACTTAGAAGGAAATACTTTAGAAGAACTTCTGAAACAGAACAAAGAAAATAACACTGTTTTTTCCGAAGAAGAAGCCTACCGGATTATGAGTAAACTCTGCGAATGTATTGCAGGATTACTGCGCCCGGATCCGCCAATTATTCATTCCGATATCAAACCAAGTAACATTTTTATCACCTCAGCAGGCGCTGTAAAACTGCTTGATTTTGTCAATGATAAAACACCAAAAAGAAAACACGAAAAGAAACTTATTTCTCTGCTTGGCATGATTTTTCACCGAATGCTTACAGGCAGCGCACCGGCAAACAAAAAATGCACTTACGAAGGACGATACGAATCCGTCATCCGTAAGTGCTTAGAGAAAAATCCTGAGCAGCGCTACCAAAGCATTTCCGAGCTGAAAGAAGACCTCAAAGAGGCAAAAGAACGTGCGCCAAAAAATATTGTTTCAAAAACCGCCGGAATTCCTTATGCGCTGACGTTTCCTTTTCAAGGAGCCATTCTTGCCTTTGAGTGGATTCTTATCTGCTTCTTTTTAAAAAAGGAGCAGACGTCTGCTATGTGTCTGTTTGCTATTGCTTTTTTCATTCATTTTGTACTTTTTTTAGCAAGACGCCATGCATTTTTCCAAAAACGAAACATTCAAATCAGCACCGCACGCAAAGCCCTCCCGCTGCTGATTCTTGCTCTTGTGCTCGCTTTGCTGTCACAGATTGTTCCTTTCTTAATTTTTTAATGAGAACACATTACTCAACCAGTTTACTTTCTTTCATGGCAATTACTCGGTCAACCGGATATTTACAGCTCTTATAATAACTGGATGAAAATAGGGCATATGTGTATGTTCCATACACTGCTGCACCCTTAACCATCGGCGGCATCGTCGTCACTTTCATCGCCGTATTTTTGAGAACCTTTCCATTACTCTTTGGCGAAGCAAAGGACGGTTTATAAGTGCGAAGTTGTGAAATATAACCGCTTTTCGCCTTTTTCGTACGGTAACTTCTCGTCAAAATCATCGTACCTGCTGAGTCAAACGTGATTCCCTGAGTTTTGCTTGGTACATCCATGGTATAAGCCGGTGAAAGAGAAGGCAATGTTGCCTTATTATTAACCTGGTAACCTTTCATCGTCGATGTTGCCTGACGGAATGTTCCAATCCACAACACATTGTTGTAATATCCCATAAAGGACGCTGTTGAATCCAGTGTTGAAATACTTTTGTATGCTGCCAATTCTGTATAAGAAGTTCCCGCATTTACTGCATTTGTCACAACAGAATATGGGAAGCTGGCAACCGCCTTTCCTTTAGAAATCCATACATTCGTTCCATCATAGGCAATTCCACCCACTTTTGCTTTACTTGGTAAAACAATGGTTGTAATATATGATTTTGATGAGCGGCTTACAACATAAACCACTGAATTCAGCTCTTTTTTGTAATCATATGCCGTAATGAGGAAATAACTGCCTGCCAAACACAATCCCTGAGGTACCATCGTTGTACAGGAAAATCCGGCAACATTTGTCGTCTTCATGCCCGGTATTGCGAAACTTTTATTATAATTCATGGCACTTCTCATTTTTTTGTATGTCTTATAAGCCGGTGATTTCGTAAACGCAGCCTTTGTGCTGTATTTCTTGGCACCCTTTGATGTCGCTGATACTGCGGCCGTCTTAGCAGAAACCGCTGTGGATAATTTACCTTCAATTTGTGTTCCTGATACTTCACAGTATGCAGCCACACGATAATAATAAGTCGTGTTCTGTGGCAGGGATTTAATCAAATAACTAACTGTATCTGCCCCTTTCACAACTGCTGTCTGCTGATATACGGATTCGGAGGATTTACGAGAATAAATATAATAACCACTCGCTCCTGTCACCTTGTTCCACGAAAGCATAACCCGGTTTGAACCACCTCTTGCCGTCACTGTCGGCGCATCCAATTCATATAATGTTGGATTCACTGTGGCTGTTGCAGCCGGCGTCGCACTTGCTGTTGCAGTCGGCGTCGGCGTCGCAATCGAAGCAGCACCTCCGCTAGCTGCCCCCGGGGTACCGGTTCCTCCCTCTTTTTCCGTGTTAGCTGCCGCCTGCACGGGTACCATTGTAACCAAAAGTACGAATGTAAGGCAGCTGGCAATGCATTTCATCCATGTCTTTTTCTTCATGTATATAGGCCTCCCTTAAATTTGATGCTTTTACTATAATCCAGGAATTTGTCATGCAAATGTAAAAACAATGTCAGTTTTTAGGCATTTAGAAAACAAATGTTGTGATTCGGCAAAAAATCCGCTATACTCAAAAAGAAATATTTGTTTTAACGCCATTACTAATTACGAGAAAAGGGGATGCCACATGACGGACAAAGACTTATCGATACAAACAGAAGAAATACAGACCGATGGCAAAGACACCTACTACTGCCACCGTTATGAGCCGACCCCCTATGAGGTTTTGGATGAGTTATTTACTTTTTACACACCGGAAAAAACGGATGTATTCGTTGACTATGGGTGCGGCATGGGACGTTTGAATTTTTATATAGAAAAGCGGTATTCTCTTAGTTCTACAGGTGTAGAGTATTCACCTGTTTATTATGAAAAAGCTCTGGAAAACAAAAAAACATATAACGGAAACAAAGACAAGATACACTTCGTAAATTGTAAAGCCGAAGATTATCTTGTCTCTAAAAATGAAACTGTTTTTTACTTTTTTAATCCGTTTTCACCGGAAATTTTTCACGCTGTTATTAACCGTATCTTGGATTCGTTTGAAAAATATCCAAGAACCATCACGCTCATTCTCTACTATCCGGAAGACGACACCATCTTTTACTTAGAGCGTCATACAACATTTGAGCGGATGGACGAAATTGCCGCCTCCGATGCCATTTACAAAGACCGTAGAGAGCGATTTTGCCTTTATCGGATTACCGTCTAAGAATCTGCTCCTTCTGCCGGACTGCAGTAACGATCCCAGGATGCTTCCGATTTTTCAAACACAACACAGAACCAGTATGTGTCAACTTCCTCTTCGTCTTCTTCCTGCGGCACATCAATGCCAAACTCGGCACTTTTTCTGCCATCAATTTCACCGAGAACAACCGTAAACACCGTTCCTTTTTCAAAACGGGATACTACCGATTCCACCGCCGGTTCCGGCACATCTTCATCCGGAATTTCTCTTTGCAGATTTCCATCCGCATCATAATATTTCATACCCTCTTTTACAAGACGCTTCATCTGCGCCTGTAAAAGTGTAAGCGTTATTTCCCCACAATACATATCCTGAAATCTGCCATTCTGCGAATTTCCGGCTTTTATAGTCGCACCACCAAAAGTAAATGTCACCTCATCTTCACTCATCTGAAAAGAAACAATCGGCGAATCATCAAATGACAACTGCTCGAATTCATCTACACATCGAAACTTCATATTACTTTCCTCCATTTATTATCTGCCTTTTAGTATACCCAATTTTTTCTCACTTGACAAGTTGGTTTATATGTTATAAACTCAATTTAGTTTATATTTTATAAACCAATAAAATAATAAAGGGGGATACATATTTATGAAGGGAAATGTTATGTCGGAGAGTGAATTGGCATTTGCCCGCATTGTATGGGAAAATGCACCACTTCCTTCCGGTGAACTGGTAACTCGCTGCAACGAAGAACTCGGATGGAAAAAACCGACCACTTACACCGTCTTGAGAAATCTCTGTCAGGCAGGTATTTTTGAAAATAAACAAGCCATGGTTTCTGTACTTGTTTCCGAAGAAGATTATTTGGCAAGAGAAAGTGAGCAAATCGTAAATGAGCGTTTCGGCGGTTCTATTTCACATTTTGTCACTGCTTTTGCCACAAAAACAAAATTAGATAAAGAACAGATTCAGGCGTTACAGGATTTTATTGACCACTGTGAAGAATAAGATGGGAGGAATTTTATGCAGCGTTTGGCGCTGATATTATTGAAGAAAGGATTTTGCATATTATGAAATTCAAAAAACCAACAAAACTTATCGCATGCTTTACCGTAATCGCAGTTTTTCTGTGTGCCTGCGGTGTCGGCTCGACGCCGGTTACAAAGGAAGAGAGATCTACCAATGCTCCTTCTCAAAAATCGCCCGACGTATTTGTAGAGAATGCCATCAACTGCCCGCAGATGGATGACAACAATTACGTTTATTATTACAGCAGACTTATGTTGAATCCAAAGAAAAATCTCGTGTGGCTTGGCTCCAAATACAACAAAAACTCTTATGAATTTGTCTCTTACATGATGTTTGAGAAAAAGGAAAATTCATTTGAAGAGGTTGAAACAAATTGGAGTGACATATTAAACAAAACAATGAAAAACAGAAGCGGCTACATATATGATTCCTGGTACGCCTCCGATGAATCCCTTTATGTCGTAATCATGGAAACAAGCATGAACCCTCTTATTTATAATGCGAACCAGGAAAAATATAAAAAGCAGTATGAAGAGCTGAATCCACTGTTATTCCACATTTCAAAAGATGGGAAAACAGCAAGAGAAATCGATTTATCCGCTCTCGCCTCACCAAACGGAAAAAAAAATAAAGACCTGGCAGTAGCCTTTATTCCTCTTTCAGACGGCCGCTATTTAGTAAATTCATTATCCGACGACACCCCGGAAAAGGGATTGGTTTTTGCAGAATCTACGGATACCGTTGTTGAAAAAATGTCGAATCGTATCCGGGGCAATGCAATTTCCTCAATTCAGACCGGAAATGATTTTCTCTGTTATGTTGCCTATCAGGGAAATGAGGACCTTGTCACTGTAGAAGTGCAGGATTACAACGAAAAGAATAAATACTCTCTCGATTGTTCGGCAGCCTGTGATAATGGCACTGCATCCTATGCAAATTGCCATTTTGCACTTGGTGTATGGGAGGATGAAATTCTTCTTGTTTCAAAAAAAGGAGTATTTCGTGCTGAATATGGCGACAAAGCCTTTACAAAGGTTACTGATTTTAAAACAGATAACATCTACTACCTTACCTTGGACCGCTACCAGATTGATCGACTCGCCATGTGGGTCACAGGCGAAAATTCTTTCTATCTTCTTCTTAATCCGACAGATAACGAGAAGACAAGTGACTACAAAATCGGTTATTACACCAAAGGAAAATAAACATGACAAAGGGAGCAGCAAATCTGCTCCCTTTGTCTTTATACATTATTATATAGGAAAATCAAAAAGTAATTATTATCTCTGTACACGACCGGAGCCATCGCCACCAGCCAGTTTCAAAACTTCATCCATGGAAACCATGTTGTAATCTCCTTCGATGGAGTGTTTCAAACAAGACGCAGCTACAGCAAACTCGATTGTTTCCTGTGGACCATACTCGTTCAGGCAGGCACAAATCAAACCGCCGCCAAAGCTGTCGCCACCGCCTACACGATCAACAATATGCATTTTATATTTCTTGCTGAAGTAATAATCTTTTCCATCATACAACATAGCGGACCAATTATTATCATTTGCAGAAATGGACTCACGGAGAGTAATTGCAACTTTCTCAAATCCAAAACGGTCTGCCAACTGTTTGGCAACATCTTTGTAACCCTCACGGTTTACTGTACCTGTTGTAACATCTGTACCTTTGGAAGTAATACCAAATACATCTGCTGCATCCTCTTCATTGGCGATACATACATCAACATACTGGCAAAGTTCAGCCATCACCTTGCCTGCTTTTTCTTTACTCCACAATTTATTGCGGTAGTTCAAATCACAGGAAATCGTAACACCTGCTTCTTTTGCAGCTTTACAAGCCTCTAAACAAATCTCAGCAACTTCATCATTCAGTGCAGGAGTAATTCCGGTAAAATGGAACCACGAAACACCTTCAAAAATTTTCTTCCAGTCAAAATCTGATTTGGAAGCTGTTGCAATGGAAGAACCAGCACGGTCATAAATAACTTTGGATGGTCTCTGGGAAGCACCTTTTTCCAAATAGTAAATACCGACACGGTCACCACCGCGCACAATATCTGTTGTGTCAACACCATATTTTCTCAAAGAATTTACAGCAGCCTGACCAATCTCATGTGTAGGAAGTTTTGAAACAAATTTTGCATCCAAACCATAGTTTGCAAGGGAAACTGCAACGTTTGCCTCACCACCGCCAAAAGTTGCACCAAGTGTATCTGCCTGTACAAAACGATAATATCCTTCCGGTGCCAGTCTCAACATCAATTCACCAAATGTAACTACTTTCTTTGCCATTTTCATTCATCCTCCAAAATTCTTTTTAATAATTAACCGCGGATTTTCTTTACCAATGCGGCTGCATCAGCGGTCATTTTCTGAATCTCATCAAATTTACCGGCTTTTACCAAATCACCTTTTACCATCCAGCTTCCGCCACATGCTAAAATACGATCATACTCAAGGTACTCTTCTACATTGTTCAAATTAATACCACCGGTTGGCATAAACTGAAGCATTGTATAAGGAGCTGCAACTGCCTTAATCATCTTCAAACCGCCTGCCGGCTCAGCAGGGAAGAATTTTACGACGTCAAGTCCCATCTCAATCGCCTGCTCCATCTCACTTGGTGTCTGTGTACCAGGTGTAACCGGAATGTCACGGTCGATACAATACTTTACAACTTTCGGATTAAATCCAGGACTTACAATAAATTTAGCACCGGCAGCAACTGCACGGTCTACCTGCTCAGTTGTCAAAACTGTTCCTGCACCAACAAGCATTTCCGGATACTTCTCAGAAATGATACGAATCGACTCTTCTGCTGCTTCGGTACGGAATGTAACCTCTGCACAAGGAAGTCCGCCCTCGCACAATGCTTTTGCCAATGGCTCTGCATCCTTTGCGTCATCAAGTACAACAACCGGAACAATACCAATTTTTTTGATTTCTTCTAAAACCTTGTTCATAATAGCCTCCATTTTTATCTTTACTTTTTTTGTATCATATGATATTCTACTATTGTTCCACATTGTGAAACGGTATTTCACATCGTGAACCATGATTTTATTATACTGCATTTCTTCTTATTGTCAACAAAAAAGCAGTAAAATATAAAGAAACAAAGGGAGAATTTTTATGGAATCCAAAAATCCAATTCAGGTTGCTGATAAATTATTTCTTGTTCTGGAAACACTTGCAAAGACCGGTCCGATTGGACTGTCGGATTTATGCCGAGAAGTTTCTTTGAACAAAACAACCGTGCACCGCTTGTTAAATTCACTTCTTTACATGGGATATGTGCGGCAGGACACGCAAACATCCCGCTACAGCTTAAGTTTTAAAATATGGGATATTGCAAACCAATTTGTCTCAAAAATTGATATTGTGGAAGAGGCTCGCCCAAGCCTTCGGGAACTCGCAGCGAAAACCGGCGAAACCGTCCATCTCGTGCAGATTGATGGGATTCATGCGATTTATATCGCCAAGGAAGAATCCGAAAATTCCGTGCGGCTGGTGTCTATGGTCGGCAAACGAATTCCACTCTACTGCTCCGGTGTCGGAAAAGCCCTGCTTGCCGATATGTCAAATGACGAAATCAAAAGTATCTGGGACAAGAGTGACAAAACGCCACTGACAGAGCATACTATCACGGATTTTTCAAAATTTATGCAAGAAATTGAAGAAACCAGAAAACGCGGCTATGCTATGGATAATGAAGAAAATGAATTGGGCGTGCGATGCATCGCTGCAAGTATAAAACACGGTGAACAGAAGCCGCAATACGCATTTAGTATTTCAGCTCCCATTCACCGCATGGACGAAAAACGTATGAAAGAAATCGCCGAGTATGCACTCGCAATGAAAAAAATCAATCTTTAACGCGAACCGATGGGTTCAATGCAAAGACAAACAGAAGTGCCTGAACTGCTAACAGCGTGTTCAGCACTTTTTTCATTAGATTATAAAAAGTATCTAATGTAAGTGTAATATCTGCCGCACACAAAAGTCTTATAGCTTCAACCATTTCAAAGCCAAAACTAAGCACTAAGAGAACACCGGCACAAAATGTCAGCGCCTTATTACCCCAGTTCTGATAATACAGGAAAAAGATAATCAAACAGATTAACTCAATTGCACCCAATATCATAAAACTTAACGGATCCCCATTGTCTCCGCGGTAATGAATCGGTATGTAAATTAAATTATCCACTGCTAACAAAAGCATCATCGCAAATCCAAGGATAATATTTTTATCTGCTCCATTTCCCTGCGCAATTTTGTGCACACCAAAAGCAAACATCAGTGCCGCCACAAAGGCAAATGGCGTAATCAGCAAAAACAAAATGACAACCGGCATCGATACATCATAATTGCTATAGTATTCACTTAACAAAAGAATTGCCTGCACCAATGTAAACGCTCCCAGGAAAAAAGTAATCAGCGTCAATACACGCACCGGCATTCCCCATTTTTTATCCTGCAATGTAATTGTGTGGTTTTCGTTCATCTAAATCCCTCCTGCATAAATATATTTTTAATTTTATAACCAGTTTTTCTGTATCTCATTAACTAGTTCTACAAACATATCGTAGTATTTTGTTTTAGCCTGACGTATAATATCTAATGCAATCGCCTGATTATATGCATGTGCAACATTATTTCTTGATGTAAGTGCACTTAACCATAATTCTTCGTCTGCTATCATTCCCGCTTTATATGCCGTTTTCAGTACTGTGCGCGGAGAACCTGTCGCTCCCTCTGCGTAACCGTGATATGTTAAAATCTCTTTCATTGCTTTCCATGCTTGTTCAAAACATATCTCATACAAGCCAACCATCCCTGTCATTTCCACATTTCCATATGGTGCCTGATAAGAATAAATGTCCTTTAAATTATGAATGGCAGCCTGCAAATTATCAAACTTTTTCATATATCACCATTCCCTCCCGTTTTATGGAGTCCAGCAATTCTGCCTGAATCGGTTTATCCAAATCCAGCACGTCAAACTGTAACAAAGTTGGAGTTTCTTCGTCCACCGCTAAAATAAACTGACTGCTATTGCCTCCATAAAACGCCAAATCTATATCACTTCGTTCTTTATAATCTCCCCTGGCACGCGAACCAAAAAGAATTAACTTTTTTACATCATTTTCCTTCGCCAGCCTAATTATTTCCTGTAAAACGTTTTGTTTGATACCTGTCTTCTCAGATAACTGCATCATTTTAACAATCTCCTATGCGTAATATTCTTTCGAAAACACCTTAACAATTATTATACACTAATTTACATTATAAAAAAACAATTAATTTTATTTACGAGTATAATAAGTAACCAAAACACCTTTTTTCACTTGCAGATAAACATTTTTCTTCATCCGTTTGTTTACTTTTTTTATTTTTTTCAAACTCATGGTAACTCTTGTTTTTCCTCTATCCCATTGCACACTTTTTACTTTTTTTGCAGTCAAAAACCTGATGGTTGACTTATCAAGCTTCAAAGTAATGTTTTTCTTTGATTTGCTTTTCAGCCTGACCGTAATATTCTTTCTTTGTCTGCCTGCCTTTTTCAATGCCTTTTTAACTGCTTTTTTGACAGAACGGCTGACATTTGAAGTATTTTTGCTGCCTGTTACTTTTACCACGACTACAATATTTGTCGTTTTTTTCAAGCCCTTCTTCTGCTTTATTGGAGTTGCACTAGGTGCCATTGTTGGCGTCACCGTCGGCGCTTCACTGGGCGTTATTGTCGGGGTCGCCGTTGGCACCGCGCTAGGCGTAACTGTTGGCGTCACCGTCGGTGCTTCAGTAGGCGTTATTGTCGGAGTCGCCGTTGGCACCGCACTAGGCGTAACTGTTGGTGTCGCTGTTGGCACCGCACTAGGCGTAACTGTTGGTGTCATCGTTGGCGTTTCCTCCGGCTGATCGGACTTTACCTGATAGTAATATGTAATATTGGTATCCGCCTCTGTCACTTTCAATTCATCTTGATTCAGGCTGTTTCCAGCCAAAATATATCCAGACAATTCCGGATTTCGCAGTATATAGGTAGAATTTTTCGGTACATACACAGTTGCCGTATCTGCACAAGGAAGCAAGGTACTTGTCCCGTCTGCATTCTTTACCTGATAATGAATGTTAACTCTGCTCCATTCCTGCTCCGCCGTTTTATCCGTTGCCAACACTTCTCCCGTATCCACATTGATAACTTTTCCATCCAGCCTATCACCATTTGACAAGCCATACACATCCGAAAACACAATAGAAAGTGATTCTCTTGCCTCATCCGGATTGTATGAATTACTGAGTGCCGGAATCGTGTAAGTCTTTTCTTCCTGATACTTAACTGTTTTACCATCGGCTCCAATAATCTGAAAGCTCATTTTCAAATGCTGCTCTCTGTTTACCAGATTTTGTACCACGGTGCGAAATTCCAAATCCGAATTGTTTGCCTTTGTTATATTTTTCTCGCTGATTCTATATTTTTCACTATCCCGGTCTAATGTTCCCGTTTTACTGTGCGGAATTGAAATTTCAGGATTACTGACATAAATTTCTGCCGGCTTACTGACATAATCCGTATTATTTAACTTCCTTGCCAATTCCATTTTACACACTTCACAAAAAGGCTGTCCCAGCCATCTCATCATACATTCGCGGCTCGGTGCAAATGCCGTTTCCGTTCCTGCCATTGTGACGCCAATTCCTCGAAATCCAAGCATTTTACTCCATTTAATCGTATCCGGATTCGAGGTATCCGAAGTATTTGGTTTATTCGTATATCTCTCGTACTCATCCCCCAATCCACCAATACTATGAGCTGTTTCATGTGCCATAACCATCCCATCTTCATTGTCCTCTGAATTAGTGGAAAATGAAAACAAGGAATTTACTGAAGCACCATAACTGCCCTCTGAATTACACAGCACATGAATAGTTGCAACATTAGCCCCCCTGTCCAGATAATTTTGCTCCAAATCTTGTCTTAGTTCTTTTGCCTTCTCATCCCCACCATTTGAAAAGCCAGCTGCTTTTCCATAGACTTTAACGTGAAAATAAGTATCTGCATTCTTGCCCCCATACACACTAATTCCGGACTCGTTAGATACAGCCTGCACTGCATATATATTTATGTGGTCAGAATACTCTTTATACGGAGACCATCTTAACATTCCCTGTGCTTTCTGCTTCGCATCCTGTAAAAATTTGTCCTGTTCGTCTGCCGTGTAGCCATCTCCCATAATTACAATGACAAAATTTTCTTTATCATCACCTGTCTTATGAATCACATGGACCGGAAAAATAGTTTTCAGTGTTTCCTCATCTTTCGCTTCTGCTGTACGAAGTGAAAACAAGGAAAATAATAATGCCATACAAATTAACACTGCTTCCCACCGTCTCATGATATTTTTCATTTGAACACCTCTTCCTATGTATAATTTCAAAACGAAATTGTATGGTCTTATTATATCTGTTTATTTCCATGCTTTCAACTAAATTTACACAAGTGGCCGTTGAATAATTTTTCATCCTTTGTGCATACTAACAGAGGAAATGGAGGTAATTACGATGCAATTAACAGAACAGGAAACCAACGTAATCAAAGATTTACAGACACAGGAGAAAGCATGTGTTGACAAATACCGCTTTTATGAGCAGTCTGCCCATGACGAAGAACTAAAAAACTTATTTCACCGCATTGGTGATGAGGAGCAGGAACATTTTGACTCCTTAGGCATGGTACTCAAGGGTGATGTACCAAATGTAAGTGCCGCCCGCAGCGGTATGGAGGGATACACGCCTTCCGAAAGTTACGCAGCAGGTAACAACTCCGAAGAGAAAAAACATGACCAATTTTTATGTACCGACTGTATTGCAACAGAAAAACTCGTTTCATCCACCTATAATGATGATGTTTTCCGTTTTTCTGCCAGCAATATCCGAAGACTCTTAAATCACATCCAGACAGAAGAACAAAATCACGCAGAGATGATTTATAAATACAAAACGGCAAACAATATGGCATAGCCTGTCATAGTTTCCCCTCGCTGCGCATACAATGATACAAGGGTACCAAAGTCCAGACTCGTTCATGCTTGCATGATAAGAGATTGGACCTTGGTACCCGCCAAACATGAGAAAGTAGCGATTTATGCAATAAATCTGCGGATTACGAATGTTTGCAGGATTGCGGAAGTTGTGAAACAACGGAGCAATCCGTATCATTGTTTGCAATTCAGCAAGGAGGAATATTATGATACAAATTTTCAAAAGAAACAAGAAAATCACAAAACTATTTTTGTTACTGTTTTTTTTATGCTGCACTGCTTTTCTTCTTATTTTTTACATAGAATCGGACAAGCCCATAACAAAGAAAAAGCAAACGGCAGCAAAAACAACTGCGGACAAACCAACATCCATTTCTTATTGTGTGACTTCTCTTTCTGATGAAGAAGAATCGACATTGATTTATCATCCGACGGAACGTGTTTTGTCTCAGTTTATTCGCAAAAAAAATCAATATATCCGAAATATCTGGGATGAAAAATCCGGTTGGACGACTAACGTAGAATCATGGAAAATAAAGAAATCCGAAACACTAGAGCATTTTTCGTATAATACAAACGGGGCTCTCTATGCCTGCAAAAAGAAATGGTCAAAAGGCAAATTAGTAAAGCAATCCATTGTCTGTCTGCGAAATAACGGCAACATAAAAAATATAAATCTCATCCACTTAAACAACAAACAAAATACGGATGAAATCAAAGATATCCGGTGTAATGGCACTTCCATCGCCATCACCTATCAATACGGAAATGTAACAATATACAATTTATTAGAACGACTGGCATTTGGCGGCAGTTCCATAAGCGGTATGCCGGGGGAAAATATTTTTTATGATTTGCATTATTTAACAATTGAAACAAAAAAAACGACCGAAGAAATTTATCTGCGCGACTATGATATCCGCTCCGGTGAGGTCACACACACATTTCCACTGGGCAGTTTTGCACAAAAAAAAGAGGATTTCCACATCACAAATCTTGGAAATACTCTTTATGTTCTGACACCTCGTGGCTTATTTCGCGGAGAATGCGAAAGCAGTTCCCTGCAAAAACTGCTTGCATTCTGCGAATTACAATTACCACCGCAAAGCAACATTTTAACCATGTTTTCCGGTTCTGCCGATTCTCTCTACCTCGTTATCAAAGAAGCAGACGGCAGCAAATCCATTCGGCTTATTCATCTTCCAAGCCAAAATCTTTCAGACCAAAATCATCCCGAGTCAAATCATGCTACACAAAAGGTCTGACATGGCTATTTGCCGGAAGAAGTGTCCTGCGAATTTTGTCCGGGCTGCCCCATGGCAGACATATTGGAAACGGTAATACTTGTTGCCTTCTCACCATCTGTCTCCACACTGACCATCTCTCCCGGCTTCTTTCCTTCCATATGTAACCTCCACTTCATATACAAATGATTTATTGTTATGGTCACATTGTATCGAAAGGAAATGGTCACTCTGTGTTTAGTCTGTGTAAAATGTGTGACCGATTATTTTGCCTGCAATTCGTCCAGTGTCAAATCATAGGCAGGCAGAAAATCCTGCATAAACACTTCAACTTCTTCCATATTCATATCATGCAGTGCTTTTTTCGTTGTTTCGTATGCCGTCTTAAATTCCTGATTGCCGGAATTTAATTCCTGCTTACATTTAATCAGTGCAGATAACTTATCTGCCGCTTTCACAAGACGCCACTCATATGCTTTGTCCTCCTGCGGGAAAAACAATTTCTCATAATGCTTTTTCATATAATCCGGCAGTTTATCCACCATCTTTTTACTCGCAACATACTCCACCCGTTTATAAGCTTCTTTGATATCATCATCATAATACTTGACCGGCGTAGGCATGTCTCCGGTAATAATTTCATTCGCATCGTGATACATTCCCATGAGAGCAATTTCATTGGAATCCACGTGTTTTCCGCATTTCTCATTGGCTATGAGTGAAAGTCCGTGCGCTAACATTGCAACTTCCAGCGAGTGTTCACTAATATTTTCCTGAATAGAATTTCGCATAAGTGCCCATCGCTCAATATTTTTCATGCGCGCCATCATTGCAAAAAATGAATACATCCTAATTCTCCTTCAACATCTTTTTCATATAGTAACCCGTATAGGATTCTTCGCAGTCAGCTACCTGTTCCGGCGTTCCCTGCGTAACAACCGTGCCGCCGCGGTCACCGCCTTCCGGTCCCATGTCAATAATATAATCTGCCGTCTTAATCACATCCAGATTGTGTTCAATAACAACTACCGAATTACCGCCTTCGGTCAGCCGCTGTAAAATTTCAATCAGCTTATGGACATCCGCAAAATGCAGTCCTGTCGTTGGCTCGTCCAAAATATAAATAGTCCGCCCGGTACTTCTCTTACTCAATTCTGTCGCAAGCTTGATGCGCTGAGCCTCACCACCGGACAATGTAGTCGATGGCTGCCCTAATTTGACATATGACAATCCCACATCATACAACGTCTGAATCTTGCGGTGAATCGTCGGAATATTTCGGAAAAATTCAAGGGCATCTTCTACCGTCATATCTAACACATCGTATATACTTTTTCCCTTATACTTAACATCCAGTGTCTCACGATTATACCGCTTTCCGCCACAAACTTCGCAAGGGACATAAATATCCGGAAGGAAGTTCATCTCAATTTTCAATATACCGTCACCACTGCACGCTTCACAACGGCCGCCTTTCACATTAAAACTGAAACGCCCCTTCTTGTATCCTTTCGCTTTTGCATCCGGTGTCGAAGCAAACAAATCTCGTATCATATCAAATACACCGGTATAGGTTGCCGGGTTTGAACGAGGAGTTCGTCCAATCGGAGACTGGTCAATATTAATTACCTTATCTAACTGCTCCACGCCTTCAATTCCTTTATGCTTTCCCGGGATACAGCGAGCCCGGTTTAATGTGCGGGTCAGACTCTTACACAAAATTTCATTCACAAGAGAACTCTTTCCGGAACCGGATACACCGGTCACACAGGTCATTACCCCCAGAGGAATCTTGACATTAATATTTTTCAGATTATTTTCGCTGGCACCTTTTACTTTCAGATACCCTGTCGGTTTGCGTCTCTTTGCCGGCACCGGAATCTGCTTTTTCCCACTTAAATAAGCACCTGTAATTGACTCCGGCACTTTCATCAAATCCTCTGCCGTACCACACGCAACCACATGTCCGCCATTTTTTCCTGCCCCCGGTCCGATGTCCACAATATAATCCGCCTCACGCATGGTATCCTCATCATGTTCCACGACAATCAGCGTATTACCAAGGTCACGAAGTTTCTTTAATGTAGCAATCAAGCGGTCATTATCCCGCTGATGCAGACCAATACTCGGCTCATCCAAAATATAAGCCACACCGACAAGTCCCGAACCAATCTGTGTTGCCAGACGGATTCGCTGTGCCTCTCCACCGGAAAGCGTAGCCGTCGCACGTGCCAGTGATAAATAATCAAGACCAACATCCACCAAAAATCCCAGACGCGAACGAATTTCCTTTAACACCAGACGCCCAATCTGCTTTTGTCTGTCAGTCAGTGTCAATTCATCCATAAATTTCTTCAAATCTATAATGGAATATTCACTAATTTCTGCAATATTTTTATCCCCAACCGTAACCGCAAGGGATTCTTTCTTCAACCGCTTGCCGCCGCAGACATGGCAGGGCGTAATCTGCATAAATGACTCATATTCCTGCTTCGTAGTCTCCGAACCGGTCTCACGATACCGCTTCTGTAAATTACCAAGCAGTCCCTCAAACGCAATATTATAAACACCGTGTCCATGTCTGCCGGTATAATGAACTTCCACACGCTGACCGCCGGTACCATACCAGATTAAATCATGAACATCCTCCGGATATTCCCCATATGGTGTATCTAAATCAAATCCATAAAACTCTGCCATCGCATCCAAAATTGCACGACTGTAGCTATCCGGATTTACTACAGACTGCCATCCCGGTGCTGCAATCGCTCCCTGTGCAATACTAAGCGTCTTATCCGGAACAATCAAATCCTCATCAAACTCCATCCGGTAACCGATTCCATGACATTCAGGGCACGCACCAAATGGATTGTTAAACGAAAAACTGCGTGGCTCAATTTCATCTACACTAATTCCACAGTCCGGACAGGAAAAACTCTGACTGAAAGAAATTTTTTCTCCTCCAATCACATCGACAACCAATAAACCATCAGCTAACTTAAGCACCGTTTCAATAGAATCGGTCATTCGTTTTTCAATTCCTTCGCGAATAGAAAGTCGGTCCACTACAATTTCAATGTTGTGTTTTTTATTTTTCTCTAACTTGATTTCTTCATCCAGCGAATACAAATTACCATCCACGACAACGCGCACATAACCGCTGCGCTTTGCCTTGTCTAATACTTTTACATGCTCTCCTTTGCGGCCACGCACAACCGGGGCAAGCAGCATAATTTTCGTACGCTCCGGCAACTTCATAATTTCATCCACCATCTGGTCTACCGACTGTTTTTGGATTTCCTTGCCGCATTTCGGACAATGAGGAATCCCAATTCTGGCATATAAAAGACGAAAATAATCATAAATTTCCGTAACCGTTCCTACCGTAGAACGTGGATTTCGATTGGTCGATTTCTGGTCAATCGAAATTGCCGGTGGAAGCCCCTCTAAGCTTTCAACATCCGGCTTCTCCATCTGACCTAAAAACTGTCTGGCATAAGAAGATAATGACTCCATATATCTTCTCTGTCCTTCAGCGTAAATGGTGTCAAACGCCAACGATGACTTTCCGGAACCGCTTAAACCGGTCAACACCACAAATTTATCTCTTGGAATATCCAAATCAATATTTTGAAGATTGTGCTCCTTAGCACCTCGTATCCGTATTTCTCGCTTTGTATCCATACTAACCTCCATCGCTTTTTTGCTTCTAAAGTTCACTGCGGATTTCCTCTAAATGCTTTTTATATTCAATCATCCGGTCACGCAGTTTGGCAGCCTTTTCAAAATTCAACTCAGCCGCTGCCTGATTCATCTGTTTCATCATCTTAGCAATATGACGCTGCAATTCCTCAAAACTCATGGATTCCGGATCTTTCTCTTCTTCCGTAATATCCGTACCTGCTTTCTTTGAAATACGGATTCGATCGCGCACCGCCTTCTGAATTGTCTTTGGCACAATGCCGTGTTCTTCATTATATTCTTTTTGTATCTTGCGGCGCCGCTCGGTTTCATCAATTGCCTTACGCATGGAATCGGTAATCTTATCTGCATACATAATAACATGTCCTTCCGAGTTTCGTGCCGCACGTCCAATCGTCTGAATCAAAGAAGTCTCCGAACGTAAGAAACCTTCTTTGTCCGCATCCAGAATCGCTACCAACTGAATCTCCGGAATATCAAGTCCCTCTCGCAAAAGGTTAATTCCGACTAAAACATCAAACACATCCAGACGCATATCGCGGATAATTTCTGAACGCTCCAGTGTATCAATATCCGAATGCAGATACCGCACGCGCACCCCGACTTCCTTCAGATACTTTGTTAAATCCTCTGCCATTCGTTTTGTCAGCGTCGTAACGAGAACCTTTCCCTTCTTCTCGGTAACCTTTCGAATCTCTCCGAGTAAATCATCCACCTGTCCTTTAACCGGTCTTACATCTAGTTCCGGATCCAACAGCCCCGTCGGACGAATAATCTGCTCGGTACGAAGCAGCTCATGCTCTGTCTCATACGTCGAAGGCGTTGCCGAAACAAACATCATCTGGTTAATATGCCCCTCAAATTCTTCAAAATTCAGAGGGCGGTTACTTTTGGCAGAAGGCAGGCGGAATCCATATTCTACAAGCGTAGATTTTCTCGACTGGTCTCCGGCAAACATTCCGCCAATCTGTGGAATCGTAATATGTGACTCGTCCACAATTATCAAAAAATCATCCGGAAAATAATCCATCAAAGTCATCGGCGTTTCCATCGGCTGTAACCCGTTTAAATGCATGGAATAATTCTCAATACCGGAGCAAAAACCGGTCTCCCGTAACATCTCAACATCAAAATGTGTCCTCTCGGAAATCCGCTGCGCCTCAATCAATTTATCCTCACTCTTAAAATACTTCACGCGCTCATCCAGTTCTTTTTCAATTCCCGCAATCGCACGCTCCATCTTATCCGGTGCCACTACATAATGAGATGCAGGAAAAACAACCATATGCTCTAAGTCCGCCGTCGCCTCTCCGGTCACAACATCAATTTCCTGAATCCTGTCCACTTCATCCCCAAAAAACTCAACCCGAATCGCACGGTCACTTGCCGATGCCGGAAAAATCTCAACTACATCACCACGCACACGAAATGTGCCACGATGAAAATCCATATCATTCCGCGTGTACTGTATATCAATCAGACGCCGAATCACCTCATCCCTATCCTTTTCCATGCCCGGACGCAGAGAGACCGTCATATTCTGATAATCGATTGGACTACCCAGTCCATAAATGCAGGAAACACTCGCAATAATAACCACATCACTGCGCTCAGTCAGTGCCGCTGTCGCCGAATGGCGCAGCTTATCAATTTCATCATTGATTGCCGAGTCCTTTTCTATATAGGTATCCGTCGAAGGCACATAGGCTTCCGGCTGGTAATAATCGTAGTAGGATACAAAGTATTCTACCGCATTATTCGGGAAGAATTCTTTGAATTCTCCATATAGCTGCGCAGCCAGCGTTTTGTTGTGTGTGATTATGAGTGTTGGTTTATTTAATTGTTGTATGACGTTTGCCATTGTGAACGTCTTGCCAGAGCCTGTAACTCCCAGTAAAGTCTGGCATTGGTTTCCTTCTTGAAAGCCTTTTACAAGCTGGTCGATGGCCTGCGGCTGGTCGCCGGTCGGAGCATATTCTGATACTAATTCAAAATGATCCATAATTGGTTCTCCTACTATTGTTGATATCTGGCCTAATTAGACCAAACCACTATATTTTTCCTTTGTATTTCACGGATTTCATCTTCGCAAAGGTCTTCTATAATATTACCCTGACTATCTAAAAAATGGAATTCATACTGCGTATTTTGTTTTGATGATATTACAATTATATTTCTTCTTTCTCCGTGCATAATCCATAATCGTGAATTTTTTAACTCACCATTGAAAAATCGGGTGTCAAATTTACTTATATAATTTGTATACAGAACCATATTTATATACGCATTTAATGATGGATAACTTATATTTAAATTCTTTAATGCCGACGTTTCTTTCTTCATCTTTTCTATGTTATCTGTTAGACTTTTTGTTGGTTGCCATTCTTTTATTAAATAGTCCAGATAATTCATATCAAGTAATTCCGCTTCTCTAAGTTGCATTTTAAATGTTCTGAAATTATTCATAATATTGCGCAAATATGCCATGAACTCATTTAATATAGCCGAAATTAAATAGAAATTCGAAACATCTTTTATTTTTTCTACCAGTATTAATTTCACTTTTTCATATTGCTTTTCTTGTATATAGATATTTATTATTTTTAATTATAAATAATGATATACTTATGTTGAGGTGATTTAATGGAATTACGTGTCTTAAAATACTTTATAACAGTTGCTCGAGAGGAAAGTTTTTCT
>OKSC01001802.1_pt1 | contig 20027 bp, 20 predicted proteins | sample 1601161 | NCBI WGS metagenome assembly OKSC01 (sample SAMEA3541552, study PRJEB24748) | human gut metagenome | biome: human gut; feature: human-associated habitat; material: faeces | place: China | collected 2012
CTCGCGGCGGCGGCGCACCCGCTCCTCCAGCGCACGCGCATCCTCCGGGCAGACCGCTTCAAAGGCCGCCAGCAGACCTTCGCCGTGCGCATCCCACGCCGCGCCGCTCTCCTTTTCGCGCAAAAATTCGCCCAGCTTTTCCCGCACCGACTGCTTCGCCCCGGCGTAAACATAGTCGTCTCCCATCACGCCGCACTCGATTTCGATCTTCGGGAACACCTTTTTTTCCAGCACGGCGATCAGCGGGCTTTTGCGCAGCGCCGCCCCGCGCAGATCCATCGAGGGGAAGCTGAGCACCAGTTCCCGCTCCGGCGAGGCCAGCACGCCGGAGAGCGCGAACCGCTCGATCGCCGCGCGCTGCGCCAGCAGGTTCAGATGCATCTCCACCCCCGCCTGCTTGGCCGCGTCCAGCAGCAGCACCTTTTCGTCCTCGGTCAGGCGGGGGGCCAGCTTCTCGAAGACCTCGCGGTGGTAGGCGTTCAGCCAGTCCAGCTCGTCCCGGGTCAGGACACCGGGCACCACAGGAGAGGTGGCAATGGGCACAAAGGTCAGCGGACGGAAGGCCAGGAAGGTGCCGTACTGGTTGTCGGCCTTGTGGTAGCACTCCAGCACGTTCTCAATGCGGATACCCACCTGACCGGCCTCGTACACGCCCGGCTCATCGGTGACGAGCATGCCCGGCTGGAACACCGTGGTGTTGCGGCCGTTCAGGGAGTGGGGACCCTCGTGGACATTGCCCACAAAGCTGACGCTGTGGCCGGTGCCGCAGCGGTAGTTGATGAGGTGCTGCCACAGCGGCTCACGGGCAATGGTATCCAGCATATGGCCGTCGCAGTAGTTCAGCCAGACAGCCTTTGCAATGTCGATGTGGCACTGCAGGGTCCAGGTGTAGAACAGCTTTTCGTCCTCGGTCAGCTCACCCAGCGGGTAGGTGCGGGTGATATCGGTGGTACCGTCCAGATAGGTGGCACCGCTGTCCACCAGCAGGAAGCCCTTGCGCTCCAGCCGGGCATGGTCCTCCTCGGTGGCGTGGTAGTGCATCATGGCAGCGTTTCCGCCGTAGGCGGCAATGGTGCCAAAGCTCTCCACGATGAACTTGTCCTGTGCAGAGCGGTACTTGTGGAGGATCTCGTCCACGGTCAGCTCGGTCAGCTCTTCCCCGGCAGCCAGGCGCTCTTCCAGCTCCTTCTGGAACCGCACCATGGCAACCGCATCCCGCAGATGGGCTTCGCGGTCGTGAGCCAGCTCGACCTCGTTCTTCACACCCTTCATGGGCAGCAGGGGGTCGGCCTCATCCTTCACAGTCAGGGCAGCATTGTTCTGCAGGGTCTCGTAAACGGCAAAGTTCACGGATGCAGGGTCAGCCAGCACGGTCTGGGGCTCGGTCTCAGCGGCCAGGAACTTGAGCACGTCATCGTACTCCTGGATCTCCACGCCGTTGGCTTTGAGTTCTGCGGCAGCTTCCGCGCCCAGACGCGCGGTGTTGATGAAGAGCACCGCGCGCTCCGGGGTCACATAGCAGTAGGACATGGCATAGGGGGTGCACTGGATATCCATGGCGCGCAGGTTCAGCAGCCAGGCCAGATTATCCAGCTTGCCCACCAGCTGTGCAGTGCAGCCCAGCTCCTTGAGCCTGCCGCGCAGGCGCTCCAGCTTTTCGGCAGGGGAGAAGCCTGCATACTCCTTGGGCAGGATCCATGCCGGGGTGGCAGGCAGGGCGGGGCGGCCCTCGGTCCACAGCTCATCCTCAAGGTTCAGGGTCTTGATGGTGCCCTTCTTGGCATCCAGCTCCTTCTGCACGCCGCGCACCAGCCCGCAGGAAGCGGTCAGGCCGCACAGGCCCAGCACGCCGTTCTCCGGCAGCACCTTGCCGCAGTATTCCTCCACGGTGGGCACACCCGGCTCACCCATCCGCATCAGCTGGATCTCGGTACCGGCGATCTCCTTTTCCGCCTGCACAAAGTAGCGGCCGTCTGCCCAGACAGCGCTCTCGGTGGGGGTGACGACGAAGTTGGAGTTCTCACCGTGGAAGCCGGAGAAATAGGTCAGGGAGGTGTAATGGTCAGGCAGGTACTCGCTGGAATGCGGGTCACCCACCGGAATCAGATAAACGTCCACGCCGTTGGCCTTCATGGCAGCCCGCAGGGCAGCCAGACGCTCAGGAACCGTGTTCATGCTCATAATAAAAAGCCTTCTTTCTTCCATCTATCTGCCGGAAAAACGTCCGGCGGCGGGGGTCACTGTGTCTTATTGTACCATCACTCCGGGCAGAATGCAATTCACCGGCAGCGAAAAGCCCCCGCCGGGGCATCAGCACTCAGGCGGGGGCAGAAAGCACGGTCACTGCGCGTTCTTTTTTGCAAGATCTTTGGTGTACAGGGCACGGGTGGCGTTCAGCACAGCCAGCACCATCACGCCCACATCGGCAAAGATGGCGGTCCACATGCTGGCCAGACCCAGCGCGCCCAGCACCAGGCAGGCGAACTTGATTGCCAGAGCAAACACGATGTTCTGATACACGATGCGCAGGGTGCGGCGGGCAATGCGCATGGCCAGCGCGATCTTGGCCGGGTCATCGTCCATCAGGACAACATCAGCGGCCTCGATGGCAGCATCGGAGCCAAGAGCACCCATGGCGATGCCCACATCCGCACGGGACAAAACCGGGGCATCGTTGATGCCATCGCCCACAAAGGCGAGGTTTTCCTTGGGCTGCTTTGCGGCGAGGAGCGTTTCGATCCGGTCCACCTTATCACCGGGCAGCAGGCCTGCATGGTATTCATCCAGCCCCAGCTCGGCGGAAACGGCCTTTGCCACAGGCTCCGCGTCGCCGGTCAGCATGACCGTCTTGCGGACACCAGCCTGTTTCAGGCCCTTGATGGCAGCGGCACTGTGGGGTTTGACCACATCAGCGATGAGCAGATAGCCTGCATATCTGCCCTCCATGGCAACATGGACGATGGTGCCCGGCTCAGTGATCTCGGGAACCGTCAGGCCCAGCTTTGCCATCAGGCGGGCGTTGCCGGCAGCGACGGTTTTGCCGTCCACCTTTGCGGTCACGCCGTGGCCGCCCAGCTCCTGCACATCGGTCACACGGCTGGGGTCGATGTCCTTGCCGTAAGCGTTCTTGATGCTCAGGGAGATGGGGTGCTTGGACCAGCTCTCAGCCAGTGCGGCGGCTTCCACAAGGGCATCCCCGGTCACGCCGTTTTCGGGGTGGATGCCCACCACCTTGAAGGTGCCCTGGGTCAGGGTGCCGGTCTTATCAAACACCACGATGCCGGTGCGGGCCAGCTCCTCCAGATAGGTGGAGCCCTTGACCAGGATGCCGCAGGCAGACGCACCGCCGATGCCGCCGAAGAAGCTCAGCGGGATGGAGATGACCAGAGCGCAGGGGCAGCTGATGACCAGGAAGGTCAGGGCGCGGTAGACCCAGTCACCGAAGCGGGCGGGCTGGCCCATCAGCAGCAGAACGATGGGGGGAACAAAGGCCAGCGCCAGTGCGCCGTAGCAGACGGCGGGGGTGTAGACCCGGGCAAAGCGGGTGATGAAGTTCTCGGTGCGGGCCTTCTTCATGCTGGAATTTTCCACGAGGTCGAGGATCTTGGAAACGGTGGATTCGCCGAACTCCTTGGTGGTCCGCACCTTCAGCAGGCCGGTCATGTTCACACAGCCGCTGATGACCTCATCACCGGAGCGGACATCCCGGGGCAGGCTCTCGCCGGTCAGGGCGGCGGTGTTCAGGGCAGAGGTTCCCTCCACGATGATGCCATCAATGGGCACCCGCTCGCCGGGCTGGACCACGATCACAGTGCCCACCTCCACATCATCGGGGTCCACCTGCTCCAGCCTGCCGTCCTCGTCCTCAACGTTGGCGTAATCGGGGCGGATATCCATCAGGCTGGAAATGCTCTGGCGGCTCTTACCCACGGCCACGCTCTGGAACAGCTCGCCGATCTGGTAGAAGATGATAACGGCACAGCCTTCCACATAATCGCCCAGCGCAAACGCGCCCACGGTGGCAACGGCCATCAGGAAGCACTCGTCAAAGGGCTGGCGGTTCTTGATGCCCAGCAGTGCCTTGCGGAGCACATCCCAGCCGACCACCAGATAGGGGATACAGTAGAGCAGCAGCTCCACCGGCGTGGGAAACTGGGGCAGCAATTTGAGGATGAGCACCAGCACCAGAGCAGCAATGATCCGGTACAGGTTCTTCTTCTGCTTTTTATTCATATCTGTACTCTCCTTTTTTCTGGGTTCTGGGCCGCAATGCGCCGCGGCGGGCGGGGTGGATTCAACAGGTTTTCCCCACGGGATAGACTTTTCCACGTTTTCCCCTGAGTTTTCCACGGACTTTTCCCGGAGAAAACCTGCTTTTTCGCGTTTCTTTTTGCACTTTTTCGCAGAAGCTGTTGAAAACCCGGTGGAAACTGTTGAAAACCCGTTTTCTTTTCCACAGTTTCCCACACCGGCTTTTGGGCCGTTCTGCCCGAAAAATGCGTCACAAAAAGCTCCCCCGCAGGGGAGCCGTACCGGAGTTACAAACCCCTGTTTCCTCAGATATCAAAGATCTCACAGTCGTCCTCGACCTTTTTGCAGGCAGCCAGAACGTTCACCATGGTGTTGTGGGGGTCTGCACCCTCAGCAAACTCAACCTTCATCTTCTGGGTCATAAAGCTGACGGTAGCCTGTGCCACACCTGCAACGGTGTTGGCGGCATCCTCCATCTTCTGGGCGCAGTTTGCGCAGTCAACTTCGATCTTGTAGCTCTTCTTCATTATAAGTACCTCTCTTTATTTTATGTGGACCTCTCAGGCACGCCTTGTGCGCCCGGAGGCTTTGTACTGCGTTTTCCGTTTACTCCTCAATGTGATCCATGCCCATCGAGAGGATGCTTCTCACATGGTCATCATCCAGTGCATAATAAACGGTTTTGCCATCCCGGCGGAAGCGCACCAGCTTGGTATCCTTGAGCACCCGGAGCTGGTGGCTCACTGCCGACTGGCTCAGCTGCACCGCATTGGCAATGTCCTGCACGCAGAGCTCATTGTCATGCAGCGCATATAAGATCTTGATGCGGGTGGAGTCGCCGAACACCCGGAACAGGTCGGCCAGCTCATACAGCACCTCGTCATCCGGCATCACCACCGGTTCCGTGTTTTCCTGCCCCGCCGGGGTCATCTGCTCCAATCCGATCATGTCCGTTCTCCTTTTGCTGCATTTCGCATGAACGTCTGTTCATGTGTTCATATTATCATGCAGAAGAGCTTCTGTCAAGAGGTTTTGCAAAGATTTCTGCATTCCTCTTAAAATCATTGAAAAACCGTAAAAAAAGCCAAAACAGAAGAAGATTTGCAGAAAAAAGCGCCCAAACAGGTGCATCTGTGCCAAAAGTGTGGTATTCTAACAATGTATTTCTAAATTTTCGCCTTCGGGCATCTGGAAAGGACGTATTTTTATGTTGGAAGCTGGCATCCGCGGCGAGCAGAGTGTCGCCGTTACTGCCGAGAACACTGCAAAGACCATGGGCAGCGGTACGCTGGACGTGTTTGCCACCCCCGCGCTGGTGGCACTGGCCGAAAAAACCTGCTGGATGAGCGTTGCCGCCGCGCTGGACGAGGGCTGCGGCACCGTGGGCACCCGGCTGGAGCTGGAGCACAGCGCCCCCACCCCTGTGGGCATGACCGTGACCTGCGAGAGCGAGCTGACCGCTGTGGAGGGCCGCAAGCTGGTGTTCAAGGTCTCCCTGCATGACGAGAAAGGCCCCGTGGGCGGCGGCGTGCACGAGCGGTTCATCATCAACAACGCCAAGTTTGCCGCAAAGGCAGAGAGCAAAAAGGGGTAACGGCCTCGCCCTCTCAGTCAGCGCCGTTGGCGCTGCCAGCTCCCCCAAAGGGGGAGCCTTTGGCATTGTGGGCAGGCTGACCGTGCACATACAGCGGCACTCTGTCCTCTTCCATCACCTGCGCTTCTGCCTTTTGCTGGGCGGCGGTCAGCAGGCGGATGGCCTGTTCGTTGGCGCGGAACAGCTCAAAATACAGCGCTTTATAATCCGGCGTGGCGGCGGCCCCCTTTCCGTTTGCAATAGGGATAGTCTGCCCCGGGCCGGGACAAAAAATCAAGTGAGGAATCATTTATGAAAAAGACAAATCTCTCCTGGGTGGGGGCACTGCTGGTGTTTGCCCTGCTGCTGTGGTGCACCGCAGCCACCCCCGGCACCATTGCCGACCCGGCCAGCTACGCCCCCGCGGTGTACAGCTCCATGCTTTCCCTGCTGCCGCCGGTGGTGGCCATTGTGCTGGCCCTGAACACCAAGGAGGTCTACACCTCCCTGCTGGTGGGCATTGCCACCGGCGCGCTGCTCTTTGCCAACGGCAACCTGGAGCTGGCGCTCAACACCCTGTTCTTCAACGAGGACGGCGGCATGGTTGCCAAGCTCTCTGACAGCAGCAACGTGGGCATTCTGGTCTTTCTGGTGATGCTGGGCATTCTGGTGGCCCTGATGAACAAGGCCGGCGGCAGCGCCGCCTTTGGCCGCTGGGCCTCCACCCACATCCACACCCGGGCCGGGGCACAGTTTGCCACCCTGATTCTGGGCGTGCTCATTTTTGTGGACGACTACTTCAACTGCCTGACCGTGGGTTCCGTGATGCGCCCCGTGACCGACCGGCAGAAGGTCTCCCGCGCAAAGCTGGCCTACCTCATTGATTCCACCGCCGCGCCCATCTGCATCATTGCGCCGGTGTCCAGCTGGGCCGCCGCCGTTACCTCCAGCGTGCCCGAAGGCTCCGGCATCAACGGCTTTACCATGTTCCTGCGCACCATTCCCTACAACTATTACGCCCTGCTGACCATTGTGATGAGCCTGTTCCTCATCTTCACGGGCACGGACTACGGCTCCATGAAGCAGCACGAGGACAACGCCCGGGCCGGCGACCTTTTCACCACGGCTGACCGCCCCTACGGCGACGATGTGGATGCCGGGGACGATGCCCACGGCCATGTCATTGATCTGGTGGCCCCGGTGCTGGTGCTGATCGCGGCCTGCATCTTTGGCCTGATCTACACCGGCGGCTTCTTTGAGGGCGTGGACTTCATCACCGCCTTCTCCGACTGCAACGCCTCCGCCGGTCTGGTGCTGGGCAGCAGCATTGCCCTGATGTTCACCTTTGTGTTCTACCGTGTCCGCAGCGTGATGACGTTCCAGGATTTTGCCGCCTGCATCCCCGAGGGCTTCAAGGCCATGGTCAGCCCCATGCTGATCCTGACCCTGGCCTGGACGCTTTCCGGCATGACCAACCTGCTGGGTGCAAAATATTACGTTGCCAACCTGCTGGGCGGCTCCGCTGCCGCCCTGCAGTACCTGCTGCCGGTCATCATCTTCCTGGTGGCGGTGTTCCTGGCCTTTGCCACCGGCACCTCCTGGGGCACCTTCTCCATCCTGATCCCCATTGTCTGCCACGCTTTCCCCCAGGGCGAGATGCTGGTGGTCTCCATTGCTGCCTGCCTGTCCGGCGCTGTGTGCGGCGACCACTGCTCTCCCATTTCCGACACCACCATCATGGCCTCTGCCGGTGCGCATTGCAGCCATGTGAACCATGTTTCCACCCAGCTGCCCTACGCCATTACCGCCGCTTCCTGTTCCGCCGCGTGCTATGTGATCACCGGCCTGACCCAGATGTTCCTGGGCAGCAGCGCCAGCCTGTGGACCTCGCTGATCCTGCTGGGCGTTGCCATTGTGCTGGAGCTGGTGGTGCTGAACATTCTGCGCGTAAAGCTGGGCAAAAAGACCAAAGCGTGATATACTAAAGGAAATTGAGTGTTCGAAGGGAGACCGTACCATGCTGGAAAAAGCATTCAACGATGTCTATACCAAGTTCAAGCTCCATTTCTACCAGAACGTGTTCCAGCGCTTTGCCACCCGTGAGGCGACCCTGACCACGGTGGAATCCTTTTGCATGGAGGGCATTATGGCCATGGGGGAGCCCACCATTGCGGAGTTTTCCCGGATGATGCAGATCTCCACCCCCAACGCGGCGTATAAGATCGGCTCGCTGGTGCGCAAGGGCTATGTGGAAAAGATCCAGTCCACCACCGACCGCCGGGAGTATCACCTGCGGCCCACCCAGAAGTATATCGACTACTACAACATCAGCTACTCCTACCTGAGCACGGTGGTCCAGCGGGTGAACAAGCGCTTCCCCAAAGAGGACGTGAAGAAGCTGGAACAGATGCTGACCATCATCAGCAGCGAGCTGATGCCCGAGCTGAACCTGGAAAACAACCCGGAGGCTCCGGAGGAAAAGAAAACCGCGCGCTGAGCCGCACCCTTCCGGAACCCCCGGAAGCCCGTGCGCCGACCCGCGCAGCCAGACAGGACTGCCCCACAGAGATGTGGAGCAGCCCTGTTTTTTTCTGCCGGAACGGGCCGTGCGGCCAACAAAAAAAGCCCCGGAGGGCTTGCGGGACCCTCCGGGGCGAGGCAGCGGCGTGCGGACCCGCTGCCTCAGGGGATAGCGATTGGCAGGAGATTCTGGGGGAGCAACTTTTTGGGGGAATCGTCAAAGAATGTGATGCATGGCCCAAAGGGTCAGCGGGGTGGCTGCCCGGGGCCTCCTGCACAGCGGCGGGGCAGACGGCTTTCAGGTCCGCCCCGGTCTCCACCGAAAGATAAAGGTTCAGCCGCTGGTCCTTCCAGACGGCCCGCACGAACAGGGCATCCATCTGCCCCAGCGCCCCCTCCACCACCGACTCGAACCGGCTGTAACAGGCCGCTGCCGCCTCTGCCGGAAGCCGGACCCCCTGGGTCACCTCCATGGCGCACTCCACCCCGGCCAGCTCCAGGCTGCTGATGGATTCCTCCAGCGCGTACCGCAGCTCTGCCGAGGGCACATACCGGTGCTTCTGGGCCAGAAACATCAGGTTGGCACCCCGTTTCAGGTAAGCGCCCAGCACCGCCACCTGCCCCAGCAGCTGCCGCCTGTCTGCCTCCGGGGCCGTGCGGTACTGGGTCAGAAGCTGATCCATCCGGATGATCTGGGGGGCCAGCCGACGCTGCAGCAGATCGTACAGGCGGTTCTTCTCCCGCAGGGCGTTGGTCTTGCGCTCCGCCTCGTAGTTCTGCTGTTCCAGATAGTTGCGCTCTGCCAGCTCCGTGCGGTTCTCCTTCAGGCGCTCCATGTTTTCCACCAGCTCGGTGATGTCTGTCTGCCACATCACATAGCCGCCCTGCACCGGTGCGCTGCGCAGCAGGGTGTGCTCGTCCAGCCGCACCGTGCCATGCATGGCGGCCTGCAGCTCCCGGCGGTCCACCATGCGGCCGTTCTCGGAGCAGCAGTACACATTGCCCTGCCGGTCCACCAGCTGCACCGCCAGAGAGGTGACGCGCAGCAGCTCCTCATAGCCGGTGTTGGACTGGATCAGGCCGCAGCGCAGGCCCCCTTCCAGCGAAGCCGCCGTCATCAGGCAGTGAATGATGGTCATATCCCCCAGAAACTGCCTGATCAGGGGAAAATGGAAGCCGTAAAGCACCGCGTATATTCCCAGCAGCACCAGCGGAATGGCAGGCAGGGGCAGCCGCCGGAGGATCCGGGGGTTCCGGCTCTTGTGGGCGATGATCCCAAAGGCCAGCAGGATGCAGATCACGATCCACCCCACCACCAGACCGAAAATCCAGCCGTACTGGTATTTTTCGTTCCAGGGCTGCTGCAGCCGGAACACCTGCTGGTGCAGGTCGTTGGTCAGCACCAGCTCCAGCAGCACCGCCGAGGGCAGCCACAGCATTCTGGCCCAGGCAGACAGGCGGTAGCGCTCGGATCTGTCCACCGTCAGGACCAGCTGAACGCAGAGCACCGGTATCCCCAGCATGGGGGCATAGTAGAGGTACCCCAGCATCCGATCGATCTCCGGGGGAGTGTTCAGCTGGAACCGCAGGGTGCGCACAAGGATCCAGAACAGCATCAACAGATCCACGTTCAGCAGCAGCCGCCGCACCTGCGGATGCACCGTGCGGTTGTACAGGGAGAACCCCCACCCTGCGAACAGGCTCAGATACAGCAGGCTCCGGAGGATGCCGCAGGCTTCCCGCAGGCCGGAGGGCATCCCCTCCAGCGGGAGCACCCGGCACAGCCATGCCAGCAGCACCACGGTGCCCACCGCACAGCCTTTTTGAACCTGTTCCTGCTGTCTCTGCCCCATCATGCCAGCCTCCTTCTTTTGTGCCGTTCCCCGGTGGTTTTTCTCCATTATATCACATCCGCGCCGTAATTTTCCAGAGAGCAGAGGGGAATGTACCTCTGTGCCGCTTGCGCCTGCTCTGAAAACCGTTTGAATTGCAAAACGATTTTTTAGTTGCTATACTGGGCTTATCAAATTTTTTCGGGAGGATGCCGCAGTGACAGCACAGACAATGCAAATCGGGAACAGACCTTGCCGCATTTACGGCGGGGCTAATGCAGAATACTTGCTGCTCCAAATGACAGGTGAGCATGAGCTGCAAAGTATGGATTATGAAGTTGCGGCGATCGCACAAAGCAGCCGGAATTTTCTGTTCGCAGCTCTCCCGGTGGAAAGCTGGAACGATGCGCTTTCTCCGTGGAAAGTCCCTGCCGTGTGGGGAAAGCAAGGCTTCGGCGGTAAAGCTGGGGACACCCTGCGCTTTCTGACGGAGCAGGTCATTCCTACACTGGAGCAGCAGTTTCCTCTCCCGGAAAACGTCAAAATCATTCTGGGCGGCTACTCGCTGGCGGGATTGTTTGCGCTGTGGGCATCCACCCAAACCGATTTGTTCTACGGTGTCGCCGCCGCTTCTCCCTCTGTGTGGTTTCCGGGCTGGATGGAGTTTGAACAGCGGCACCCGATGCAAGCACAGCACGTTTATCTGAGCCTTGGCGACAAGGAAGAGCGCACGAAAAACACCATCATGGCTGCGGTAGGGGATAATATCCGCACGCTGCACAGCCGGCTTACAGAGCGTGGCGCAGACTGCACCCTTGAATGGAACAGCGGCGGACACTTTAAGGACGCTGATTTGCGCACCGCAAGAGCATTTCAGTGGGTGATGGAGGAACGCACATGACCATTTTGATTGATGCAGATGGTTGTCCGGTCGTCGATCTGACTTTGCAGATTGCAAAGCGGTTTGGCGTTCCGGTCATCATCCTGTGCGACACCTCTCACCAAATCGAGCGGGAAGGTGCGCAGACGCTGGTGTTCGATAAAGGAGCGGACAGCGTGGATTTTGCTCTCGTCAACCGGGTAAAACCGGGAGATGTGGTTGTGACGCAGGACTACGGGCTGGCGAGTATGTGTCTTGCCAAGTGCGCACGGGTGCTGAACCAGAATGGTCTGGAATACACCGCTGATAATATAGACGCTCTCATGCTGCGGCGTTATGAAAACAAAAAGCTCCTCCGTGCCGGAAAGCACCCCAAGGGGAGCCCAAAGCGGACGAAGGAGCAGGATGTCAGGTTTGCGGATACGCTTGAGAAGATCTTGAACTGCAACCATTGATACATACTATTGGAAGTCTGGAGAAATCCAGTCTTCTTTTTTCATGAGAAAATTGTAACATTTTTTGCAATTTGGTTGCGTTTTGAGGGGGAGTGAATCGGCCCCGTCGTTCTTTCGGCTCGTTTTCTTGCATCTGCTTTCCCGAATCTGCTATACTGAAGTCACTTTTTTAATCGGAGGCTTTCATGACAACCCTTCTTCTCCTGCGCCATTCCATCCCGGAGCGCGGCGGTTCCAGCCCCGACCCCGGCCTTTCTGCCGAAGGTCTTCAGCGGGCCGCCGCAGTCTTTCAAAATGACGCTTTCCGCACGGTCTCGCTCGTCTGGTCGTCCCCTTCGCTGCGTGCGCTCCAGACCGCACAGCTGCTGGGGCTTCCCGTCCGGCAGGACACCCGCCTTGCCGAGCGCCGCACCGGCGACACGACCGGGCAGGACGCTTCGTTCTGGAAACGCCAATACGAAGACCCGGACTTCAAAAATCCGGACGGCGAGTCCTTCCGTGAGGTCAGCGCCCGGATGGCAGACTGCATCCACGAACTGCTGGATTCGCTCCCGGAGGGGCAGAACGCCCTTGTCGTCTCCCACGCCGCCGCTATTTGCAGCTACTTGCAGCGCTTTTGCACCGTTGAGGTGACCGACGCCGCACAGAAGCTCCGCCGGATTACATTTCAGGGCGAAGTTCTGTTGGATGGGCACTTTTGGGAGGCTGATGGATTTGTGCTGCACATCGAAAATCGCCGCCCTGTTCTCATCCACACCTATGCGCAGGAATGCCACGAGGGTGCAATGACCATTACATACTAAACAGACAGGACTGCTCCACAACATTTTGTGAGACAGTCCTGTTTGCTTAGATGCAAAGATTATTCTTTAAGTAATTATTCTTGACAGAATAATCTTTGAGGCGTACAATGAAGCTGAACCTGTCATCAAATCAGTCGTGAGGTGAGCCGCTATGTTTTTTGTTGACCGTGTACAGGAAATGTCCGTATTACAGACCGCTTATGAAAAGCCGGAATCTTCTTTGTTCGTTCTCTATGGTCGTCGCCGTGTAGGAAAAACCACGCTTTTGTCAGAATTCTGCAAAGAGAAGCCGTCTCTTTATTATCTGGCAACGGAGGAAAGCATTCAGGCAAACCGAAACGCCTTCCGGTTGATGGCTGCTGATTTTCTCCAGAACGATTTATTGAAAAGTGCAACCGATGCAAGCTGGGAGATGATTTTTTCCGTTCTTCTCTCTGCTCAGGAAAATAAAAAACTGGTCATTGTGTTGGATGAGTTTCAGTATCTGGGCAAGGCAGACAAAGCATTTCCTTCTGTTTTTCAAAAAATCTGGGATACTATTCTGAAAAACAAAAATGTAGAAGTGATTCTTTGCGGCTCTCTGGTTCACATGATGATGGAGCAGACCCTTTCTTACTCCAGCCCTTTGTATGGACGCAGAACAGGACAGATTCGGCTGAAGCAGATTCCATACGCTTATTACGACCGATTCTTCCCTGATCTTGATGAACAGACCCGCATTTTATATTATGCTGTCACAGGCGGTGTTCCGAAGTATATCGAATTATTTCATCCATGTGCCGATATTGATACCGCCATTCTGCAAAATGTAATGACTCCTCAGAGCTTTTTGTATGAAGAACCTGAATTTTTACTGCGGCAGGAGGTTCAGGATGTCGGAAGTTACTTTTCCATCATCCGTGCGATTGCATCTGGAAACATGAGGATATCTGATATTGCTTCTGCGCTGTCGCTTCCAGCCACCAGTTTGTCAAAGCCCTTAAAAACATTGTGCGATCTGGATATTCTGGAGCGAGAAGTGCCTCCCACCGAAAAAAATATTGAAACCAGCAAAAAGGGGCAATACCGCATTAAAGATAATTTTCTTGCGTTCTGGTTCCGATTTGTTTACCCCATGCGCTCTTTCATTGAAAGCGACCACCCGGAAATCGCAATGACAAAGCTGAAAACCGGGTTTATCCCCAATCATGTTGGCTACGTCTACGAGGATATTTGCAGACAAAAGATGTGGGAGCTGAACGCGCAAGGAAAACTGCCCTTTCTCTTTGACCGTGTTGGCCGTTGGTGGGGTGGAAAAGATACAGAAATCGATATTGTCGCCATTGATACCACAGACCGAAGCAAAATCATCTTTGGAGAGTGCAAATTTCATCAAAATGTTCCGATGCAGCTGTCGGAACTGCACCAACTGAAAGAAAAAGCTGCTGTCGTTCCGTGGGGGAATGCGAATCGAGACGAATACTTTGCTCTATTCTGTATCAGTGGTTATTCTGAGGACTTGCAGCAGCTTGCACAGGAAGATTCTCATCTTCTTTTGATGTGATTTTTCTCATGTAATAATTTGTAAATAGGACTGCTCCACAACATCTTGTGAGGCAGTCCTGTTTGCTTAGTACCCTTTTCATTGGAGCCAATATTTACACCTGACAGGAAAGGAGTGATAGTTTTCCACATGAACAAGCACTCACAGTTGAAAATTCGAGGCCACGCCAAATGACGCTAGACTATTTCTATGGGCAGTCGGGCGAGTTGTTCTCCTATTTCCGCATCCCCAAGGCACACCTTTTAACTTATCTTATCGGATTCGCACCCGGCAGCATGGTTCGGGCGTGGCATCCTTGCATTCTCTCCCGCCGTTGGGTACACTGATGGTGTCAGCGGCAGAAGTTACATATTCAAGTGGATGCAAAGATACAGCAGTCTCAACAAACAGTAGTATTTTTAACAGATTCAACAGGCGACCGGTTAAAGTTCCTGTTGGAGAGAATTTAGGAGAGAACGGACATCTGCGGCCCGGTTTTTGCCGATGCTTTTGCGTTCCAAGCAGTAAAAGCGCAAAATAAAAAAGTCGCAGGTTCGTTTGAATCTGCGACTTCTGGCGGAGATGGTGGGATTCGAACCCACGTGCCCGATTAAGGACAAAACGATTTCGAGTCTTTAAAATTGTTGGATGAAGCTGGTTCCTCGCGGCTGTCATTGGCAGCTGAGGGCATTCTTGTAACCTCCAAAAAGGCACGTCACACCGCAATTTGCAGGTGAAAATCAGCCGCTTTTTGCGAAATGACGTTAGAAAAAGCCTTTTTCACATAGGCCGTCAGCGGCTGCATTTCAGGTGTAGTTGTGTTAGATGTCCGTTAGAAATATGCAGTGCTGCCGTTGCTGTGCCAGCTCACAGCAGGCTTCCCTGTCTGAACGCAGCGTTTCCCGAAAGCCGGGAGATGCTGCGTTTTCTCATGCCCGCATTGGGTTGAAAGGGAAGCCGCCATGTCAACATTCCGCGTCAATAAAAACGTCAACTACACCGTCATGAGCAACCACCACCTGCAGGATAAGAGGCTGTCCCTGAAGGCCAAGGGACTGCTGTCCTATATGCTCTCCCTGCCGGACGATTGGGATTACAGCCTGAAGGGACTGACCGTTGGTTGCAAAGATGGTCTGGACAGTGTACGCACCGCTGTTCTGGAACTGGAAGAACACGGCTACGTCCGCCGTCAGAAAGTCCGCAATGCCAAAGGGCAGATCATCGACTACGATTATCAGGTTTATGAATCGCCTGTTGAGGACGATCCTGCCGTTCCCGGCAAGGAAGGCGAACCGTCGGACCCGTCCGCATCCAAAAGTCCGAAAAGCCGCATGAAACCTTGTTCTTCACCATTTTTGGATTTTCCAAATTTGGCTGAGCCCAATTTGGAAAAGGCAACGCAACAAAATACTAATAAACAAAATACTAAAAGACAAAGTACTAATCTATCAGGGCCGACAGGCGAATCCGCAGATTTTGACCAGATGGAAGCACAGGTACGGGAGGAGTTTCAGGAACGTTTGGAGATCGACACCCTTGCCCAGCGGTACGACCCCGACAAGCTGGAGGAACTGCTGGACAACATTGTGGAGATGTACTGCTGTCCTCGGCAGACCCAGTACGTCGGCAAGCAGCCGCAGACCACCAAAGCCATCCGGCTGCGGCTGGACAAGCTGACCAGCCAGCACGTTGAGTACATCTTCGATGTGATGTCCAACACCACCCAGCCCATCAAGAACATCATGGCCTATCTGCGCACCACCATCCTGAACGCCCCCACCACGATGGAGCACTACTATCAGGCGCAGGGCAACTGGCTGACCGCGCAGAGCCGGAAGAAGTGAACACCGTTTTCCACAAAGACCACAACACACGTTGAAAATGCAAAGGAGAATTTCCATGAAAAGCACGAATGCCGTCCGCACCGAGATCCATTACGCACAGGTTGGGGAGTATCAGTTGCCCCTGCTCACCCTGCCGCAGACCGATGATACTGAACTGCTGGGCAAGTATGGCCGGATGCGGCTGGCCTATCTCAAGAATCAGCGTCCTGTGCTGTACAACCGGATGTTGCTGAACAGTACGCTCTGGCCGCATTTGCAGAAAGTCCAGAGAGCCGCCTCAGAACAGCTGGAGCGCACGATTGCGGCCTTGGCAGACAAGTTCCCTGCGCCGGACAAAGAGCGATCACAGCTTTTCTGGGCGGCCCATATGAACGGGCTGAAAGCGCAGGCGGAGGAGGTAGTGGTGAGGGAAATCGTGTATGCAGAGTGATTTCAACTGTTTTTCATGTTTCTGTTTCAGCATCAAAAACGCCTAGACGCGATTTTATGTCTTGATTTTGAATATTTTCCGCAAATATCAATATTAAAATTTGATTTTCTACCAAGAATGGAGTATACTGAACCCAGAAAACACTTGGGAGGTTTTGCGATGCTGCTTCAATTTTCTGTCACGAACCACCGTTCCATCAAGGACACGGCTATTATCAGCTTGAAAGCATCTACGGATAAAAGTCTGTCTGATTGCCTGATTTCGCCGGACGAGAAGAAACAGCTTGTACCTGTGCTGGCACTGTACGGCGCAAATGCAGCTGGAAAGAGCAATGTTCTCCATGCCCTCCTGCTCATGCGCGAGATGGTCTGCGGGCGGTATGCCAAGCTGCTGAAAGGTGAGTTCCTTCCACAAGAACCGTTTGCTTTCACCGACCAGCCTACACAGCCGACCAGCTTTGAAGCCATCTATTTTTATGGCGGCATCAAGTATGCCTATGGGTTCTCGTTTGACAAGTCCAAAGTCCTGACCGAATATCTCTATCACTGGCCCAACGGCCGGGAGGCTCTGGTTTTTTCCAGAGAAGGCAATGGTTATCAGTTCCGCGAGAATGTTCAGGAACAGCTTACCCTTGCCGGACGCACCGCAGAAAACCGGCTTTACCTGTCCAGCTCGAACGAGTGGAACTGCCCCCAGACTGAAAAGGCATATCTGTGGTTCTTTGAAAAACTGACCGGTTTCATGGGAACCGAAATGCGGCTGGATGCCACCTTGTCTGCTATCCGGCAGGGCGGCTCTGAAAAGAGCCGTATCCTGCATGAAATGCTGTATGCAGACCTCGGTATCAAGGACATCCGCATCACTGGCTCCAAAGAAGAGCCTATCATTTCCGCATTGCACACCCTCGATGCCGAAGATGGCGCATCAAGGGGCTTCTGGCTTCCATTGGGGCAGGAATCCGTTGGTACACAGCGGTTCTTCTCCCGCATCGGTATGTGGCTTGCCGCACTGGAATCTGGGTCTGTTCTGGTGGTAGACGAGATTGAATCCAGTATGCACCCACTGTTGACGCGGCATCTGATCGAGATGGTGCAGGATGCCGCTATCAATACAAACCATGCACAACTCATCTTTACAACACACGATACCGGACTTCTCGACCTGACGTTGCTGCGGCGCGATCAGATTTGGTTTGCTGAGAAGAATGAAAAGACCATGCAGACCGATATTTATGCCCTGACCGAGTTTTCTCCCCGGAAAGGTGAGAACATTTCCAAAGGGTACCTACAAGGTCGGTATGGAGCGATTCCATTCATTGGAGGGGATGCAGCATGGGCAGAATAAAAGAGATCAGCCGCAAGTCTGCTCACACCAGAAAGCGCAACCCGGTGGTGTATCTCATCTGTGAGGGCAGTGAAACCGAGATCCGCTATTTCAAACGTTTCCGCAGCCGAGGGTGCAATATTGATATTATCCCGATTTCTTCTCAGTATAAGTCTGCCGACAAGCTTGTGCAAAAGGCCAAAGCAACGATGGGCAATAATCCATACTACCCGGAAGATGGTGACTCCATCTGGTGTGTGTTTGACCGTGACGATAACTCCAACGAAGTTCTTCTGCGTGCCAAACAGTCCGCTCAAAAGGAAGGCTATCATTTGGCCTATTCTAACCCGTCTTTCGAGTTGTGGTTCCTGTTGCACTTTGTAAATCAGCAGACAGAGGTTGAAGATTGTCAGGCATTGATCCGATTGCTGAAACAGCCGGGCAGACTTCCTGATTATGAGAAAAACAAGGATTACTTTGACGGTTTGAAGCCTTTGCAGATTACTGCAATTCAGCGAGCTAAAACTCGTGCCGGCCAGCTTCAGAATCAGGATATCGAGCCGATTTCACGGCAAAGCAATCCGTTGACAACGGTTTGGGAACTGGTAGAGTATTTGAACTCCAAAATTTAAGAGGTGCCTTTATGGCTTACCTGAAGCTGGTGTTTGATGAGCTGGAAATCGCTCATTTGAGCGAAGATGGGCAGTATCTTTGCGCAAATAAGGGTGTGCCGCAGTACCGCACCGATTATCTGGACTTCGTCTGCACCGATCAGGAAGGTAAGCTGATCCGCCCGAACTTTGTGACAGAGCATTTCGACTGGCTGTTGACCAAGTACGGGCTGAAGCACATCCGCTTCCACGACCTGCGCCACCCGTATGTCAAACACACGACAAAAAATATAATTCCGAAAAGCAGAAAACCCAAACTACCAATCTTAGTGCTGATAGTCTGGGTTTTCTGTTTTTGCTTTTTATTCTACGACTTTGCCCGTAGTATAGGTGGGATTATCTCCATCATTTCCTTCAAAGACTACTTCTGTTGTAGCACCGCATTCTTCACAACGGAGATATAGTTTTTTCACCATTCCATCTTCATCTGAATCATCACCATCAATGCTTAATTTCTTACTTTGGCAAACTGAGCAATGGTATTGAGAAAGTGGATCGAAAACTTTCTGAAGGATGTTTTCATAAACGCCAACAAGAGAAATGCAAAGCGTAACACAGGTTGAGGCTTCGTAGTATGTAGCACTACGCGAATGTGTAATCTTATTGGCGTAATCCCAGGTGGATTCTGTTAGTTTCTTAATAATACTTCTGTAATCTGCGTTTTCCGATCCCTTCAAATAGAACTGAATAAATAGTTCACATTTTCGCTTGAAATTCGATGCTTGGGGCTGCTCCCCATCACCAGCCATTGCAGGGTCATAAATGTGGTTGCCGAGTTCAATCAATGTTTCTCTGCACTGAACACCTATCGCTTGAAAATCTTCAATCTCCTTAGCGGTATCAATTAGCGCAGCGACACTTTTGAGCTTTCGGAAAAGTTGAGGAGCAATTTCTGCATCGAGCGTCACACCATTTACAAAATCCTCCGGCCTATATTCACCCTGGGCTGCGCTCATTCTCTGCATTAAGCCCATGTGGAAAGAGTACACTTCATCTACTCCAAAATAATATGCACTTTGGGGATAGAGATTCATCGGAATCCTGTCGCCCTCCACTACCCACCAATCTCCATCAGTATCGGTTTTGACATTCCAGACGCGCACATCAACACCCAAATCATCGAAGTGTTGCTCTGTTTTTGCGCTCAATACTGTGCATTTCCCTTGAGATTGCCATTCTACATAGCTTTTCACATCTTCAAATGTTCGATTTCCCATTTTTGTTCCCCCTAGTACAGCTTTTATAGTAAATAGAATTTAACTATATTGTACCACTTATCGTTTGACTATAAAAGCGCCAAAGAGCAGAAAACCCAAGCCACTAAGATGGATTTGATGGCCTGGGTTTTCCGTTTTTGTATCTTCAATTATTCAAAGAGGTCATGGACCTTGTAAACAATCTCAATGCGATTGTCAGGGAATGCATACACCTTTTCAATCAGCAGATCGGTCAACTCCGAGGTTAGCACATCTGCTTCGACAATCAAGTGAGCAATCTCCTGTCGGCCGCTTTGGCGGGCCTGTTCTTCCCGCTTCAGCTTTGCCTGGGCGGTGACAGCAGCATCCATGAAGCGGATTCAGGAATGGCTGGGTCACAGTACCTTCTCGATCACCGCTGACATCTACGCACATCTTGATTACAAGAGCAAACAGGGGTCTGCTGGCGTGATCGCAGAGCTGTTAGAAACAAAAAAGTAAATCTTTCTATTCCGATTTTCAACAATCGGTAGTATTTCAGCCGGATTCAACCGTGGTCTGGTCGAGCCGACCGTTGGAGAGAATTCAGGAGAGAACGGACATCTGCGGCCCGGTTTTTGCCGATGCTTTTGCGTTCCAAGCAGTAAAAGCGCAAAATAAAAAAGTCGCAGGTTCGTTTGAATCTGCGACTTCTGGCGGAGATGGTGGGATTCGAACCCACGTGCCC
>OKSC01001805.1_pt1 | contig 19993 bp, 19 predicted proteins | sample 1601161 | NCBI WGS metagenome assembly OKSC01 (sample SAMEA3541552, study PRJEB24748) | human gut metagenome | biome: human gut; feature: human-associated habitat; material: faeces | place: China | collected 2012
AATTAGAACCGCACACCTTGCAGGAGTTTTACAACTACAAATTCCGCGAGGAAGGGCTGTCGCCCAAGACGCTTCGCAATTACCACATGGCATTACACAAATGCTTACAGCAAGCTGTAAAAGAGCGTCTGCTGATTTACAACCCCTGCGATGCCGTGACCTTGCCCAGCGGAGAGAAACCCGAAGTCGTAGTCTTTACCAACGACCAGCAGCGAGCGTTGGTGCAAGCCAGCTACCGCCACCGCTACGGCGTGTTTATCCGCTTAGACCTGTGTACCGGGCTGCGGATGGGGGAGTTGCTGGCACTAAAGTGGGAGGACATCGACTTTTCCACTGCGCAGCTTCATGTCAGGCGCACGATTAACCGCCTTGCCAAGTACGAAGCCCACGATGGCGAGAACAAGACCGAAATTGTATTTGGCACCCCCAAGACAAAAAACTCCCGCCGCACGATTCCGCTGACCCGCACAGTGGCAGACGAGCTTGCCCGTTGGAAACAGCAGCAGGCGCAGGACAAGATTCGGGCAGGGGATAAGTACACCGATGATGGCTTTATCGTCACCAACGAGTTTGGACACTACTTTGAGCAGAAAACCTTCAAGGATTATTACGACCGCCTGTTGAAGGATGCCGACATCGGACACTTTACCTTCCACGCCCTGCGGCATACCTTTGCCACCCGCGCGCTGGAGCGCGGCATGGACTACAAAACACTGTCAGCCATCCTCGGTCATTACTCCGTAGCCTTCACAATGGACACCTACGTTCACAGCATGGACGAACACAAGCGGCGCGAAATGGACAAGATGGACGATATGTTCGGGATGCAGTACAGTATTTCCGTAGAGAACCAGCCTTATCCTGTGCTTTGCACACTCTCGGCAGATGGCTGCACCGCCCATGTTCCCGACTTCCCCAAAGTTACCGCACAAGCCCCCACGCTGGAAGCTGCCCTGCTCGAAGTCAAGCAGCAAATCGAAAAAGCCCTGCGCCAATATAAGAACCCACCCATTCCCACCAAACAAGAACAAATTGTCGTACCGCAGAACAGCGTGTTGGTACTCGTCAAGGCGAGCTGACTACGCTGACCGCTCCTATTTTTACCTGCCAACTCCGCAAAATTTATCCACAAAAAGCGCCCGGGCGGTTGAAAATCTCAATCGTCCGGGCGCAGTCGGTTTGCCGTTTTGGGGTCATTTTGGGGTCAAAGTGACCGAAAAGTGACCACTTTTGCCCCAGACAAAGAAAAAGTACGTTGAAACTTATCGTTTCAACGTACTTTTGTTGGTTGCGGAGACAGGACTTGAACCTGCGACCTCCGGGTTATGAGCGCATACCGATCTGTTTCTGTACCTTAAAGATACGCTTTTCTTCGATTTTTGCGTTTCTTATGTACCTTAAAGATACTTTATGCGTGGTTTTGCCGCAAATTTGCCTCTATCTGTTACCACCTTAGTTACCACTTTCTAAAATTAAGAACAGCTCCTAATTTTTGTCTGTTACCCTCTGTTTCGGAAGAATTCGGCATATTGGGATTATCACACTCTTCTACCATTTGGAGGGAAAATGAAAAATCAAGCAGCCAATAACGGCACTTTTATCCCGAAGCCCGGTTTTACTGTGGTGCAGAACAGTGTCGCCCGCGACTGGAAGCTCAGCAGCGGCGCATTGGGGCTGTATACACGCATCCAAAGCTATATCACAATGGAGAACATTACCCTCACCAAAGGCAGCCTTATGGAGCGCGTGCCGGAGGGAGAATACGCCTTCAACACGGCATGGAACGAATTGAAAAGCAAGGGGTATTTGTTCATCCATGTGTATCCCGGTGAAAAGGGGCGCTTCGTCTATCAGTATGAACTGCGCCCCGACAACAGCGGTTGGGACGGCGCCTACCTTTTCTACCACGACCGCAACGGCGATGTGAAAAGCACCAATCTGACACGAAACCAAACCGAAACCGCCGAACAGCCTGCTGAAAAAGCAGCCGCCGACCACCACCCCAATTACCACCCCGGTGGTAACCACCATAGTGGAAACCACTGCGGTGGAAACCGGGGCGGTAATATAAAACTAAATCATAAAGAAAAACTCATAAATACGAATCTATCAATCTCTCCTGCGGCAGAGCTGCCTGAAGACGGGGGAGAGATGGATGAAAACGCTTTGGAAAACATAGTTCTGCCCGCACTGACAAAGCACAAGTCCATTCCGCTGGCGTATATGGCTAAGCCCGCCCTTATGCAGACGGCGATCCACTACCTGACCGGATACGCCTTCCGTCAGCAGCATCCGTATCAAGCAAACGGCGTCACGGATGACGCACGCCAAAGCGCATTTGGGCTGCTCAATACCTGCCTTACCGAGATGTGCTGTGCCACCAGCACACAGTCGTATCGCGGTGCGCTTGTCACTGCTGACAAGGTGCTGGCTGAAATCAGCTGCGCCAGCAACGGCTGCGAGGAGGACGGCTTGGAGCCGTATGTGGAGGATGTGCTGGATACCTTTTTGCAGGCAATCACCACGCGGAAGGTCAAAAACCTGCCGCAGTACATGAAATCGCTTTTGTGGACAAGCTTTGCTACCTACAAACTCAACACCATCAGCGGTATAACCGCGCCATACAAGGAGGTCAAAAATGTCTACGGATTACACTAACGTAAACGGATACTTGGTTCCGTCGTTTGCCCTGCCCACGGGCAGCACACCGCCGTTGGGTAAATACGGTGCGATGCGGGCGCGTTTTCTTGACGAGCATCGCCCCTTTGAACGCGACCAAATGCTGCTGGACGGTACGCTGGCACAGCACCTTGCCGGCGTCGACAGCGAGGCACACAATCAGGTCAGTGCGCTGGTGCGCCGGCTTGCAGAACAGCGTGGCGTCACCGAGGATCTGAAACGGCATCATCCGCTGGAATGGGCGGCGCAGATGCAAGCTTTGCAGGCGCAAGCCGAGGAAATCGTGTGTTGTGAGTTAATTTATATTTAACTCTTTTTCAGAGGGCTGTTCCCGCATGGAAATGCGGGAACGTCCCCCGCAAGCACGGCATCTTGCCGTCATGACGGCAAAACGCCCACTTGTCAGGGGAATCCCCCTGAAACCCCGTCCCTCATTTTGTGACTTTTGATTCGAAGGAATATTGACACCATGATATACAGAACCAAGAAAATCACCGTGCGGCTCACCGACAAAGAGTACGCCAAACTGCGCGAGATGAGCGAAACATCCGGCTTAAAAATGGAGCCTGTCATTCGGAAGCTGCTTGTCGGTTACGAGATTCGCCCGCGCCCTAATGCCACCTACATCAAGCTCATAAAGGAGCTGTCTGCGGTAGGGAATAACCTGAATCAGATTGCCCATCTTGCGAACGCAACCGGGAAAATTACAGAGGACCAGTGGAAAGAAACGCATCAGCTTCTGGAAAAGATATGGGATTTCTGCGCGTATGAACTTTGATTTCAAAAGATTATTTGAAAAACGCCCGACTTTATATTATACTGAAAGTACCGATATTTCGCGCAAAAGGTGGTCGGAACAGATGAATATGGAGAACCTGATCGGTGAAACAACCGAATATGACAAGAAAGCGGCGCTTGAAGTACGAAAGCCCAAAAGCTGGTGCAAGAGTGTCAGCGCTTTTGCGAACACGCTGGGCGGTGCGCTGATTTTCGGCATGGCGGATGACGGACAGATCGTTGGGCTGACCGAGCCGGAAAGTGACGCCGAGAAAATCAGCGAGATCCTCAAGACGCGCATGGAGCCCATCCCGGAGTTTCGGCTGCGGTTTCACAGAACCGATGACGGCAAGGTGCTGCTGATCCTTGATGTGTTCAAAGGCGAGGAAACGCCCTACTATTACTCCGGCGACGGCACCTTAGAGGCGTTTGTACGCATCGGAAATGAGAGCGTCAAGGCATCCGCCACCGAGCTAAAACGCCTTGTTCTGCGCGGCAGAAATACCTCCTACGACTCTCAGATGACGCTTTACAGGGTGGAGGACTACGCCTTTTCCAAGCTGCGGGAGCGCTATAAGAAGTGGACGGGAAACAGCTTTGACAACAAAGACCTTGTTTCCTTCGGTCTGGCAGACGAGGGCGGCTTTTTGACAAATGCCGGCGCCCTGATTGCTGATGAAAGCCCGATCCGCTGGTCACGGTTGTTCTGCACACGCTGGAACGGGCTGGACAAAAGCGGCGGAACGATGGACGCGCTGGACGATGCCGAGTATTCCGGCAGTGTGCTTTCTCTGATTGAAAACGGCGAGGCGTTCATCAAGCGCAACGCCCGCATGATGTGGCGCAAGACACCCAACTCGCGGGAGGAACTGCCCGAATACGTCGAGCGCAGCTACCACGAGGCGCTTGTCAACGCGCTGGCGCACCGCGATTATCTCGTCTACGGCAGCGAGGTCCACATTGACATTTACGATGATCGTCTGGAGATCTACTCGCCGGGCGGTATGCCGGACGGGTCAATGATCCAAGACCGCGACCCGCTTACCGTGCCGTCCACCCGGCGCAACCCGGTACTGGCCGATGTGTTCAACCGTCTGGGCTATATGGAGCGCAAGGGCAGCGGCTTCGGCAAAATTCTGAATGGCTATAAGGCGCAAGTCAACTTCGTGCCGAGCAAAGTCCCTACGTTCCGTTCTGACCGCTACCAGTTTACGGTCGTTATGCCGAACTTGAATTACGGTGTCCCCCAACGTGTCACCCAAGATGTCACCCAAGATGTCAGTCAAGATGTCGCTCAAGACGATTTGGATGCAAAAATCATCGCGCTCATCAAGCGGAACAATAAAATCAGCACCGAAAAAATGGGCATGATGCTGGGCGTAAGCACCCGAACCATTCTGCGGCGTATAAAGAAACTGGATAATGTTCACTACATTGGTCGCGGCTTCAGCGGGCATTGGGAAGTTGATAATCAATCAAAAACGGGTATCTGACAGTGAAGCGGGAAATTTTCTAAGGCATCGCCGCACAATTCTCGCATTATAGACATGCGTGCGGCTCACAGGGAACGCTATAGGAAAACACCAACACCCCCAACGGGCTTTAGCTGCCAGTTGGGGGTGTTTACTCAGGTGGTTTTGGGTGTTGTTTTCAGGCAGAGCACCACTGCCAGCAAGCCGCTTAAAAGGCGGCCTGCCATCATCGGCAGGGCGTGTGCGGGGCTGAATTGCAGGGTAAATGCCAGAAAATCGCCGACGCTGTAAGCAGCTACTACGGCATAGGCCGTGTTCAGTGTGATGCCGCGTTCCTCCAGCGTATCAAGACTCAGCAACGTGGGGATGCAGTTGGCGGACGTCACGACCAGACCGGTGATGGAGGCAGGCTCCAGCTGCAGCCGTGCGGCCAGCTTGGCCAGCGGTGCGCTCAACAGCCGCTGTACAAAGGCGAAAAACGGCAGGATCCCGGCAAGAAACGCGCCGATACTGCCTATGACCGGGTAGATTTCCGCCAAGGGGGTCAACCCCTCCAGCAACACAATACCGGTCGTTTCCTGCAGCACGGAAATGCAGAAGCCGAACAAGGTCAGGCCGCGCACCGCCAGAGAGATGCCGTTGAATATCGGGCCGATCGCATTGCTGCCGGATTTGAAAAGCAGCAGCAACAGGACCGCTACTGCCAGAACAGGCCATGTGTTGTGCAGCAGAACCGACAAGGGGATGCCGCACAGCACCCCGGTGAGCAGGCAGCCCACCGGCAGGATCAGAAAGCCGAGAAACAATCCGCGAACGGCAGCGGCTCGTTTGGTGCCTGTCAGCCCACCCAGCGCCAGCGGAATCGTACCGTTGATCGTGGCACCGAGAAAGGCCGCCACGATCAAACCATTATACAGCCCGGCGGCGGGTTCCTGCGCGATCTGCGCGGCCAGCACGGCACCGCCTGCATCGCAGCTCAAAAACAGTGAGGCAAACAGGGAAGGGTCACACCCCACGGCGGAAAACACCGGCGTGATAACAGGCGCCAGATGGGTCCCAAGCCACGGTGCCAGTGCCATAAAACCGGTCATGAGCAGCAGCAGATCCACCACGGCGGCAAAGCCCTGCCGGAAGGCACTACCCAACCCCAGCCGATCACCTAACAAGGTGTCCGCAGCACCCAGGCAGAAAAATACAGCAGATATCCACGCCATCGTTCTTACGCACGACCCGGCGTGTCTTCACTGAAGGGACTGTTGACATAGTTGGCGCTCTTGGAGGAAACAAACTTCTCCATCGCGCGCTGCAGCGGGTGCTTGTTCCAGCGGTCCAGATCATCCGTCAGCCGGCAGGCAGTCATCTGGAAGAAGGGCAGCCAGCACAGCGGGGTGATTTCCTCCGGCACATCCATAGGCACATACATAACATTGTGCTCGTCCTTGTAATCGGCGCAGCGCGTCAGCAGGAAAGCGTTATCCGTCACAATTTTGGTACCCTCAAAAATGCGGTGGATGCGCTCCGTGCCCTCGCCGCCGTCAATCAGAAATACGCTGTAGCGGGGGGTCATCTGGATGTTGGGGCCGTGGATGTACTCCTCGACCTCATAGGCAGCGGTGGGGATGCTGACGGTCTCGCCGAATTTCAGTGCGCCCTCGCTTGCGGTGCCGAGGTTGGCACCCACGCCGCAGACATAAGCGTTGGTCATGCCGGACAGCTGACGGTAGTGCTCTTTAATAAAGGAAGGGGTCTGTGCCTGTACGGCGGCATTGATGTCTGCGGCCTTCAGCAGCTGCTGCTTGACGGCCTCACCCTCGGCGGCAGTTTTGATGCCCAGACGGACAGCCGCCTCCACGGCAAACAGCATAAAGAAGAGTGCCAGCGTGGTGACACCGCGGGTGACATAAGCGACCGTTTCGCGACCGACACCGTAGTTGGCAACAACATCGCACACCTTGCCCAGATCGCTGTTGACATCGCCGGTCAGACCGATGCAGCGGCGGCCCTTTGCCTCAATGACCTTGATGGCGTCCAGCGCGTTCAGGCTGTAGCCGCTTTGGCTGACGACAACGACCATATCGGTCTCGCTGAAATCATTCTCGCTGGATACAAAATGAAACGGGGTGACGATCTTGACCTCGCACTTCAGATGGCGGCGGATAAACTGCCGCGCACAGAGTGAGCCGTTGGAGGAAGAACCGCACGCAACGATCCAGATGTTCTTGTAGCCGCCGCTTACATACTCATCCACAAGGGGCTTTGTCAGCGCGGCGCTGTCGGCGACATTGTTGCGGATAAACTCCGGGCAGTCGGCAATGTAGTCCAGCATAGTCTTTTTGTGTTCCATAAAGCAGTCTCCTTCACGTTTTGTCTAAATTTCTAACGCTTACTTTGTGTAAAACGTTAAAATCTTCGGGAAGTCCCCGAACTCTATTGACATTATACCACAACTTTGGTATATTGTCATTACAATATTACAAAGATTTTAGAGAAAATTTCTAAAAATTAAGAAAAAATCTAAAAATCTTTGCAGCATTTTACAAGGAGGAAAAACTTATGCCTGACATTTTGATGACAAGAATCGACAATCGCTTAGTGCACGGGCAAGTCGGTGTGGCGTGGACCACCGCCTTACAAGGTGTCAACCTTATTGTTGTGGCGGATGATTTGGCAGCTGCTGACCCGCTGCAGCAAAGCCTGATGGCTGCCACCGCGAAAAGTTCCGGCTGCGGCATCCGGTTCTTTACGCTGGACAAAACCATTGCAGTCATTCATAAGGCATCTGCCAGCCAGCACATCTTCCTGGTCGTGCGCAACCCGCAGAGTGCCCGTAAACTGGTCGAGGGCGGCGTTCCCATTGATAAGCTGTGCATCGGCAATATGCATGTCGGCCCCGGCAAGGAAGTGACCGGCGATGTGCACGTTTATATGGACGAGAAGGACAAGGAAGACCTTCGCGCCATCCGTGCCAAGGGTGTGGATGTCTACATCCAAATCGCACCCGGCGACCACAAGCTGGACTTTGAGAAGTAACCCATGGTTCCGGCTCTGCAGGCGGTCTGCAGAGCAAAAAATATATTTTATAAAGAGGAGAGAAAATCTATGCAAATCACACTCGTGCAAGGTTTGCTGATTGCGCTGCTCGTTTTCATCTGCGCGATCGACAAACACATGGAAACCTTTATGTGGTTCCGCCCGCTGGTCGTAGCGTTCTTCACCGGCATCATCCTCGGTGATGTACAGCTCGGTATGCAGGCAGGTGCCGTTGCGGAGCTTTCCTACCTGGGTCTGCTGACCGTTGGCGGCACCGTTCCGCCGGACCCCCTGTTTGCCGGTCTGATGACCACCGTGCTGGCGTACACCACCGGCTGCGATGTCAACACGGCGCTGGGTCTTGCGGTTCCGTTCGCACTGATCGGCCAGTGGATCAACACCGGCACCAACACCTTCTACGCCGGCTTCCTGCCGAAGGTTGACAAATGCGCTGCCGCCGGTGACGAAAAAGGCATTGCCAAGGTCATGTATACCGGCTGGATCCTGTATGCCGCCATGTTTGCCCTTGCCGCGTTCCTGTCCACCTACGCATTGCAGAGCGGTATTTCCGCTTTCGTGGCAGCCTTCCCGGCATGGCTTGTCCACGGCTTTGAGGTTGCCGGTGGTCTGATGCCGGCTGTCGGCCTTGCCCTGCTGCTGGTCGTTATGCTCAAGAAGGAAAACGCAGCCTATCTGCTTGCTGGTTTTGTCATCATGGTCATTACCAACTGCCAGAACATCCTGCCCATTGCTGTTATTGCGGGCTGCATCGCCTATGTCAATTTCACCCGCGATACGGAGACTGCCAAGCTGACGGCTGCATCCGCTGCAACTGCCGCCCAGGAAGGAGATTTTGAAGATGGCATCTAATAAAATTACCAAAAAAGACCTCAACGAAATGGCCGTCCGTTCTATGGCGGAGCAGTGCTGCTTCAGCTTTGAGCGTATGCAGGCCGTAGGCTTCTGCTACGGCATGACCAAGTGCTTCCGTAAGATTCACGGCGACAACAATGAGGAAATGGCCGCCGCGATGGCAAACAACCTCGACTTCATCAACACCGAGCCGCATATGGCCGCGATCCTGCAGGGCCTGATCGTCTCCATGGAGGAGGCAGGTCAGGATCGTGAGATGATCCACAGCCTGAAAACCGGTCTGTTCGGACCTTTGGCAGGTTTGGGCGATGCCATCTGGTGGTACACCGCCATGCCCATCATTGCCTCTATCTGCTGCTCTCTGGCAACGCAGAACAATGTTCTGGGCCCCATCTTCTACATTCTGTTCTGGGCACTGACCGCTATCTTCAGCCGCATCTGGTTCGTGCGTCTGGGTTATAATGCCGGTGTAAGCTCCATCAAGTTCATCGGCGATAACGCCGCTTATATCAGCAAGGCTGCCGGTATTCTGGGCGTTATGGTCGTCGGCGGACTGATCCCCAGCTATGTATCCTTTGCTTTCCCCGAAACGCTTGTCATCTCCAGCGTTTCCGTGCAGGGCATCTTTGATTCCATCATGCCCAACATTCTGCCGCTGGGCTTTGTGTTCCTGCTCTACTGGCTGTTCAAGAAGAAGAATGTCAACACCATGAAGCTGATCCTGCTGGTCATTGCTTTGTCGGTTGCACTGTCCTTCCTGGGCATCATGTAAGTTTTACTGCGGCGGCTCGCGACGGTTCAGCATTCCCCCGCGAGCCGCCTTTTTTACAGACTATATTGTCATGACATAATTACAAATGGAGGCTATTGTACCTATGAGCATGGTAAACTTTGACGAAAACCAGATCATTGCCAACGGCGCCAAAATCTACGACCAGCGCGCCAAGATCGAGGCTATCGCCGATTCGATTGTGGATAACGGGTTTGACCTGCTGCTGTTCACCAGCAGCGGCGGTTCTCAGGCGATGCTGGATCCGTTCGCCTTCTACATCCGCCATATGTCCCGCCTGCCGGTCGAAAATGTACTATCCGCCAACCTGATGACCGGTGACTGCAACCGCATCACCAATAAGACCGTGGCGTTCCTGACCTCGAAGTCCGGTGACACCGCCGAGACAGTAAAGGCAGCCAACTGGCTGAAAGAGCAGGGCGTGCGCCTGTTTGCCGCCGTCGGCAAGGAGAACTCCACGCTGGAATCCATCTGCGATGACACCATCGTCTACGGCGAGGGCCGCCCGCAGGAACTGGTGTTTTATCTCCTGATCGGCCGCATCCTGTACCGCAGCGGCAGCTTTGATGCCTACCCCCGCTTTGCGGATGAGCTGAAGAACCTTGCCTTTGCACTGGCACAGGTACGCAAGCAGGCAGATGCCAAGTGCCTGAAATATGCGCAGGATTACTGCAAGGAGCCGTATAACATCTGGATCGGCAGCGGCGATCTGTGGCCCACTGCCTACAGCTACAGCATGTGCGTGCTGGAGGAAAGCCAGTGGATCCGCACCAAGAGCGTTTCCAGCCCGGAATTCTTCCATGGCACGCTGGAGCTGCTGGAGGACGATGTCTGCACCACGCTGCTGCTGACTGAGGGCCCCACCCGTGCGCAGGACGAGCGCGTAAAGGAGTTTGCCGCCCGCCATACCAAAAAGCTGACCTGCTTTGACACAAAGGAGTATGCCCTGCCCGGCATCAGCGATGAGTTCCGCCCGCTGCTCAGCCCCGTTGTCATGGCGGCCGTTCTGCAGCGCATCAGCAAGAACATTGAGGTCATCACGGATCATTCTCTGGATATCCGCCGCTATTACAGAAAAGAGAGCTATTGAGTATGAAACTGATTGCATTAGGGGATAACGTAATAGACTATTACCACAACACACAGGAGTGTTTCCCCGGCGGCAATGCGGTAAACGTCGCAGTTCATGCTGCGCGGCTGGGGGCACAGGCCGAGTATCTCGGCTCCCTTGGCGATGACAAGATGGCACATATTGTGGAGAAAGCACTCCGGGAAAACGGCGTGGACATCAGCCATTGCCCCGTTTTACGGGGGCGTACCACCAAGGTGTGCAGCTATGATGTGGTCAACGGGGAGCGCAGCTTTATCGAGGTGATTACCGGGGAAAGCTGGACCGGCCCGCTGCAGATCGGTGCGCAGGAGCTGGACGAGCTGAAAACCGCCGATCTGATCGTCAGCAGCTGCAACGCCAAAATGCCCGAACAGATGGCGGCTGTGCAGGCGCTGCCCGCTGTGTTCGCCTATGACTTCGGCGAAAAGGAGAAGTACCGCACCGATGCCTACTATGACGAGGTTTGCCACGGCATAGATCTGGCGATGCTTTCCTGCAAGCCGATGGACAAGACTGCCTTTGCGGAATTGTGCGCACCACTGCATCGTCGCGGCGTGGTGCATATTCTGGCCACAATGGGCGCAGCCGGACAAATGTTGTCTGTACAAGGGAAAATCGTGGAAAAGACTACCCAAATGGTAGAGGCAAGTGATACAATGGGGGCAGGAGATTCTTTCCTTGCTGCCTTCCTCTGCTCGCTGTATACTGCGGGGTGGCAAAAGGCAAAGCCCATGCCGGAGCAGGCGCTTCTGGCTGCACTGGCTGCCGGGCAGCAGGTCTCGGCACGCAACTGCATGGCACAGGGCGGCTTTGGCTGTAAAGCGGAAATCTCCCCAGACGGCACCGAATAACAAGAAGGAGATTTCCTATCATGATCGAACTGAACGGAATACAGCTTGACAAAACCAGCGCAGTTCCTCTGTACGAACAGCTGCGTAAGGCATTGCTGGAGGCTATCACCAGCGGGAAGCTGTCGGCAGGGACAAAATTGCCGACGGAGGAGGAGCTGTGCGCCCAGTTCGGCATTTCGCGCCCTGTTGCACGGCAGGCTTACAATATGCTGATCGAAGACGGCTTTGTGGAACGTATGCGGGGGCGCGGCACCTTTGTGCGCAGCCCTGATACCCGCGGACGCTTTCTGAACAAGCAGCTGAGCTTTGCCGCCGAGATGGGGGTTTTGAATCTGGAGCACCGTACCGAGGTGCTGCGTGCAGAGTGGGTAAGCTATACCCCGGAGCTTTTTGCACGGCTCAAGCTCGAACGCGGGGATCGCTGCTACCATCTTGTGCGTATGCGCTACGCCAGCGGAAAGCCCTTTGTTCTCGTGGAAAACTATGTGCCGGAATCTGTGTTTCCCGGTATTGATGCCTACGACTTCGCCCAGCGCTCGCTGTACGATGTCTTTGAAACTGTCTACCACGAGAAGATCGTTAAATCGCGCCGTGTGCTGATGGCGCAGACCGCCAACGCCGAGTTTGCCAACCTGTTCGGCGTACACCGCGGTTCCCCCGTGCTGTATGTCGAAAACGTGGTCATGGACCAAAACGACCGTCCGATCGACCTCAGTAAAGAATATCTGGACGGCGTTACCCAGAAATTTGAATTTGAAGTTGTCAACCAATAAGCCGGGACTGTGCGCCCGATTTTGCTAAAGGAGTGTAGTTTGCTATGGTAGGTGTAGTTGTGACCGGGCATGGCGGCTTTGCCGCCGGTATGGCTGCCAATGTAAAAATGCTGGCAGGCAGTGATGCGGAACTAAAGGCCGTGGATTTTGCCGATGGCATGGATGTGGAAGTGTTTGAAAAGCAGCTGGCAGAGGCAATCGACAGCTATGCAGACTGCGAGGCTGTTCTGGTGCTGGCAGACATTGCCGGCGGCACGCCGTACAACCGCGCAGCGGGACTTTCGATGACCCGCCCCAAGGTGCGCGTGATCTCCGGGCTGAACAGCAGTATGCTGATGGATCTGTGCATGCGCAACATCACCGGTGACGAATGCCCCGATGTGGATGCACTGGCTGCCGACATTATGCAGACCGGGCACGAAAACATCGGCAAATTTGTGCTGGAGGTTCCCGCCCAGCCGCAGGAGGACGAGGACGGTATCTGAAGGGAGAAACGTCATGAAGCCGATCAAGGCAGTCATCTTTGATATGGACGGCGTGCTGATCGACAGTGAACCGGTCTACCTGCACCATCAGTATACGCAGCTGAAACCGTCCTACCCGTGGATCACCCTGGAAAGCATGTACCCGTTGGTGGGCATTTCCGGGCAGGAATATATGCCCTTTATGGCGAAACTCTGCCGCCGCACCGACGATGCCGCATTCCGGCAGGAAATGGACGCCATGAACGCCGGCTGCCGGGTGTATTACCCGGACATTCTGCGCAAGGAGGTTCGCCCGCTGCTGCATGAATTAAAGCAGATGGGGCTGCAGGTAGCCCTTGCAAGCAGCAGCAGCCGGGAATGTATTGAGCAGGTCCTGACACAATGCGAGATTCGGGAACTGTTTGACTGCATCGTCAGCGGTCGCGAATTTACCCGCAGCAAGCCAGATCCTGAAATTTACCGTTTCACCATGGACAAGCTGGGGCGCAAGCCGGAGGAATGTCTGATCGTGGAGGACTCCACCTACGGTGTGCAGGCAGGTACGGCGGCGGGCGGCGTTGTGGCTGCCCTGCGGGACGAAAGATTCCCGTTTGACCAGCGGGCGGCGCAGCTGCATATCGACAGCCTTACCGAGCTGCCTGCGCTGGCGGCGTGCGGCGGAAAAAGGATACGCGCAGCCTTCTTTGATGTGGACGGCACCCTGATTACCGTGGGCGGGCATCGGATGCCGCCCAGTGTAGCCCCTGCGTTGCAGGCTTTACAGCGCAGCGGTGTGCAGGTGTTTCTGTGTACCGGCCGCCATGCGCTGGAAATCGAGGAAGAAAATATGCTGCCCGGGATCACGGTTGACGGTGCTGTTTATATGAACGGCCAGCTCTGCGAGCTGCAGGGGCAGATCGTGCGGGAAACGCCCATTCCTGCCGGGGACCTGTCGGCCTTGAAGCAGTTTTTACAAAAAAAGAACTGCAGCTGCATTTTTCTTGAAAAAGACAGGATGTACGCCAACTGTGTGGATTCCCGCATGGAGGTCGAGCAGGCAAAAATCGGCACCGCCGTGCCGGCTGTGCGTGACATCTCCGATTTGGAAAACCGCCGCATATATCAGGTCATCCCCTTCGTGAACGAGGAGGAGGAAGAAGAACTGCTGCGGCAGATGCCCCATTGCCGGACAAAGCGCTGGGGAGATGCCGTGGTGGATCTGATGAGCCGATCCGGCGGCAAGGAAAACGGTATCCGTGCCCTGTGTGCGGCAATCGGTATCACCACGGAGGAAACCATTGCCTTTGGAGATGCCGACAACGATTTGGAAATGCTGCAGCTGGCCGGTATCGGCGTGGCAATGGGCAATGCCCTGCCGCAGGTGTGTGCCTGTGCCGATATGGTCACAGACACCGTGGAAAATGACGGCATCGCCCATGCACTCCAAAAATTAAAACTGATTGGATAAATTATAAAACGAGGAACGCTTTCCCGCAAGAAAGGCTCCTCGTTTTCCAAAAGGGGCAGTGTTCTATGATGAAAGAAAAAACGCAGACCCTTGTAACGGATCAGCTGTATAACCTGGCTGCGGGGTTTCTGTACGCCCTGAGCATCTGCTATTTTGCCAAGGGCGCGGACTTTGCACCCGGCGGGCTGTCGGGTCTGGCCTTGTTGGGCAACTATCTGTGGGGGTTCCCCATCGGCATCACAACGCTGGTGCTGAATGTGCCCCTGATTTTGCTTGGCTTCCGCTTTGTGGGACGCGCTTTTCTGGGGAAAACGGTCATCAGTATGCTGTGGTGTACCTTTTTTCAGGATGTTGTCTTTGCAGACCAGCCCGGCTACGGCGGTGATCCGCTGCTGGCGGCACTGTTCGCGGGTATCACATGGGGCGGCGCATTGGCGCTTTTGTATATGCGGGGTTCGTCCAGCGGCGGCACCGATTTTTTGACAATGTCGATCAAGGTGCTGCGCCCGCATCTGTCGGTCGGTGTTGTGACCGGCGCGATAGACCTTGTGGTCATCCTGTTAGGTTGGCCTGTGTTTGGCTCTGTCGATGCCGTTTTGTACGGCCTTGTCACAACGGCGGTTACCTCGCTGGTTATCGACAAAATCATGTACGGCAGCAATGCCGGCAAAATGCTGACGATCATCACTACCAAGGGGCAGGAAATTGCGGACGAAATTTCCCGCCAATGCGAGCGCGGCTCAACAATGGTCAAAGCAGTGGGCACATACACCGGTACGGAGCGGCAGATGCTGCTCTGCGTCTGTGCCAGACCGCAGGTATACCGCATCCGGATGGCGGCCTACCGCATTGACCCCGGCTGTATGGTCATGGTGACGGAAACCGGCGAGGTCTACGGCGAAGGCTTCATCGACCCCGGCAAGACAGCATCGTTTTTGTAAAGATTGCTGCCGCACACGAGAAGAAAGGAAAGATTTGTTATGAATCCTATTACGCCTGCCGAATTGGCAGCTTATTTTGACCATACCCAGCTGCGCGCCTATGCGCAGCGCGGGGATTTTGAAAAGCTCTGTGCAGAGGCGCGCGAGTACGGCTTTGCCATGGTGGCAATCAACCCGGCTCCCGTTTCCCTGTGCAAGGAGCTGTTGGCGGGAACATCGGTCCATGTAGGGGCAGCGGTTGGTTTTCCCTTGGGGCAGAGTACGCCCAAGGTCAAGAAATACGAAACCGCAGATGCGATAGCCAATGGCGCGGATGAGATCGATTATGTTATCAACATTACGCAGCTGAAAGAAAAAAACTACGATTTTATTGAGCATGAGATGGCCGGTATTATAGAGGAATGCCGCGGTGCAGGGGTGATCTCGAAGGTTATTTTTGAGAACTGCTACCTGACCGAGGAGGAAAAGCGCGCACTGTGCGCCATCGCGCGGGAGGTTCGCCCGGATTTCATAAAGACATCCACGGGCTTTGGCACCGGCGGCGCAACCTTTGAGGATGTGGCGCTGATGAAAAAATGCGTCGGCGATGCGGTGAAAATCAAGGCAGCCGGCGGCATCCGCACCCTGGATACCGCTTTGCGTATGATCGAGCTGGGCGTATCCCGCATCGGCTCCACAGCCAGCGTCAGCATTGTAGAAGAACTGAAACACCGGTTATAAAAAGCGCCGGGGATGGCCGGAACGGTCTGAACTGCAGAAAGCAAATAAGCACCACTAAGTTTAACTTGGTGGTGCTTATTGTTTTATTGGCTTTCTTTTTTGGTTTTATAACATTCTGTAATATAATCCAGCAGCGCCATATTTTTCAGGCGATAGGTGGCTTCCTCTATAGAGCCTGCAGTATCTTCCAGATACAACCAGCTTTCACCTTCAGGCATGGAACTTTCGTCCATACGTCCGTCCAGAATTTCTTTCCATAGCTCACGTTTTTCTTTAATTTCTGCGCCCATTTCTCTAGGAACCGCATAACGGCTGCATAGAAAGCGTTCTGCTGTCAAATCAACACCATCATCCCAAGTGATTTTGTCCAGCAGTTGCTTAACTGTATGGAGCGTATCTGTTGCGGTTTTCGAAAATTCATTTTTGGGGAATTTCAAGCTGATGCTGCCGTCAACCTCGACGATTTCCATACTGCCAAATTGCAGCTGCATATTCAGCAGCAGCGTGGCAATTCCCTCCGGGGTGCAGGTGTCGATAGGAAACAGCATTTGCATCGGAACATCTAACGTTTGTGCGATTTTTTCCAAATTCTCCTGCCGGGGCATTTTCAGACCATATTCATAATGCCGCCACAGGGTCGCATTGATTCCTGTTTTTTCTGCGGCTTCCTCCTGCGTCATTTCTCGGTAAAGGCGCAACCGTTTGATACGGTTGCCCAAAATCTTCTTCTGTTCTTGAAAACTGATCGGTGTCTTATCTGCAGAGTGAGAGTAGTTTCCGAATTCATCACGCATCAACGTAAAATCTCTATCACTCACAGTTGTCCAACGCATTGACATACCTTTACCCTCCGCCTCGGTTCTGTACTTTTAAGGAACAACCTCATTATAACAAACTTTTGCTATCTATACAAGAGCGAGAATTTTCTTGTGTTTTCCTTAAAATTTTTTTGTAAAAACGATTGACAGTAACTTAAAAGTACTATATAATTCAGATGTAGCATATGTAACTTAAAAGTACATTTGTATAGCACCTTGATAATCCAATATGCCAAAACTTCCGAAACAGCTTTCGCATCTGTAAAACGCGAGAAAGGACCTCTCTTATGAACCGTATCCGTACCATTCAAGGCGCAGCCGATGAACTGCGCAAACGTGATCCCGGCTGTGCCATCAGCGCACACAACATCCGTCAGTTGGTGCTGCACAAGGAAATTCCTAGCCGTAAAGCCGGGTCAAAGTATCTGGTGGCGCTGGACGATGTAGAACGCTATTTCGGGCTTACCATTGACGAAAACGAACCGAACCATGGCATCGGTTGAGAAACGCTACAATAAGGCCGGAAACCTTATTTCTTTTCGTATCCACGTTTTTCACGGGAGGGATGAATTCGGCAAGCAACTCCCGCCTTTTATCAAAACGGTCCGTGTTCCGCCGGAATTGAACGCGCGGCAGATCGAAACGCTGATCCAGCGCGAAACCGTCCATTTTGAGGAGGAGTGCGAGCTTATTACAGCCCGTGAAAAAGAAGAAGCGGCAAAAGCCGCCGAACCGAAATGCATATCGTTCGAGGATTTTGCCGTTAAGGTTATGGAAATTAAGGAGCGCACCGGCAAGGAGAAAAGCACCCTCGCACGATATCAGGATATGCTGGATTCCCGCATCAATCCGTACTTAGGCAAGACGCCCGTGGACGAAATCACCGGCGATATGCTGGACGATTTCTAAGCCATGCTGCTCAAGCCGGGGCAGAACAAGAAAACCGGCGGCGGACTTTCCCGCAAAACGGTGCTGGAACACCACCATGTGATTTCCACCATTATGGAACACGCCATCCGCAAGCATCTGATTGCGTTCAACCCCTGCCGCGATGCCACGCCGCCTGTGGCAGACCCGCCGATGCCGAACTACTACCAGCCCGCCGATCTAACACTGATCCGTCAGGCTTTGGAGAACGAGAGCGTCAAGTGGTACACGCTGATCCACGTGCTGATGCTCTACGGCATCCGGCGCGGGGAGTGCGCGGGCATCAAGCTGAGTGCCGTAGACCTGAGGGGCAAGACCATCACCATCTGTTCCTGCGTCATGTACGACCCAAAGAACGGTGTGTACGAGAAGCCCTACCCCAAAAAGCGCAAGCCGCGTCAGCTGCCGATTACCCCGCAGATGGACGAAATCCTGCGCCGCTACCTGAAGTGGCGCGGTGAACAGCCCGAATGGTACGGGGACCTCTGGCAGGAAAGCGGCTACTTGTTTACCAATGAGTACGGTGGACCTATGAATCCGGACAACATTACACAGTATCTGAACCGCATGGGGGACAGGCTGCAAAAGGAAAATCCGAATTTCCCCCACCTGAACCCCCACGCCTTCCGCCATGCGGTGGCATCCATCCTTGTGGCGAACGGTACCGACATTGTGACGACAGCTGCCTTTATCGGCGACAAACCCGCCACCGTTTCCGAGCGCTATGCCCACGTCATCGACTCCGCCAAAATCAGGGCGGGGAACACCCTGAGCAGCGTGATTTTCGGAGATGGTAACAAATGAGTTACCACTTTGTTACCACTTTTCTTTTTTTTGCGGCCTGCAAAAGAAAAAAAACGGTAAAACTTGACGTCTTACCGTTCTTTGTTGGTTGCGGAGACAGGACTTGAACCTGCGACCTCCGGGTTATGAGAAATTCAAAATTTGTGCGTTATGGTGTTATTTTGTTGGGTTTGGTGGTGTTGCGTACCAAGGCTCGGAATAGATTTTGTCCCATGTGTACAAAAGAATGCCATACGGTGATGAACCGTCCCAACTCCTTTTGGGGGCAGTTTTGGGGGCAAAATGGCAAGGCGGATTCTCATACGCACCGATCAAATAAATGCGCAGCTTTGGTTCCATTGAGAAATGCGGATACCAATATCACGAGGTTCTCGCGCAGGAAAAGCCCAACGAAGCAGTATATAAATTTTAGTCTCCGGCAAGAAGTTGTACGCAAGCACTACTCCGCGGCACTCCCACACACCGCCCCTGTCGCCGCGAGAAACGCCTCTGTTTGGGCGCGTTCGCGGTGCATCGGCGTGGTACTCGTCCAGCCTAATACCACCCTAAATTCCCCGCTTTCCGGGGATTTTTTTATTTTACCGCAAAGGTATTTACCTGAACGGGATTTCCCTGTACAGGTAAATCCTGCACAAATAAATACTAAATAAATAAAATACTAAGATACTATCGTATCCTATCCGTAAAACACAAAAAGCAGGATTTTTCCCACTGTGGTTTTGCTGCGATTCGTACAACTTAACACCAGAGAGTACAACTTACGATTGCGCGCAGCTACGATCATGAGATATAATGAATTTGCCCTTTCCGTCAAAAGACGTCCTTCATGACTTTTTCTGTTAGATAACGGTAAAAGTCGTTGTATTTTTCCTGCGTAATCGGTAAGGGATACGTCATAACGACAAGGGCATGACCGTGATTTTCAGCGTGGTAGGGCAGGTGTATGTGCGAGAAAGGATTCTCGACAAAGCCGCAGCGCTCATAAAACATTTTGCGGCGACAGGCGATCGCATCCATCGGCGGATCGATTTCCAAAATCAAGGTCTTGCCGAATTCCGCCAGCAGCTCCAACGTCCGCTGCCCATAATGATGATTTCGCAAAGCCGGCAAAATGCAAAAATGCTCGATATACAGATACTCTGCGGTTTCCCAATACAGCACCAGTCCGACAAATCGTTTGCCGTTGTACACCAGCATAAAGTTGTAAGCTTTCTCTCCTAAAATACACGCCTGGGACGGCGCTTCGCGCTGCTCATAGGGCGGGAAGCTCTTCTTATACAGTGCCATCGCCTGCGTATACATCGGGTGTGCGGCAGAGGTCACATGTTCTAATCTCATACATTCGTTCCCCATACTTCCAGTTGCGTCAGCGCCGGGAACGGGCTGGGGTCGTTGGCCTTTTTCAGGTTGTCCAGCATCAGACTTGTGATGACGAATCCTCCCAAATCAAAGCTCTGCCCCTTGCCCTCGGGGGATTTTTTCAGCGTAAGGATCC
>OKSC01001825.1_pt1 | contig 19803 bp, 19 predicted proteins | sample 1601161 | NCBI WGS metagenome assembly OKSC01 (sample SAMEA3541552, study PRJEB24748) | human gut metagenome | biome: human gut; feature: human-associated habitat; material: faeces | place: China | collected 2012
TTCTGTAATTGGCATCATACGACATCTTCCTCCTTTACTTTGTAAGTTCGGATATCCTCGTAGAGATCTTCCGGGTTGTCGTATTCGTCGCGCAGACCGTTCGAGCCGTGGTTCGTGCCGCCGGTTTGGTTTTGAGATGGAGGGCTTGGTTTGTACTCCGGCCGATGATAGATCGCTCCTTTTAAAGCCATATGGTAAAATACCGCTTTGCCTTCTCCGGCTCGCCCTCGCCGAGGACTTTGGACACGAGGGCCGTGCCGCCCGTGCCGATCATAAAGCCGATGCCGCCCAGCACCATGATAAACGGCATCACGAGCTTGATGACCGCGAATGGTGTCTTCCCGGCGAAGTTCGACACGAACAGGCCGTCTACCACGCCGTAGATCGACGTGAAGACCATCATCACGATCGACGGCAGCACGAAGCGCAGCAGCTTTTGATACGTAAAATGGTCAGAAAGTTGAATTTGCGTCTTTTTCATCTCTATCTTTGGCCGCGTTCCGCGGCATTCCCTCCTTTTTCAGATACGCCCTACCCCTTAAATTGCGCCGTTCTCGCGGAACCCTTCCTCCAGCAGCCGGCAGAACAAATGCAGCCCCCGGACAAACGCCGCACATTCCTCCTCCGGCATTGCACCCAGCGCCGCGGTCTCCGCCTCGGGCACGCGATCGATCCACGTTCTGGCGAACTGTTCACCCTTTTCGGTCAGCGCCACATGCTTGCTCCGCAGATCCGCGCTGCTCGTCCGCGCGAGATAACCCTCGGCCTCCAGTTTTTCAGCGCGGAGTGGACCGTCTGCTTCGGCTCGATCAAAAACTCGCAGATCTCCGCCTGCGTGAACTGCCGTTCCTCTGCCCGCAGCGTGTATAGGATCCAGAACGCGCACTCCGAAATGCCGCACTGCTTCGCCGCGCACCGATAGAGGTCGTCGAGCCGCTTCGTCTCCTTGTTGTATTCCAGCAGCATCCGCTTTGCATCCCGTTCCATGCGCGCCCTCCAATCGTCCGATTTCAGACGATTGTCAAGCCACTTTTCGCAAAACGAAGCCCCTCTCCCAAGAGGGGCCTGATCTTCCGCCGCACTTCGCTCGTGTCTGTAGGGGCGGACGCCTCTGTCCGCCCGTTTGACAGTTTTGCACCGCACCCTGTAGGGGCCGATGCCGAGCGCAGCTGTTCGCGACGAAGGAGCGTTACAGATGCGGCCTGCCCCTCGCGGGTACTCATCGGCCCGTCCCCGCCGCAGCGGATAGCCTCCCTTGTGTAAAGGGAGGTGGCACGGCGAAGCCGTGACGGAGGGATTGTTATTTTTCGATTTGCCACCGCGCTGAAATAGAATTCGTAGGGGCGACCATTGGTCGCCCGCTTTTGAAAAAACTAAATCTCTTTTCTCAACACCCGATAAACGAATTCCATATCCAATCCCGCGCGCACCGCGTCCGCCAGCAGATCATACTGCCGCTCCCGATATGCCGCCCGGTCGAAGGTCCCGAGCGCCGAAAACGCCACGCCGCGCCGCGCGCAGATCGCCTTCAGGATCTCATCCGTGATGCCCGGCGCGTCAAATATCCCATGCACATAGCTGCCGTAGACGTTCCCGTTCCCGGCCAGCGCGGGCATCTGTGCCTCGCTGCGGCCCATGTGGATCTCATACCCTTCATAGCGCAGTTCGTTCAGCCCCGCGAGCATCCCTTCCACACCGGAAAACATCCCCGCCGTCTGCCGCTGCACCTTCTCCCCGTGGAACACGGTCTCCATCTCGAGCAGTCCCATGCCCCGCAGTTCCGTCAGCCCCGCGGCCTCGACACCCTCCGGGTCCGAAACGGACCGGCCCAGCATCTGGTATCCGCCGCACACGCCGAATACCAGCGTCCCGCCTGCCGCCTCCTTCAGGATCGCGGCTTCCAGTCCCCGCTCACGCAGCCAGCGGAGATCGGCGATCGTGCTCTTCGTCCCCGGCAGGAGGATCATATCCGGCGTGCCGAGCGCGCCCACATGGTCGACATACCGCAGCGACACATTTTCATATCGCTCAAACGGCGAAAAATCGGTGAAATTCGAGATCTTCGGTAGCCGGATGACCGCGATGTCGACCAGCTTCCGCGCCGTGTCGCGCGAAAACCGCTCCGTCAGGCTGTCCTCATCGTCGATGTCCGCCGTCGTGTACGGCACCACACCCGCCACCGGCACGCCGCAGAGCGCCTCGAGCTGCCGCAGTCCCGGCTCCAGAATGGCCCGGTCACCGCGGAACTTGTTCACGATTGTCCCCTTGACGCGCGTACGCTCGTCCGGCTCCAGCAGCGCGATCGTCCCGTAGAGCTGCGCGAACACGCCGCCCCGGTCGATGTCCCCGATCAGCAGCACCGGCGCATCGACCAGCTTGGCCAGCCCCATGTTCACAAAATCGTCCTGTTTCAGGTTGATCTCTGCCGGGCTGCCCGCGCCCTCGATGACGATCACGTCATATTCCGCCGCAAGACTCTCATATGCCGCCGTCACCGCAGGCAGAAATTCCCGTTTTCGCCGGTAATATTCCGTCGCGCGCATGTTGCCTACGACCTGTCCGTTCACGATCACCTGGCTGCCAGAGTCCGTCGTCGGCTTCAGCAAAATCGGGTTCATCCGCACATCCGGCGCGATCCCCGCCGCCTCTGCCTGCACCACCTGGGCCCGGCCCATCTCGCCGCCTTCGGCCGTGATGAAGGAGTTCAGCGCCATGTTCTGGCTCTTGAACGGGGCCACGCGATAACCGTCCTGCCGGAAAATGCGGCAGAGCGCCGCGGCGAGCAGGCTCTTCCCCGCGTTCGACATCGTTCCCTGCAGCATCAGATTCAGCGCCATCTTCCATCCTCCCTCGCCCGCCGCATCGCATCCAGCAGCGCATCATTTTCTTCCCGCAGCCGCACAGCCGCGCGATACCATCCCGGCCCCAGGCCCTCAAAATTCGCACAGTCGCGGATCGCAGCACCGCGCTCGCGCAGCCGATCCGCCAAGCCCGCCTCACCGCGAAACAGAATGTAATTCGCCTGCGACGGACACACCCAGAAGCCAAGCTCCCGCAGCCGTTCTTCGAGCCGCGGGCGCTCCGCGCGGATGACCGCGCGGTTCCTCTCCAAAAATTCCGCATCGCCCAGCGCGGCGACGCCCGCCGCCTGTGCAAGCGCCGAGACATTCCACGGCGGCACCGCCGCCGACATCTTCCGCAGCAAGGCCCCATCCGCGCTCAAGCCGTACCCCAGCCGCAGCCCCGCCATACCAAAGCTCTTCGTAAAGGCCTTGAGAACAAAAAGCTGCGGAAACTCCCGCAAAAACGGCGTCAGATCGGTGCCGCCGTCCGACAGGCTCAAAAAGCACTCGTCGACAAACAGTGCAATGTTGTTCTCTCGGCAGACACGCAGGATCTTTTCCAGCAGCCCGCCCGCGATCAGCCGTCCCGTCGGGTTATTCGGATTGCAGAGGAACAGCGCATCGATCTTTTCGCGCGCAAGACGCGCCAGAAAGCGCTCCTGCAAGTCAAACTTTTCCTCCTGACTGAGCGCAAAGCGCACGACCCCGCAGCCCCTCCGCTGCAAAGCCAGCGAATACTCCGAAAATGTCGGCGCGAGCTCCATCGCGCGCCCTGGCCGCACGGCCTCGCAATAGGCGTAGATGAGCTCAGACGCGCCGTTCCCGCAGAGAATGAATTCTCCCGGCACCCCTTCATAGCGCGCGATCGCCTGCACAAGTGCCCGGCAGTAGGGATCGGGATAGCGGTAGAGCTCAGGCAGGCCCCGTTCGATCGCCTCGGTCACACACTTCGGCGTGCCGAGCGGACTCACGTTCGCCGAAAAGTCGAGCGCGATCCCATCGCCGTATCGGTCCCCGCCATGCGGGTTTTTGACTCCATAAAGCATCGCATTTCCTCAAAATTCACAGAACGATCAACAGCGCTTTCCCCGCGCCGAACACCACGAGCGCCAGAACCGCCGTCAGATACATCAGCCGCCCCGCGCGCGGGATGTCCTCCAGTTCGATCTCCCGCTTCGCGTCGCCGATATAGTCCTTCTTGTGCAGCACCCCGTGGTACCACGCATCGCCCGCCAGCCGCAGCCCCAGCAGTCCCGCGCAGACCGATTCCGTCTGCGCCGAGTTCGGGCTCGCATGCTTGCAGCGATCCCGGCGGAAGATCTTCCAGCCGTTTTTCACATCCAGCTGCAGCAGCGCCCCCGCCGCCAGCATCAGCAGCGCCGACAGCCGCGCGGGGATAAAATTGAACACATCGTCCATCCGCGCGGGCACAAGTCCGATGTCCTTGTACGGCGGCTCCACATAGCCAAGCATCGAATCCATCGTGTTCACGGCCTTGTAGAAAAAGCCGAGCGGCGCGCCGCCGATCGCCAGAAACAGCATTGGCGCGATCACGCCGTCCGACGTGTTCTCCGCCACGGTCTCCACCGCCGCGCGCATCACGCCGCGCGCATCCAGCCGCGCCACGTCGCGTCCGACGATCATGGACACGGCCTGTCTGGCCTCGTCCAGACTCCCATGCTTCAGCGCCGCATAGACCTTCATGCTCTCGTCCCGCAGCGACTTCGCCGCGAGGATCTGTCCGCACATCACGCTCTCCACCGCCAGCCGCAGCCAAACGCTCACGCGCGCGCAGCCCCAGAGGAGCAGCGCCGGAAGGGCCGCAGCGATCAGTGCCGTCAGGATCCAGATACAGGCTCCGGCGGCCCGCTCGCCGCCGGGCGTCTTCGGAAAAAGGCGGCGGAACAGCCGTTCCAGCAGTGAGATGAGATGTCCGATCGCGGCCACCGGATGCGGCAGGCCGTGCGGATCACCGATCAGCAGATCGATGCAAAATCCGATGCAAAGTGCGAATAGGGACCATTTCATGCCTGTTCCCTCCTGTTTTGCATCGTGAAAATATACACAGGGTTCTGTCCCTGCATCAGGTGATAGCTTCCGGCCGTCCGCGCACGGGCCGCCTGCAGGCTGACGCATTCCGCCTTTTCAAAGTCCGCCATGCGCGCCGCCAGCGCCCCCACAGACTCCAGCGTCACCGCCGTCGCCACGATGCGGACGTGCGGATTCTTCCGCAGCGCGGCGTCCAATATCCCGTTCAAATTTCCCGCAGTCCCGCCGAGGAACACATGCGTCGGCGCCGGGAGCGCCTCGCACGCCGCCGGGGCCGTCCCGGAGACAATCTCCAGATTCCCGGCGAAAAACGCCGCCTTGTTGCGCGCCAGCAGCGCCAGCGCATCTTCCTGTCGTTCCACGGCGTACACGCGTCCGCGCTTTGCCTGCAAAGCCATCTCAATGGAGACCGAACCGGTGCCCGCGCCGACATCCCAGCAGACCGCGCGCTCCGTCAGCGCCAGCTTGGAAAGGCAGACGGCGCGCACCTCGCTTTTTGTCATCGGCACAACGTGCGCCGGATCCATCTCCCGCAAAAATACCTCGTCGGGCAGCCCGTGCGTCACGACCGCATCCGGGGCCGGATTTTCGATCAGCGCCACGCTGAGCTTGTCAAATTCCCGCGATGCCAGCTCTGCCGCCGTCCCGCAGGTGATCTTCTCGTCCGGGTAGCTCAGCCGCTCGCCGACGCTGACGCGCACCGCGCCAAGGCCCGCATCCACGAGCCGCGCGCAGAGCTTCGCCATGCCGCCCTCGCCGCCGACGAGCGCGAAGACCGTTTCCTGTGCGCGCACATCGGCCGCGATGTCGTGTTCCCGCCCATGCAGGCTGACCGGCACGGCCTCCTCATAGCGCTTCCCGAGCCGCGCGCAGAGATAGCTCATCGAGCTCAACCCCGGCAACACGCGGACATGACAATTCGGCAGCAGCGGGAGCAGTTTCTTCGTGCCGCTGAAAAATCCCGTATCCCCGGACATCAGGACCGTAAAATTCGAACATTCCGGGTGCGCCGCAATGGCTGCCGCGATCGCGTCCGGCGCGATGGCCGCGACGCGCAGCTGACCGGGCCGGGCCGCTACCTCCAGCATCCGTGCCGCGCCGATCAGGCAGTCCGTATGCTCGATCGCTGCACGGACCTCGCCCGTCTGCGCCGCCTCGCTGCCGGGCCCAATGCCCACAACGCAAACATGCGGCACGCGCCCAAACGAAAACCGCGCACAGAGTCTCGCGACCGTTTCTGAAAGTCCGATCCCGTCCGCCTCTGCGGGCCGTCCGATGACCAGAAGGCGCACGCCGGTCTTCGCGGCGGCTGCCGCCTTTTCCGCGAAGCCGCCCGCGGCCCCGCCGTCCTTCGTCACCAGCCATTTTGCGCCGATGGCGCGCAGCATCGCCGTGTTCATCTCCTCCGAGAATGGCCCCTGCATTGCCAGAATATGCGCCGCCTTGACGCCCGCCTCACGGCAAAGCACGAGCGAGTCCTCCAGCGGCAGCACGCGCGCATAGACGCGCTCCGCAAAGTCCTTGATCTGACTGTATGCTTTCAATTCCTTGCTCCCGGTGGTGAGCAGGATGTTTCCCTCTGTTTGATCCAAAAATTCGATCGCTTTTTCGGTGCTTTCGACAAAAACGGCATCCTCCGGCGCATCCGACGCGCCGCGCAGCAGCCGCCAGCGCTCCACACCGGTCTCGGCGCACGCGCGGGCGATGCTCTTCGTGATCGACGCCGCGTAGGGGTGCGTCGCGTCGATCACGAGGTCAAACTGTCTGTCCGTCAAGAGCGCCTTGATCTCATCGGCCGGCAGCCGGCGGGCCGAAACGGTCAGCCGCTCTGCCTCGGGCAGCAGCGCCTGTCCATATTCCGTGGCCACACAGGCCGTGACCTCGCACGGCTGCGCATTCAGAAATTCCACCAGTTCGCGGCCCTCGGTCGTGCCGCCGAACACGCAAATTTTATACATTCCGGTATCCTCTCGGCGTGATGAGCGCGCCGTTTACGACCTTTGTGGACGAATTTCCAACAAACACGGTGCAGAACATATCGACATCCGCCGCTTGCAGTTCGCCGAGCGTCAGAATGCGGCTGCTCTGCCCCTCACGTCCGATGTTGCGGACAATGCCGCAGAGCCGCTCCTCCGGCAGGACACGCAGTAAAATGTCACACGCGCGCTTTAAGTGGTCAGGGCGGCCGTGGCTCGCCGGGTTGTAGATCGCAATGGCAAAGTTGCCCTCCGCCGCGCAGCGCAGCCGGTTTTCAATGGTCTCCCAGGGCGTCAGCCGGTCGGACAGACTGATGACCGCGAAATCATGCGTCAGCGGCGCGCCGAGCACCGCGCCGCCGCTGCACGCGGCGGTCAGCCCGGGGACGACCTCGACCTCCGGCTCGCTGTTCTCGCCGCGCAGCTCATAGACCAGCGCGGCCATGCCGTAGATCCCGCTGTCGCCGGAGCAGACGAGCGCCACGGTTTTCCCGCTCTTCGCGAGGTCGAGCGCCATCTGGCAGCGCCTGGCCTCCTGCGTCATCGGCGTGGAGACCAGCTCCTTGCCGGGATAGCGGTCCTTCACCAGATCGACATAGACCGGGTAACCGGCGATCACATCACACGCTTCCAGCGCCCGGTCGGCACGAATAGTCCTGTTTTCCTCATTTCCGGGGCCGATGCCCACGATAAATACCTTACCCAAAGTCTACCTCCCATGTTTCCGCCGAGACCGCAATGGTCACGCCGTTTCCCGCACACTTCCGAACCAGAAGCCGCTCCGCGCCCAGCATCGCCGCCCGTTCGCAGACGTTGCCGATGCCTGTCACCCCCTGCACGAAGGGAGATTCGGTGAACTCCCCCGTCACAGCCCGCAATTCTTCCGCTGTATAGAATGTCGCGGACCAGCCATGCTCTTCGCAGGCGGCGAGCAGCCCCGCCTCCTGCCGCTTTAAGTCGATGGAATAGACGCCCTTCACCGCATTCAAATCTAAGTCATGGCTCGCAAACGCCGTTTGAATAGCTGCCTCGACGGCTTCCCTCGAGATGCCCTTCCGGCAGCCGACTCCAACGCGCAGCACGCGCGGCACAAGGCGCAGCGTGTGCATAAACGGTGCAGAACACCGATAACCGACATAGATACCGAGCTCGCCGGACTCGCCCAAAACCAGCCCGTCCGGCAGCGGACCTTGAATCGGAAAATCGCTGCAAACCGGAACAGAATGCTCTAAAATTTCCGCTGAAATCTGTTTGGCGCCCCCCATATCGGAGATTGCGCAGCCGTGCTCCGCCGCCCAGGTGTCGACAGAAAATTTGCCGTTCACGTCCGTCGCCGTGGTGACGACGGCGGTCGCGCCGAGCGCTGCGGCAAGCCTGCGGGCGAGCGCATTGGCCCCGCCGATGTGCCCGGAGAGCAGCGGAATGACGAAATTCGCCCGCTCGTCGAGGCCGAGCACCGCCGGATCCGTCCGTTTGTCGCGGACATACGGCGCGATCTCCCGCACCGCGATCCCAGCCGCACCGACAAAGATCAGCGCGTCCATTTCCGAAAACGCCGCGCCATAGACCGCTTTTTCAAGCGGCAGAAATCCCGGCTCCGCCAGCCGCGGCACCGCATAACAAAGCGTTTCCGCCTCCGGCAGCGCCATACAGATACGCCGCGCCGTTTTGCATCCAGTACGGCTGTAAGCGAAAATCGCAATGTTCATTTTGTGGCCTCGCGGAATTCGGTCGTGAACGAGGGGTCGTAGAGCAGCGAACGGAGATAGTCGCCCCCGAGGCAGCCGCCGACCACGATCAGCGACGTCTTCGTCAGGCCGTTGGCCGTGACAGTATCGTGCAGCGTGCCGACGGTGCAGCGGAAGATCTTCTCCTCTGGCCACGTCGCCTTGTAGACGACGGCGGCCGGCGTTTCCGCCTCGTAGCCGCCCGCGAGCAGGTCGGCCTGAAGCTGCTTTGTCAGCGACGTACTGAGGAAGAGAACCATGGTGGCGTGGTGGGCCGCGAGGGCGCGGATGGACTCGCGGGTGGGAACGGGTGTGCGGCCGGGTGCGCGCGTGATGATGACCGTTTGGCTGACGTTCGGGAGCGTATATTCCGCGCGGAGCGCCGCGGCGGCCCCGCAGAAGGCGCTGACGCCGGGGCAGACATCATAGTCGATGCCCAGCTTTTCCAGCGCGTCAAACTGCTCCCGCACAGCGCCATAGATGCTCGAGTCGCCGGTATGGAGACGGACAGTGGTCTTGCCCTCGGCCTCGGCCTGACGGATGACGGCAATGACCTCCTCCAGCGTCATTTTCGCGCTGTCGTGGATCTCACAGCCCGGCTTCGTAGCGTCCAGCAGCGCTGGATTGACGAGCGACCCGGCATAGATGACGACGTCCGCCTCGCCGAGCAGCCGCGCGCCGCGCACGGTGATGAGGTCCGGTGCGCCGCTCCCGGCGCCGACAAAATGTACCATAGTTATCCCTCCATAATGGTTCCCAGCAGCTCCTGCGCGCGGCTGGTCCGGCACAGGAGGCCATATTCTTTGGAAAATACGATCGCGCCGGCGGCCATCTCGCCGCACTTGTGCGCAAGATGAAACTCGATGCGCTCCGCGAGGCGGGCCAGCACCGCGTCATATAACTGTTCTTCTTTCAGGATGCGGAGCGCATCGTCACACGTCGCGCAGTCCAGCACCTCCTCCACGCGCGCGGGCGGGAGGCCGAGGGAGGCGGCATGCGCCGCGATGAGCTCCATGCGGCAGTCGCCGCACTTCGAGTGTGTGTTCCACATGCCGCCCGCGAGCTTCACGAGCTTGCCGATGTGCCCGACGAGCAGCGCACCGCGGAAGCCGAGCGCACGGCAATGCTCCAGCGCGTCGCCGATGAAATTGCTGGTCAAAACGGCGGTGCGCGGGTCGAGGCCGATGGACGTGCGGATGAAATCCGCGCCATAGTTGCCCGGCGTGAGCAGGACATAGTCCGCGCCGTTCGCCCGACGCTGCCGCAGCTCGACATGGATGGTGTCGACGAGGGCCTGCTCGCTCATCGGCTCGACGATGCCGGTCGTACCGAGGATGGAAATGCCGCCGACAATGCCGAGGCGGGGGTTGAAGGTCTTTTTTGCGAGCGCCTCGCCCTCCGGCGCAGAGATCATGACGGCCAGGCCGCCGCAATAATCGCAGAGGCGCATGACCTCTTCGACGTTTTCGCGGATCATGCGGCGCGGGACGGAGTTGATGGCCGCCGCGCCGACCGGCTGGTCGAGCCCGCGCTTCGTCACGCGGCCCACGCCCGCGCCGCCGTCGATCGTGACGCCGGGTGTTTCCGTGCGTTGGACGGCTGCAAACACGAGGGTATCGTGCGTGACGTCCGGATCGTCGCCGCTGTCCTTGCGGATGGCGCAGGAGACGGTATCGGGGGTTCTCATGATCTCGAGCACGTCCAGCGTCAGGGAGACGCCCTTTGGCGTGAGCAGATCGATGGTTCGTTTTTCGTGGCCGGTCAGGAGCATCCAGGCCGCCGCTTTCGCGGCGGCAGCGGCGCAGGAGCCGGTCGTATAGCCGAGACGGAGCTTTTTTCCGTCCTTGATGACGTATTCTTCCATCTCAGCGCCGGATCTGGTAGAGCATCGCGTTGCAGATCGCGGCGGCGACATTGCTGCCGCCCTTGCGCCCGCGCGCGACGATATAGGGCGCGCGGCAGTTCGCGATGACGAGCTCCTTGCTCTCAATGACGTTGACGAAGCCGACCGGCACACCGATGATGAGCGCCGGGTGCAGCTTGTCCGCTTCCATCAGGGCCTCGAGCGAGACAAGGGCCGTCGGCGCGTTGCCGATGGCAAAGATGCAGGGCTTCGGCAGCTGCGCGGCCCGCTCCATCGAGACGATGGCGCGGGTGACGCCGCGCGCTTTTGCCTCCGCGGCAACGTCCGGATCGGACATGAAGCAGTGGACTTCCCCGCCGAGGGAGGCCAGAATGGTCTTGTTGATGCCGGCCTTCGCCATCTGCGTATCGGTGACGATGTCGCAGCCGGCGCGCAGCGCCTCGATCCCCTTCGTGACCGCGTGGTCGGAGAAGACGAGATTGTCGGCATAGTCAAAGTCGGCAGTCGTGTGGATGGCGCGCTTGATGACGAGCTCGTTTTCAGGGTCGAGCTTACGGTCTCCCAGCAGCTCGGTGATGATCTCGAAGCTGCGGCGCTCAATGTCCATCGGTCTGATCTGTTCCAGCATGGTGTTTCCCCTTTCGGCACGCGTCCAGAAAGCGGACGGCAAAAGATGGATTCGCGTAAAAATGGAAATGCGGATAGCCCGCGTAGAGGGTGTCCGTGGCGAAGACGCACGGCCAGCTGCGGCCGAAGGGCTTCGCCGCCGTGAAGGCGTCTCCGGTCTGCTCCGCATCCCAGTGGTGGAATTCGTGTGCAGGGATGGATCCGCCCGCGCGGCAGAGCAGGTTGTCCCGCTCGGCCGTCAGCGTGACGTAGCCAAAGCGTGCGAGCTTCCCGGCGTCGAAGCAGCGCCCCGGCAGAAAGCCCACCATCGGATGCTCCCCGATAGCCTCTGTCAGGTACATAAAGCCGCCGCATTCGGCAATGCAGGGCAGCCCCGCCTCCAGCGCGGCGCGGACGCTGCTGCACATGGAGCGATTTTCGCTCAGCTGCGCGGCATAGAGCTCCGGATAGCCGCCGCCGAGATAGAGGCCGTCGAGTCCGGCGGGCAAGGCGCTGTCAGAGAGCGGAGAAAACGGCACGAGCTCCGCGCCGACCGTCCGGAGCAGGCCGAGGCTGTCTTCATAGTAAAAGCAGAACGCATTGTCCCGCGCAACACCGATGCGCACCGGTGCGCCGGGCGCCGGAAGCGTCGGCGGCACAACGTCCAGCGCTGGCGCTTCGCGCGCGATGGTCAGCAGCGCGTCCAGATCGATCGTCTGCTCGGCCTCAGCGGCGAGGCGCTGCATTTTTTCGCGCAGATCTGCGACCTCCGCCGCAGTCACAAGGCCGAGATGGCGGCTTTTCAGCGCGCAGTCCGGCAGATTCGGCAGAAAGCCGCACGCCTTGACACCAAGGCGGTCTTCCAGCACACGCGCGAGCGGCGCGTAGGTCATCGCGGTGCAGCCGTTGAGGATGACGCCGCAGATGCGGTCGTCCGGCAGAAAGTCCAGAAAGCCGCGTACCGACGCCAGCACCGAGAGTGCCGCGCCGCGCGCGTTCACAACGAGGACCACGGGCGAGACCGTCTTCTGCGCGAGTTCGTAGGTGCTGGCGCGCGTACTGGTCAGGCCGAGGCCGTCGTAATAGCCCATGACGCCCTCAATGACCGTGACATCACAGCCGGAGGCATTCTGCGCGAGGAGGAAGCGAAGCGTATTTTCGTCGAAGAAAAACGGATCGAGATTCGAACTTTTGGCCCCGATGATGCGGCTATGGAACATCGGGTCAATATAATCGGGGCCGCATTTCGCGGCGGCGACTGAAAGGCCGCGGTTCACGAGCGCCTGCAAAACGGCACAGGTCACGGTCGTCTTGCCGCAGCCGCTGTTCGTCCCGGCGAGGATCAGACGCGGAAGATTTTGCTGCATAGGCTCACTCCGATCGGACAAGAATGGTGGCAAAATAGCTGACATTTTCCGGGATCTCCCGCAGATCGCGGAAGACCCGCTCGCTGGGCAGGCCGCAGTCGGCGACCATCGAGGCCCGCTTCAACAGACCCGCGCGCCCCAGCGCTGCAACGGTCTCGTGGATGGCGGAGCCGGATTTCATCAGCACCTTCGTGCCCGGGAGGGCCAGCGCCGCATCCAGATCGCAGCTCGCCGGAAGGATGTGGAGCGGCTGCTCCATCTCGGTCAGGCTCTGCCCGAGGCAGGCCGCCACGGCGGCGACGCTCGTCACGCCTGGGAGCATTCTGGCCGGAAACCCGTCCCGCTCGATCTCCGCGAAGATGTAATACGCCGTAGCGAAGAGGGCGACGTCACCGAGGTTGACCATCGCAACGTCTCTTCCCTGCCGCAGCTCGGCCTCGACGGCGGACGCCGCCGCGCGATAGCTTTCCGCCCGGACGGCAGCGTCATGCGACATCGTGAATCGGAGCGGCAGAACGGATTTTCCGGTCAAATCGACCGCGCCGCGCGCGATGTCGAGCGCGAGCATCTGGCCGGACGCCGTCTGCGGCGCGGCGATGACGGGCGTGTTCTCCAGAACGCGGACGGCCTGGAGCGTCAGCAGCTCCGGGTCGCCGGGCCCGACGGAGACGGCATAGAAGGTTCCGGTTTGTTCGCTCATCTGGCACCTCCGGGGACAAATTCCAAGGAATCGAAGCAGGGATCGTATTTTCCCGGCTCCATGCGATAGAGCGCCGCGATATAGTCGGGCGTGAAAATTTCCGAGGGCGGGCCGACGCGGTCGATCCGGTCGCCCGCGACGCAGACGACGGTATCGGAGATGCGGGCGGCAAGATCCAGCTCGTGCAGGGACATGAGGACGGCGAGGTGCTCCTCGCGCACCATGCGCTTGAGGATGGTCAGCAGCTCCAGCTTATAGCGGATGTCGAGAAAACTCGTCGGCTCGTCGAGGACGATGAGCTCCGGCTGCTGGCAGAGGGCCCGGGCAAGCAGGACGCGCTGCCGCTGGCCGTCGCTGATGGACTGGAAGGGCCGGTCGGCAAAGTCGAGCGCGTCGGTCTCGCGGAGGCTCTGCTCGACGATGGCCTTGTCCTCCGGGCGGAGGACGCCGAGATGGCCGGTGTAGGGATAGCGGCCGGTGCTGACGACGTCGCGGCAGGTCATGAGCTCGGGGTCCATGCGGGCCGTCATCAGGATGGCCATGCGGCGGGCGACGTCGCCCCGGCTGCGGCTGCGCATGTCCGCGCCGTCGAGGAAGACTGAGCCGGAAATGGACGGGAGCTGGCCGATGATGGTCTTGAGGATGGTCGACTTGCCGGAGCCGTTCGGGCCGATGAGCGTGACGATCCTGCCGCGCTGTACCGAGAGGGCGACCTTGGAGATGAGCGTCTTGCCGTTGTAGCCGACGGACAGGGCATCGGTTTGCAGATAATCCATCACTGCGCCCCCTTTCTGTGGAGCATCATATAGATGACGACCGGCGCGCCGAAGACCGCTGTGACGGAGCTGATGCTGACCTCGGTGGGCGCGAAGGCCGTGCGCGCGATGAGGTCGCAGAACAGGCAGAACGCGCCGCCGCCGAGGAAACAGGCTGGGATCATCAAAAGCGGCTCTGCGGACTTAAAAAGGGACTTCATCAGGTGCGGCACGGCGATGCCGACGAAGGAGATCGGGCCGGCAAAGGCCGTGACGCAGGCGGAGAGCACACTGGAAAGTAAGATCAGCGCCGCACGGAACGCGCGCAGCGGCACGCCGAGATTCTGCGCGTAGACCTCGCCCAGCTGATAGGCCCGGAGGGGCTTGGAGAGCAGGAACGTCAGGATCAGGGCCCTGCCGCAGACCACGGCCATCGTGCGGACATTGTCCCAGCTCATGCCGGAGAAGGAGCCGAGGGACCAGTTGTGCAGGTTGACAATGTTGCTGTCGTCGGCAAACGTGACGAGAAAGTCCGTCAGCGCGGAGCAGATATAGCCGATCATCACGCCGCAGACGACGAGCAGGCTCATCCGGCGGACGCGCCGCGAGATGAGCAGGACAAAGCCCATTGAGAGCATCGCGCCGACAAAGGCCGCTGCGATCAGCGCGGCGGAGGACGACGTGACGCCCCGGCTGAGCAGCAGGATCATCGTGACCGCGACCGTGAACTTGGCCCCGGACGAGATGCCGAGGACGAAGGGCCCGGCGATTGGATTGTGGAAAAACGTCTGCAGCAGGAAGCCCGAGACGGAGAGGGCGCCGCCGAGAATCATCGCCGCAAGCAAGCGGGGCAGGCGGATATTCAGCAGGATGCGGCGCTGCGTGAGGTCGCCGCTGCCGTGGAGAATCGCCCATATTTCAGACGCGGGGAGCCGGACGCTGCCCGCGAGAAGATTCCAGATCAAAAAGGTAACAAGCAGGACGAGGAGCAGCAGGAAACCGCCCCATGTGTGAAGTTTGCGGGTATGTTCCATGCTGCTCCTCCTGTTATGATAATTTTTTTAGGAACCGGAGATCGGCGGCGTCCGGGTTGTTCAAAACGGCGTGGACGTCGAGGATCATGTCGCCGAGGGCGAGCGATTCCTGATAGAAGTTTTTCGTGATACACCAGACATTGCCGGTCTGGACGGCTTTAAAATCCGCAAACAGCGGACTTTTGGCGAGCAGCTCATCGATGGAGGTAATCCCGCCGTCGATGGTGCTGTTGTAGATGAGGACGTCGGCGTCCAGGGCGGTGTCGTAAAAGGACTCCATCTGGATGGTCATTGTGGACAGGGCGTTTTCCTCGCCGCTCTCGTCGAACGAGACATACTCGCCGCCCGCCATACGGATGGCCTTGGCGATATAGTCGCCGGATTTGCGGACATTGACTGCGCCGGACGTCGTGATGTAGAAGAACGCGACGGTCTGGCCCGTCGGCTCCTGGTCGAGCACGGGCGCGAGCGCGGCGATGAGGTCATCATAATATGCGCAGGCCGCGTCCTCTCTGCCGAGCAGGGCGGCATAGAGCTTCAGCCACTCCATGCGGCCCAGCGGCTCCGGCTCGTAGCTTGAGCGCTCGATGAGCACGGGGACGCCGATGCGCTCGAGCTGCTCGATGACCTCGGGCGTATGGTAGATCATCGTGTTCTCGATGGCAAGGTCGCAGCCCGCAGCGAGGATCGTCTCATAGTCCGGGGCGGAATATTTGCCCGCGTAGACCATCGTCCCGGCCTGCATCGCGGCCTTGGCCTCGTCGATATACCAATCCGCCTCCTTCTGGCCGCTGAGGGCAATGGCGTCAATGGCGTCCAGCTGCCGGAAATAGTCCATCGCAGCGGTCGCGACCAGATAGATGTGCGAAAGGGGCCGGGTCAGGACGGTCACATCCGCGGGGACGCCGTCCGGCACGGGCGCGTCCCCGGCGACGACGAGGAATGTTTGATCGTCGCCGATCGTGAGGCGCGTATAGTCCTCGCCCGCGTAGGAAACAGAAAACTGCGTGGCGTATTGAAGCGGGAGCGTCCGGTCAAACGTCAGGTCGTCCCACGAAACCGCGCTTGCCGGCTCGCTCTGCGCCGGTTCCGGCGCGGCGGTCTCCTGCTGCGGCGCGGCGCAGGCCGCGAAGGCCAGCAGCAGCGCGGCGAGGAGCGCTATAAAGAGCTTCTTCATTCGGCAGCGGTCAGCGTCGCAGAATCGAAGTTCAGCGTGTACTCGATCTCATGCGGGGTGCTCATCGCGGTGGTGTCGCCGATGACCGTGAGCTCGGTGTCAAAGGCCGCGACGGGGATCTCAAATGTGGAGCCGGGCTCGGTCGTGAGGACGTCATAGCGTTCGCCGTCCACGAGCATGTAGTCATATTTGCTGCTGCTCCAGACGACGGTAGCCACGGCCTTGCCGTCCGCGACGGTCAGCGTGCAGGGAGACTGGATATAAGCCTTGCCGGAGCCGCCTGCGAAGGTCAGCTCGGCGGTGTAGGTGCCGTCGGCCAGGGCGAGATCGTCGACGGTCTTGCCGGATTCCTCGACGGGAACGGGGTTGGAGACGGAGACCTTGTGGTCGTACCACGTGCCCTTCTTGCCGATGAGCGCGAGGTCAAATTCCTCGTCCAGCGTAGGAACGGGGATGTCGAAGCCGAAGACCTCGTCAGAGAGGCCGTCGGAATAGGTAACGGTGTCGGTGGTGGGCTGGAGCAGCTCGGCCCCTTCCTTTTCCGCGTCTTCCTTGACGCCGGGGAAGAGGTTGAGGATGCTGGTGCCCGCAAGGCTGACGTGGATAGTCATCTCGCCGTTTTCGACGGTGAGCGTGCCCTTGCCGTCGCAGGCCTCATTGGCATGGAACATGGAGCTGTCGGTGTTGAAGTCGGCAGTATAGACGCCGTCGGGCAGGGCCGGTTCCGCGGGCGTCTCTTCTTCGGCGGACGCATCCGCATCCTCCGCAGTCTTGTCGGTTTCGGGTTCGGCGGGCTGTTCGGTCTGCACGGTCTGTTCCAGCTCTGCAGGTTCGGTCTCTGCGGGCTTGGCCGCGCAGGCGGTCAGCAGCGCGAGCAGCATCAGCGCAGCGAGCGCAAGGGCGATGGTCTTTTTCATGATGGTTCCTCCTGAATGGCGCTTGGCTCCGGGGCAGGTCTTCCCCACCCCGGAGCTCAGTTTAAGTCAAATTAGGCGTTCAGCGAGTCGATCGCAGCCTTGGTGTGGGCGACATAGAGTGCCTGCACATCGGCAATCTCGCCGAGGCCGTGAATCTGGCAGTCGACGGTGAAGCCAGCGGCTTCGAACATGGTCTTCCAGGAATCTTCCTCGGAACCGGCCATATCGTTGTTGGCGTGGTCGCCGGCGACGACCATCAGCGGGCGCAGCACGACATTGGTATAGCCCGCAGCCTTGACGGCCTCGATGACAGCCTCGCAGGCGGTCTCTTCCGGCTCGCCCTCGACGGTGCCGATAAAGACGTTCTCATAGCCGAGGTTCTGCATCTGGGTCTGCATCTGGCTGTACGTCACCTTGGCAACGTGTGCGGTGCCGTGACCCATGAAGACGAAGGCAGTGCCCGCGTCCTTCGCGGTGTCGAGGCTCTCGAAGCCGGAATCGGCAACAGCCGCAGCGGTGATGGCCTTGGCAACAGCTTCCTTGTCGGCATTGATGACGGTAGCGTCGGAGCCGACTTCGCCAAGCAGCGGCTCGGCAATGGAGACGGATTCAAACTTGTCCTTATACTGCTCGATGGCTTCGCACATCTCGTCATACTCTGCGCCATGCATCAGGTGCGTCGGCTGGACAACGAGGTTCTTGACGCCGTTGGCGACGGCACGATCGAGCGCCTGATCCATGTTGTCGATCTTCTCGCCATCGCGGGCCTGCACGTGGTTGATGATGATCTGCGCGGTGAAGGCGCGGCGGACAGACCAGTCGGGGAATGCGGCCTGCAGGGCGTCTTCGATGCCCTTGATGTCGGCAACACGGCTGTCATTGTAGGACGTGCCGAAGGAGACAACGAGCAGCTCGTTCTCGCCGATCTCATCCTGATTGCGCGCATCGTCGAGCGAAGCGTCGCCGGTATCGAGGCCGAAGTAATCGGGGCTGGCCTCGTCGCCTTCGACGAGCTCCTTCTGCGCATCGGTCAGGGCGTCCCAGGCGGCCTTGGCCGCTTCGCACTGGGCGTCGGTCTCATCGGTGCGGGACTGGACATAGATCGCGTCGATCAGGGCGGCGACATTGTCGGCGGCTGCCTGATCCAGCTCTTCCTGAGAGGGCTGCGGCTCTTCCGGAGTCTGCTCCTCGGCGGGCGTGGTCTCTTCGGGGGTAGTGGTCTGTTCGGTTTCTGCGGGGTCTACGGTGGGGGTCTCGTCCGCGCTGCTCTTGCAGGCGGAGAGGAGGCTCAGCAGCATCACGGCTGCGAGCACAAGCGCGAGGGTCTTTTTCATGTGAGGTCTACCTCTTTTCTAAAATGTTCTGAAAAATATAAAAACGGCTGCGCTGGCGCAGCCGTTCTCCCTAGCCGTATCGAATGTCGTCTTCCAAAGCAGAAGACCATACAAACTTGCAGGAAGGCCGACCCGTAGACAGCGGATCTGAGATTCCACGCCAAGGCAGGTCTCCTGACTTCGTTCTTCGCGGCTCTGCCCTTCCCGGTTTCCCAGTGGTAAGGACGCACACACCGGCCATCTGGCCGGTCCGGCGCTTCCTTTGCAGGTCCGCTCCCGTACACAGTGACTGCATCGCTCCGGATTCTCACCGGATTCCCTTTTCACCCGCCTTGCGGTGGACACCTTGGCGCTACAATTTTATATTGTTTCAGACAGCCCACATTATAACACACATCGGAAAAGAGTCAACCGGAGAAATCGACAGTTTTCCCCGGTCGGCAGCCGCATTTCCCGGCGAGAATGCCCGAAAACGGGAAAGTGCCCGGCGGACACAGGGTCCGCCGGGCGCTTTGGGCGTTCCGCAAGAGATTACTGCATAAACGTGCCCGCGATCATCTGGTCGATGTAGGCGAGGTACTTCTCCTGCACGTCGGCGGGAACAAGATCGCTCAGCGCGCCGGCGGAGAGGGTGTTGTTCTGCAGCGTGCCGTAGAGCGTCGCGCCGCCGAAGGTGCCGTCGATGACAGCCTGCATGGAGGCGACGATCATGGCGGAGTTGTCGGTGACCTGAGAGCAGATGATGCACTCGTTCTGGCCGAGGATGTCGGCAGGCTGGCCGATGTCGTAGATCTTGACTTCGCCCGCGGCGGCGTTGGCCGCGTCGATGGCCTCGCGCGCGCCGGAGTCGACGGCGGAAGCGTCGCCGAAGAAGACGTCAGCGCCCTGGGCGATCAGCTCAGTGGCAAATTCCTTGCCCTTCGGGGCGTCGGAGAAGGAGTTGGCATAGGGGACGTTGAGCAGCTCGACGGTCTTACCTTCCTGCTCGGCGACGTACTTGGCCGCCTCTTCAAAGCCCGCGATCTTGCCCTTGGTGGTGTCGAGCTCCATGCCGCCGATGAAGCCGAGCTTGCCGCTCTCGGTCATGAGGCCGGCGAGGGCGCCCGCGATCCAGCCGATCTGCTGCGCGTTCGGGAGCAGGGAGGAGACGTTGCCGTTGACGGCCTTGGCGGGGGTATCTTCCGCACCGTTCAGCAGGGCGAAGGCCACGTCGGGATATTCCTCAGCCGCCTGCAGGACGGCGTCGGTGTACTGGTTGCCGGGGGCGTAGATCATGTCGTAGCCGAGGGTGCAGTAGGCGACGATGGAATCATAGTAGGCGTCCTGCGAGATGGAGTCGGTGACCTCGGTCTCCCAGCCCATCTTTTCGGCCGCGGCGATCATAGCGTTGTAGCAGGCCGCGCCCCAGCCGCCGTCGTTGATGCTGGAGTCGCAGATCATGGCGACCTTATAGG
>OKSC01001841.1_pt1 | contig 19700 bp, 17 predicted proteins | sample 1601161 | NCBI WGS metagenome assembly OKSC01 (sample SAMEA3541552, study PRJEB24748) | human gut metagenome | biome: human gut; feature: human-associated habitat; material: faeces | place: China | collected 2012
TCCTGGCAGTGATCCTGTCCACAGCCGCTTCCGCTGCCTGCACAGGCTTTGATGACGTGCCGGAGACTGCGGACTGCTTTGAAAGCGTGATGTATCTTGCGGAGCATGAAATCACGCAAGGCACGGGGAACGGATGCTTCTCCCCGGATGCGCCGGTGACGGTGCGGCAGTGGGCGGTGATGCTCTGCCGGGCCTATGAGGTGAAGGTCGAGGGCAGTTCATGGGGTGATCTGAGCCAAAGCGCTGTGGAGCAATCCTACCGGAGGGGCTGGCTGAACGAAACCGCACTCTCCGAGCCCAATACTCAGCTATGCCGGGGAGCGCTGCTTAAAAGCGCCTTTGCCGCAGCCAAGATCCCCGTTTACGACAGCGTACTCTATGAGAGCGGCGTGTCGCAGTCCGATTATGAAAACTGCATCCGCATCGGGAAGGAGCTTCGGCTCTGCGACGAGGCAGACACTGCGGATGAGATCGTCACCCGCAGGGACGCTGCTGTGCTCCTTCACGCCATTCTGACCAGAGACTTCACCGTGGAGGCTCCGCCCACGCCGGTGGCTCTGGTAAACGCAGCAGGCGTCAACATCAATGACTACCTGCTGGCGCTGCGGCAGGTGCCGGAGCCGATGCTTGCCGCCTTTAACGTGGCTGGCTGGACGTACCGCATCGACTTCGACTACATCAGCGAACTCAGCAAGCAGCTGAACATGAGCTGCATTGGAGCCACCAACTACAGCCAGAAAACCATCTACCTCTCGGATGCCAGCGCGACGCTCCATGAGTTCGGACACTTTCTGGATGGACAGCTGGGCTTCCCCGCGGAGCATGAGCAGCTGTATCTGGCGGAGGCGCAGAACTCCGGGCTGCGGAATTACGCCAAAACCAACGCCAGGGAATACTTCGCAGACAGCTTTGACTACTGGATCGCGTACAGCGGCAGCGAAAAACGCATGGAAACCTTTCGGAATGCCGCGCCGCAGACTTGGGCCTACATGAAGAAACTGGCAACAAACAACTGGGGAGCCTGATACATACGGTTCGCCACGGGGCGTCACAGAAATGGCAGAGTCCCGCAGTTGACAGATTCTCCCTTTTCCCGCTATAATACGGGCATACTGCAACAAAAAGGAGAATGATTTCCATGAATAAAACCGAACTGACCGCCGCCATGGCGGAAAACAGCGGCCTGACGAAGAAGGACTGCGAAGCGGCCCTCGCCGCCTTTACCTGCGCGGTGGAAACCGCCATGAAGGGCGGAGACAAGGTGCAGTTGGTGGGCTTTGGCACATTCGAGGCCAAGGAGCGCCCTGCCCGTGTGGGCCGCAACCCCCGCACCGGCGAACCCATGACCTACCCCGCCTGCAAGGTGCCGACCTTCAAGCCCGGCAAGGCACTCAAGGATGCCATTCGGTAAAGCCACATAACAGCAAGTTCCCCCGTGTCCTTCCAACCATATGAGAGGGCGCGGGGGTTTTCCTTGGGAAAAGCCGCCGGTAAGCGCAGACCTCATGTTTCCTGATGGACAGAAACCGCACAGTATGGTATTCTTTCGATAAGGGCTGGCGTTTTCCAATACATTTCTGAGCATACCGGGCAACCACCGGTGAAAAGCGGTTGCATTGTAAGGGAAATCCATGCGGGCAAAAAGAGCATGATCAGTGCTCCGGCTACCGCCGTATCAAACGCAGATACCGGCTCCTATACGAAAGGATGTCATATGGCAAAGAAAAAGAACGGCCGCAATCCACGCAATACGATGGAAAGTACAGACAGGAGGCTGATTGGCAATGCTTTTGACGACGCCATTCGCTTTGCACGGGAAAGCAGCTCCCATCCCAATGTACCTAAGATCTATGATCTTGTCGGCCCTATCCTGAAGCGCCGCAAGGCCGCTGTTTACAACCTGCTGCCGGAAATCAGAAACCGATTCGGGCACCTCTATGGAAATTCGGATACCGGCCTATTAACAGCGTGGATCAATGAATGCAGCGCTCTGAACCATTCTGTTGACGGGGTGGATCACCTGTATTACATCACGCTGGCCGCTGCGATCTTTATGCTGGATGAGTTGAAACATGACGGAAGGCTCCCCGCTGCGTACTGTTATTTTAATTCTTCTCAGGAAGCGCTGATGTCTGTTCGACTGCCGGATATTTATGACCCGTGTCACGAAGAGATCGTGCTGCGGGGCATGATGGAGCTGATCCGGGAACGTGACCCGCGAGACAATCCATTTCAAGCCTATATCAATGACGTGTCTGCCCAGCGCACGGAACCGGTGATCCACCAGAAGCCGGAGCAGGATCCCGGAAGTCTGTCCCCGCGGGGGCGCTTTAACGCTGTCATGGCCTTGGTCCCTTCCGTTGTAAAGGAACGGGCGACGAAGCGGTTCATAGAGAAGTATTGGGAGTTTCTGGGCATCTTCTTCGCCTGTGACGCTCCGCTGTGTAAGAAGCAGACCGAATTACTGCGACAATCGGATTCCATCATGAGCGAGTGCCGCAAACTGCATAAGAGACTCGTGGAAAAACGGGAGGAAAAGAAGTCGCCAAACATACCGCACTATGTATTGGCTCCGAAAGCCGCGCTTCCTTTCCAAGAGCTGCAGGATATAAGCGGAAACTGCGGAATGAGCAGAGCGGAAACCTTCGCCATAGGCGAAATGGACCGGCTGCAGGCGATGGCTGCGCAGGGCCTCGCTATGGAGGATGCGGCCGACGATGCAGGGCACAGACGGTTCTCACTCGCCCTGTTCGCACATTCCGCACAGATGGTTAAGCAAGAAGACCTTATAGAAAACCTGGACGCCGACATTGCGGAATGCCTTTTGCGTTTTGAAGTCAACGACCCGTATGAAACCTGCTTCGGATATCTGTGCCTCATAGAAGCCGGAAGCGATATTCCATGGACCTATAATGCCGCTGTTGCCGTTCTGATGGCTGCGGCACGCAAGCTGCCATGGAACGCACGCGCACTCGATGAACTGGACGACCTCACGGATGGGTTTGATGAAGAAAGTGATTCGGAATATCTGCATGAGAACGCGGATGGGGATTTTGCAAGGGATGAAGACATCGTGCCCATCGACTGGAATGATCGAAAGGCGGACCTATATCGACTCAGCTATTTGAATACGCCCCTCTACACGCCCTTGGAATCGCCTGTGCCTGACTGGAAATTGAATATCCCGCAGATCCTGTGTGGCCTTACGGGAATCGTAATGCCGCGAACGGTTTCCGACAGCGACGGAATGGCAGAGGTTTTCGAGGCAGCAGGCGTGGAGAAAGGCACTGCGAAGGGTCTGGAGCTATATCTTCAAATTGCTCTGGACGTACAGATGCAAAGCAGGGACTGGCGGCGTGACTTCCGACATCCCTCTGCCGCACTTCCGAAAGGACTCAGCGACTCTGATGCCGAAAATGCAGTCAACATTGATAAGGAAGACGACATTGATGAGCTGAAAGCTAAAATCAGACGGCTAAGGGAATCCAACGAGAAATACAGGGAAGATCTCTATCAGATCCGGCGCGAAATGGAAACGGTTAAGGAGCACACCGCAAACGTGGAGAAGCGGGCGGCTGCCGAGAGGACGGAACTCGCTGAACTCCGGGAGCTGGTTTTTACGCAGGCCAATGCCGTTGAAATGGGAGGACTGGAACCGGATAAAGCTGCAGAACTGAGATTTCCTTATTCCACGCGAAAAAGAGTCGTTGCCTTCGGCGGCCATGACTCCTGGCGCAAGGCGATTCGCCCGCTTCTTCCCAATGTCACCTTTATCAACCGTGAGCAGAGACCCAACGCGGATATGATCAAGGCGGCGGATGTGGTCTGGATCCAACCCAATGCGCTCTCTCATCGCAGCTTTTACAAAATCATCAATGTGGTTCGAACCAATCAGGTGCAGATCCGGTACTTTGGCTATGCCAGCGCAATGAAATGCGCGGTGCAGGTGCTGGAGGATGATGTTCCCACCGGAAAGAGCTGAGCCAGCGCGGTGAGGATGCTGTGCTCAGCAACACCCCACCTGCTGAATCACGCTTTTTATGAGAACGCTGTATGGCTGAAGGTTTCCTATATCAGATTTCATGGGATCACAAGTGAAAAGTGACACAAAAGCCTTGAAAAAACGGAATTGACAACAAATGACAACTACACTACAATAAAAGTGAGATCAGGCTTCGGCATCCGACTATAAATAGCGCATACGAAATGCAGGTCTTGTGAAATGTTTCCCAGCTTTTGAAAATAACATTTTTATAAAAGTGAGGATCAGGATATGAATCAGACGGTGGCAAAGCTCATTAACGAGCAGATCAACAAGGAATTCTATTCGGCGTACCTTTATCTGGACTTCGCCAACTACTATGCGCAGGTGGGTCTGGACGGATTTGAAAACTGGTATAAGGTGCAGGCGCAGGAGGAGCGCGACCACGCGCTGCTGTTCTATCAGTATATGCAAAACAACAACGAGGCGGTCACCTTCGAGGCGGTGGTCAAGCCGGAGTGGGAGCGTGGGGATCACATGACTCCGCTGAAAAAGGCGCTGGAGCATGAGAAGTATGTCACGGCCAGCATCGACGCGATCTACGCCGCCGCCTACGAGGTTCGGGACTTCCGCACCATGCAGACACTGGACTGGTTCATCAAGGAGCAGGGCGAGGAGGAGAAGAACGCCTCCGACCTCATCACCAAAATGGAGCTTTTCGGCGGGGACAGTAAGGGGCTCTATATGCTCAACAGCGAGCTGAAAGCGAGAACCTATGCCGCGCCCACGCTGGTGCTGGACTAAAATCAACGGACGAAGAAAGGAGATCACCATGAAACAGAGATTTTTTATTTGTAAGCATTGCGGAAACCTCATCGCCATGGTGAAGGACACGGGTGTGCCCGTGGTCTGCTGCGGCGAGAAGATGCACGAGCTGATCCCCGGCACCACCGACGCTTCGGCGGAAAAGCATGTCCCCGTCTATACCGTCGAGGGGAGCACCGTTCATGTCAAGGTGGGCGAGGCGGAGCATCCCATGCTGCCGGAGCACTACATCGAATGGATCTCCATCCAGACGAAGCAGGGCAACCAGCGCAAGGAGCTGCATCCCGGCGAGAAGCCGGAAGCCTGCTTCGCCCTGTGCAAGGGAGACGAGGTGGAGGCCGCCTATGCCTACTGCAACCTCCACAGCCTCTGGAAAAAATAACAGCCATATTGAAAGAAAGCCCTTACATATAAGAGCAGAAAGATGCTCTTGTTTTCAGAACGGACCGATCAAAAACAGCGAATGGTGACCGGCCTGCAATGAGTAATCCATTTCACCGCAAATAATCATTGAGCCGTGCAGCGCCGTTCGCTCTGCCTGAGAACAGGCAGAGTTCGTAGGGGCTGTGCGGCTTTTTGTATCAACGCAAGGGCAGGGAAAAAGCGCGGGGAGCACCCTTGCCAATATTGCTTCCGCCAGGGACAACGATATTGCAAATGCAACAGTTGTTTTTACAGAGTTCTGATATACTACTATTAAATAACGGCAAGGCCAAATACGACAGGAGGACAACGCCATGATCGACAAGAAAGCTTACCAAAAGATGGACTACGCGCTGTGCCTGCTCAGTGCCCACGCTGACGGAAAAGACAGCGGCTGCATCATCAATTCATTCCATCAGGTGACCAGCAGCTTCCCTGCAAAGTTTACCATTGCCGTCAATCGCGAGAATGTGACCGCCGCAGCGGTCGAGCAGGCGGGCAGCTTCTGCGTAACGCTGCTCGCCCACGATGCGCCCGCGGCGCTCATCAACGATTTCGGCTACCGCTCCGGCCGTGTCGCGGATAAGTTTTCCCCATACGAGGTCAGACGCGATGAGGTCGGAAACCCCTACCTTACCGACAGTATGGTCTCCCGGGTATCCTGCCGTGTAATTGACCGGCTGGAGATCGGAAGCTACACGCTCTATGTCGGGCAGGCGACGGAGGCAGAGGTGTTCGGCAGCGGCGAGGTGCTGACGCTCAACGCCTACGCCGCGCGGGGCAAGGCTGTACCACCCACCGCCACGGTGTACCGCGAAATGGTCGGCGGCGGCTTCAAATGCAGTGTCTGCGGGTACATCCACGAGAGCGAAACATTACGCGATGACTTCATCTGTCCCATCTGCCGCGCCACGGCGGACAAGTTCGTCCGACAGAACTAAGTATTTGGAACCGCATTGTGAAAGAGAAAGGAGTGTTTTATGAATTACATCGCCATGATTCAAAACCGCAGATCCGTGCGGGCCTTCCGCAGTAAAGAGGTGTCGGACGCAACGCTTGCCGAGCTGCGCACGCACTATGAAAGAAACTGCCGCCGTCTGATTCCGGAGCTTGCAACAGAGCTTGTAATTCTTGATGCGGACGCGCAGAGCGCACTCGAGGGCGCGGCAGGTTACCGGCAGTTCCTCATCGGCGCGCCGCACTATCTGATGCTCCTCAGCGCCCCGCATATCCACGCAGAGGAAAACGCGGGCTACATGATGGAGGAACTGGTGCTCAAACTCACCGAGCTTGACATCGACAGCTGTTGGCTGACTTTTACTGACAGCGCACGTATCAAAACCGCCCTTGGGCTGACCACACCGCTGGAAGTTGCCGCCATCGTCGCCTTCGGCTATGGGGAAAAGACACAGAAAAAGCTGCGGCTGAACATTCTGAATATGTCAACGGTCGATGTGACCGTCGAGCGGCAGTACTTTGCACCGAAAAAGGGTATCAGGGAACTGGTCAATGTAGATACCTGGGGCAATAAGGAGGGGCTTGACGAGATGCTGGGCTTCTACGACGATATGCTCTGGCAGGCGTTTTACGCCGTATCCCTCGCACCGAGCTATCTCAACCGTCAGCCCTACGGCTTTCTGGTAAGAGATCATGAGATCATCTTCGTGCAGATATCCGACCCCTATACCGACGGCACGGATGCCGGTCTCGACGCCGGCATTGCCCTGCTGCACTTCGCGGCGGTCGCCGCTCAGCTGCTTGGTAAGGGACGCTGGGAACTGGATCCGGAGGGAGTCGAAGGGGTTCCGGAGGGTGGCCGCGCGCTGGCACGCTATTGGATGTAACTGTGCTGACGAGAATAGAAAGGTATGCTCCGCATAATGACATCAGACGTAAAAAGCAGGAGAACATCCCAACACGCACATCCAGATCATCCCTACAGGCACTATGAATATTGAGCGAGGAGGAATGATGATGAGTTCCATGCGTATCAAATCCAGAGAAAATCCAAATCTGGAGATCTCCGTGTTTCGCGGACATTTTGCGACCCGCCACTCCCACAACAGCCACTACCTTGATATCACCCGCATGAAGCATGAGTACGGCATGGCGGCTGATGCGGCCGGTATCCTTGTGCAGCACTACATCTATGAGAAGCAGATCGACACGATCGTCTGTATGGACGGCAGCGAGGTCATCGGCACGTTCCTCGCAGGGAGGCTTGCCAAGAACGACCGCTTTGCCGTGAACTCCGGCAGGAACGTCTGCATCGTCACGCCCGAATATGACTCCAACGGCCAGCTCATCTTCCGCGACAATCTGACGGGCATGGTTTCCGGTAAAAACGTGCTGCTTCTGATCTCCACTGTAAACTCCGGTAAAACGGCGCGCCGTGCGATGGAGTGCATTGAGTATTACGGCGGAAGCCTGCAGGGGATCGCCGCAGTATTCAGCGCGATTGCAAAGGTGGACGAGGTGCCGGTGATGAGCATCTTCTCCCCCGAGGACATCCCCGGCTATATGACAAGCCTTGTGCCTGATTGCCCGCTGTGCAGAGCCGGACAGAAAATCGACGCACTGGCCAACAGCTATGGCTTTTCCGTTCTGAAATGAAATGACAATATGAAATAACCTGCGGACTTGCAGCTCATCCATTGTATATGTTTTAGGGAAGAATCAGCCCAAAACTAGAGAGGAGTGCAGAATGAGGCGGATTATCACTGTGGGTCGTGAATTCGGCAGCGGAGGACGGGAGATAGGACGAAGAATCGCAGAAGAACTGCAAATTGCTTACTACGATCAGGAAATTATTACGGAAATCGCAAAAAGAACAGCGCTGTCCGAAGCATATATCCGGCAGATAGAGGAGAAACGTCCTGTTGTGAGTTTCCCAATTCACATTGGACACAGTTTTTATCTGAGCCCAGATCCTACGTTCCATCCGGATTTGTCCATCTACACGAAGCAGCATGATTTGCTTCACGAACTTGCGCGAAAGAATGATTGCGTTATCGTTGGCCGCTGTGCGAACTTTATCCTCCGAGATCAGAAGCCCATTCGTATTTTCTCTTATGCAGATATGCCGAGTAAAATCAAGCGCTGCATAGACCGCCGGCCAGTAGACGAGAACCTGAGCGAGGCTCAGATGAAAAAACGGATTATGGAAATCGACCGGAGCCGCGCACAGTATTATTCCTTCTTCACTGAGCAGACGTGGGGAGCGAAGGAAAACTTTGGCCTGCTGGCAAACACATCCGGCACTGACATTAAAAAGATGTCTGAATCCTTATGTAGTTACGTTAGGGCTTATTATTAACGAATAAGTGAACTTGCATATAATTAGCACACAGTATTGCAGGTAAAGGCTTTTCGCAGGCGGAGAGATCGTGCGAAAGATAAGGTGATGCTCGAGTGTCTGTACAGTATAGTCTATATAAAAATGTTGAGGCATTCAGGTTCATCTACTCAGTTTAGTTTGGACTCATACAGCACAACCACAACGGGAACTCAACCCATTATGGATAGACAGGATACCGGCTCAATGCCAGATTGGAGCAAACTTCGCTATGGAGGTGTTCCTACGACCGGAAATGTAAATGTTTTCAGCATAGACTGTAGACCGCAGTAATAGCAAACAGGAGGAGCTGGCTCTCCCAGAGTCAGCTCTTTTCTAATAAAGGGGGGTATTTCAAATGTATAAGAAAATAATGTTTTTGATTATAACGCTTAGTATAATAATAAACGTTGAAAATTCGACTGTTGTAATGGCAAAAGAAAATATAGTTACAGAAATTGTGGATTTTCCTGTAACTATAAATTACGAAGAATATAATGTTGATGATTATAATGCTAACGATATGATGTTATGTGAATACCCAATGGTTGTGTATAAAAATATGACTTATATTCCCCTCACATACTATAATTGCATCTTGTTAGGACTGGAGGTGCAATTTGATAAAAATATCTTGTCTGTAGAAAAAAGGGATTCTGAAAAACCAACAGAATATTTGAGAGACCAATCTTCTGAAAAAAATACAAAAAATATAATAAATATGGGAGTGTCTCCATTTATTGTCAATATACAAGATAACAATTATAATGATGAAGAATATCCGGCTCTTTTTTATAAAAATATAGTTTATCTTCCTTTGACATGGAAAGTGGTTTATGATTATATGAAATGGGATTACTTTTATGGAAAAAAATATTCTGATAGTATAACGGGAATTGAATTGTATACGGATAGTTTTTATTACTATTCAGAGGGAGATGCGTTTTTTGAAATAAGAGAAGATTATAGCTTGTCGGCAAGTGCGCCTTATGCAAAAACATATTACAAAAAAGACGATATAAGAATATATTCTTATATCGACCTTTGGTATATGGCAGGGCCGGCACAAAATAATATGGATATTATAAAAGGGGAAAATAAAATTACCGTTCCAGGATATACAGGACATGGGCAGAAAAGAGGAGCTTTATTTACCGTTAATGGAGAATACATATATACAGTTCATTCGGACCACAAAAAATATGCTCCTTGTAAAATAAAAATTGATACTGGAGAAATAATTTACACAGATGGAGAAAATTAACATATAATGTGCCTAATGATATGATGAGGTGTAATTACTCTGTAACCGTCAAAGCTGAGGGCGGCTGGACAGACATGGGACAATAGTGGTGGGAAGTTGCGAAACTTCCCACCACTATAACGCGTTCAGTGGTGTACAACAAATGACGAGCAATGAACGTAAGCGCTCAATAACGAGTTACACAGTCCTCTACAAATTCAGACTATCTAAAAATTCTCGGGCGACCTCATCCACATCCCGTCCGAGAACATCGACCTGATAGGTCAACTCCGCCATTTGTTCCGTTGGAATCTTCCCGGAAAGCCGGTTCAGAATGCCCTCCAGTTCCGGATACTGTTCCAGTACATCCTCACGGACAAAAAAGGCACCATTGTAATCTGGGAAAAAGCCCTTGTCATCCTCAAGGATTTTCAACCCCACCTTGCGGTTCAGGCCATCCGTTGCATAGACCACAGAAACATCAAAGCTGCCGTTTTCAATGGCAGCATACTTCAGCCCCATGTCCACAGGCTTGGCCTCTTTGAAATGCAGCCCATAAGCCTCTGTGAAGGGACCGTATTTCATACTGCCTTCCAGTGTAAAAAACTCCTGTTCTGCGCCGAAGGTTAGTTGCCCTGCGATCGGAATCAGGTCACTGATGCAGTTCAGGCCGTATTCTTCCGCCAGAGCCTGCGGTACACCGATGGCATAGGTGTTATCGAAACCCAGTTGATCCAACAGCGTCATACCATAGTCCTGTCGGGAAACCTGATTGACATACTCATAGATAGACATTCCCGCCGGTACATCGTCTACATCCTGCCCGAAGAAGGTGGTCAGCAGGGTACCATCATAGGAGATCATAAGGTCGCAGGTGTGATTGCTACCGACCATGGCTTTGAAATTATTCACCTGAGACATCTGGTCACCGATGTTGACTGAGAGGCCTGTTTGCTCCTCCACCAGCATTTTGACCATGTGGTGCATAAGCTGTGTTTCAGAATAGTCCCCATCATAAAGAGAGAGATCACCGGCGGAAGTCCTTCCGTAAGGCAGCAGAAGCAGAAAGCACACCAGCAAACCAGCCACAGGGATCCACATTTTTCGAGAACCGCCTCGGCTGCGGCGAGCCTGCCGCTCCAACCAACCCAAAAGTGAATCCGCCAGAACTGCAATGATCATCAGGCAGCCGGTGCCTGTAAGAATCAGGCGCATATCCTGAATGCGGATACCGCGATTGATGATGCCGCCAAGGCCTCCGCCACCCACAAAAGCCGCGAATACCGCAGTGCCGATGGCATTGACAACAGCGATGCGAACACCTGTGAACACGGTCGGGATCGCCAATGGGAACTCGACCATCAGGATGCGGTATGGTTTGCTCATGCCCATGCCGCGAGCGGCTTCCTTTACACCGGGATCGACCTGCTGCAGTCCCAGGCAGGTATTGCGGACGATGGGCAGAAGAGAGTAAAGTGTGATGCCTATGATCACGGTGATTTTTCCAGCTCCGAGAAAGACCATAATGATGCCAAGCATGGCCAGTGAAGGTATGGTCTGAAGCAAATCAACGACCCGCAGAATTACAGGGCGAGTTTTCGAGGAGACATAGGCCCAGATGCCAAGAGAGACTCCGACAAGAATAGACAGCAGACTGGCGGCAAGGACAATAAAGAGGTGTTCCAGCACAAGGTTCCAGCTCATCAGTTCCCCTCCTTTCGAAGCCCCTTCGGTGTCACTCTTTTCTGCAGAAGGTCTACAAAAGCTCCAATTACGACAGCCAACAGCGCAGACGGGATCGCACCAAGCAGGATCAGCGTATTGTTATTGGACGATGTTCCCTGATAGACAAAGCCTCCCAACCCACCAAGCCCGATCATTGCCGCAAGCACCGCCCAGGATACCGTGTAGATAGCAGACATGCGAAGCCCTGCGATAATGCTTGGCATTGCCAAAGGAAGCTCAACTCGCAGCAGGGACTGAAGTTGAGACATGCCGCAGCCTTTGGCGGCCTCCAGATATTTTTGCTCCACACCCAAAAGACCGGTGTAGGTGTTTTTCAGCACCGGAAACATGGCGTAGATGGACAGCGCAATGATGACAGTCATTGGCACCATACCCAGCCAGAGAAATAACACGCCGATAAATACGAGCCCGGGGATCGTCTGTAAAACAGAGATGACAGGCAGCACGATACCGGATATCCGGGGCGTTCGGGAAAGGGCAACGCCAAGCAACAGGCCCAGAAAAAATCCGACGGTCACGCAAATCAGGACATAGCCAATATGAACCAGGATGGCATGCCCCAACATGGCACCGTATGTATCGAAGAGAGCTCTCATTTCTCATCACCCCACAGTGTCTCTGCAACGGCGCGGGCCACACTGGTTTTGGTGACGATGCCGGCTACAGTATCGTCCTCGTTGAGGACGATCACATAGGAGGCGCCGGATTCCAGCAGATAGTCAAAGGACTCCTTTGCGTCATCTCCGACTCGAACCGTCCGTGCAGTCTGGCGGATGATGGGATCGATGGTCTTCAATTCCTTACCCCATGCGCGGATATCCCCGATGGAAACTGTTCCGGCATAACGGTTGCATTCGTCCACCACCAGCAGGGTGTCCACGCTGTGGCGTGCCATCCGCTCGGCACATTCCAGAATACCGCGATCCCGTTGGACGGACTGCACATTGGTGCGCATGAATTGTTCCACCTTAGAAGGCGGCTGCGTACCAGAAGCATGCTTACCCAAGAAACTTCGGACTCTTTCGGTGGCGGGGTTTTCCAGCATCTCCTCAGGAGAGGCCATCTGCACAACTTCTCCGCCATCCATGAAGATGATGATATCGGCCAGCTTCAGTGCCTCATCCATGTCATGGGTGACAAAAATGATGGTCTTGCCAAGACGCTGCTGCAGGTTTTTCACCTCGTCCTGAAGAGCCTCTCGCGTTTGCGGATCCAATGCACCAAAGGGTTCGTCCATCAGTACAATAGGCGGAGAGGCTGCCAAAGCCCGTAGGACGCCAATGCGCTGCTGTTGACCGCCGGAAAGCTCGGAGGGATACTTTTCAGCATAGTCCTCCATATGAACCAGCTTCAGCATCTCCTGCACGATCTTAGCACAGCGGGTCTTGTCGTATTTGAGGAGTTTTGGGACAACGGAAATATTCTGGGCTACGGTCATATTTGGGAACAGGCCGATCTGTTGAATCACATAACCGATATGTCGGCGCAACTCCACCTTGTCCTGCAAGCGGATGTCCTTCCCATTGATGGAGATGATGCCGGAGTCCGGTTCCAAGAGCCGGTTGATGAGTTTCATGGTGGTGGTCTTACCACACCCGGATGGGCCGATCAGTATCACGAACTGCCCATCCGGAATCGTGAAATTCAAATCTTTCAGGATGGTGGCTTTTCCATAGCTTTTGGTGACATGCTCAAATTGAATCATAGGGCCTCCTTTCGGGGTGGCTGCGCAACTTCGCAAATCTTGAATATCCACCTTCTGATCTGAAAATGAGTATGAATATATATTTTTATATTATCGTATTTTCGGATAAAAGTAAAGTTAGGTTCCTATCAAGAGGATGCTTTTCTCTGTGGCTTTCTTATTTTCCGGCAACGCCACAGTAAAAGCTATAGACAAGCTTCCGTTGTTCAAACAGGGGGGCACAACCTAAAATCCACACCCGGTGTTGGCAAGGGATTCTTCGCTGATTGCCGCTCCAGTCTGACCTCAGCCCCTTTGCGCTGAGCTTTGGCCGGCGCCTTAGAGCAGCGCTCAAGTACCTCTCTTGGTTTGACCGTGATCAGATAACTTGTAAGAAATACTGTTTTACCTCCTGACGGTGTCTGTGATCGATGCGGACGACGGAAGTGTTACGGCCAGAGCACTGCCATTGTCATTGCTTTCCTCCACCCAGACGCGGCCGCCGTGGAGCCGCGCGATCTCCCACACCAGCGGAAGGCAGAGCCCCGCTCCGCCAAGCTCGCGGCTGAGTGACTTGTCCACGCGGAAAAAGGGCTGAAAGATGCTCTGCCAGAATTCCTGTGGGATGCCGCGGCCAGTGTCCGCTACATGGATGACCGCCTGTCTGTCCCGCTGCTGAACATCTACCTTCACCATACCGCCGGGATGGTCGTATTTGACGGCATTCTCCACCAGGTTGGAAAACATACGGCAAAGCAGCATATCGCTGCCGACAACAGCAATATTCTCCCCTTCACGCGAGAGGGAAATCCCGTTGCGCTCGGCCAGCGGGGCGAGGTCGGCAAAGACCTCGTCGATCATGGACGAGAGCAGAATGATATCGTTGCGCGGAACGGACTGAAGATCGCTCATGTCCAGCAGCGCATGCGTGAGCCGACTGAGCCGCTGGACTTCGCCCTGCAGGGCGGCGAGGAACGCCGCGCTTTCCGGCGGAATATCCGGATGATCATCGGGGAAAAGCTCCAGTTGTGTTCGCAGCAGCGTCAGCGGCGTGCGCAGTTCATGGGCGGCGTTGCCGACGAACTGCCGCTGAGCGTCAAAGCCGCGGCTCAAGCGCTCCAGCATTTCATTGAGGGCGTGGGTGAGGGAGCGAAGCTCCGGCAGGGTCTCTTCGTCGAGCCGGATCTCGGAACGGTTGCTTGTCTCCACCTGTTCGGCCTGTTGCGCAAAACGGCACAGCGGACGCAACGCATGACCGCTGACGAAATAACATCGTCTGATGGTATTGCCGCCGAAATGCTCTGATTAAGTGCTGTGAGGGTATTCTCTGTGAATAGATGAAGCCAGATATGCTAGCTTTTGAACAATGCCACACAGAGGGAAAAACAAGCGATTTTCAACCCTTAGATGTGCAAAAACAGGCGGCACTCAACCGAAGTTGAGCGCCGCCTGTTTTACTGCCAACTCCTGTCCGGCAGATACCGGACAGGAGTTGCGCCTGATGAAAACACTCAAACGACGCAAACAATATATTGTGTTTTTATATTGACATTAAACACAATATACGGTACGATTATTGTATTACACATTCTCGCTTAGGAGGAGGGAGGCATCACCATGCGCATTGGCGGATTACAGAAACTGACGCTGCTGGACTACCCCGGCAAGGTCGCCTGTACGGTGTTCCTATCCGGCTGTAATCTGCGCTGTCCCTATTGCCATAATCCGGGCCTGGTGCTGCCGGAGCAAAGCGAAGGGTCGGAAATACCGGAAGCGGAGGTACTTTCCTTTCTGGAACGGCGGAAAGGAAAGCTGGACGGTGTCTGCATCACCGGCGGGGAACCGACGCTCCAGCCGGAGCTGCCGGAGTTTCTCGAAAAGCTTCGCCGTCTTGGCTATGCCGTCAAGCTGGACACCAACGGCACCAACCCCGCCATGCTCAAGGCGCTTCTGCATGAGCGCGTTCTTGACTATGTGGCGATGGACATTAAGAACAGCCCTTCTCGTTATGCGGAAACCTGCGGCGGCATCGACTACCTTTCCAGGGTGCGGGAGAGCGCCGCCCTGCTGATGGACGGCACGGTGGACTACGAGTTCCGCACCACCGTCTGCGTCCCGCTGCACACGCCGCGGGACATGGAGGAGCTCGGCCGCTGGCTGAAGGGCGCGAGGCGCTATTTCCTCCAGCCGTTTGCGGACTCGGGCGCGCTGGTCGGCGGCGGCGTGAGCCCCCCGAGCGAGGACGAGATCAAGGCGCTGCGGGACAGCGTTTTGCCATACATACCGAACACACAGATCCGCGGACAATAGAGAACAGGAGGAGACAAGCATGTACCAGGTCATCAAACGGGACGGAAGAAGGGTGGATTTTGACCTTGCCAGGATCGCCAATGCCATCACCAAGGCGTTTGACGCGGCGAAGATCCCCTACAACACAGCTATCATCGACCTGCTTGCCCTGCAGGTAACGGCGGACTATGCCGGCAAGGTCAGGAACAACGAGATCGGCGTGGAGGACATTCAGGACAGCGTGGAGGCGGTGCTGCAGCGCGCCGGGTATGCCGCCGTAGCGAAGTCCTATATCCTCTACCGGAAGAACCGGGAGAAGCTGCGGGAGATGCACTCCACCGTGCTGGACTATAAAAAGCTGGTGGACGACTACCTGCGGGTGTCGGACTGGCGGGTCAAGGAAAACTCCACCGTCACCTACTCCGTGGGCGGGCTGATCCTGTCCAACTCCGGCGCTATCACCGCCAACTACTGGCTCAGCGAGATTTACGATGAAGAGATCGGCGATGCCCACCGCAGCGCGGATCTCCATCTGCACGACCTGTCCATGCTCACCGGCTACTGCGCCGGCTGGAGCCTCAAGCAGCTCATTCAGGAGGGGCTTGGCGGCGTGACAGGCAAGATCACCAGCGCCCCAGCCAAGCACCTTGCGACGCTTTGCAACCAGATGGTGAATTTCCTCGGCATCATGCAGAACGAGTGGGCGGGAGCGCAGGCCTTCTCCAGCTTCGACACCTATCTCGCGCCCTTCGTGCGCACGGACAAGCTCAGCTACAACGAGGTCAAGCACTGCATCGAGAGCTTCGTCTTCGGTGTCAATACGCCCAGCCGCTGGGGAACGCAGGCCCCGTTTTCCAACATCACGCTGGATTGGACGGTGCCCGCCGACCTCGCCGATCAGCCCTGTATCGTGGGCGGCAAGCCCATGGACTTCACCTACGGCGACTGTCAGGCGGAGATGGACCTCATCAACAAGGCGTTTATCGAGGTGATGATCGAGGGCGACGCCAACGGCCGCGGCTTCCAGTACCCCATCCCCACCTATTCCATCACGAAGGATTTCGACTGGTCCGAGACGGAGAACAACCGCCTGCTCTTTGAGATGACAGCCAAATACGGTACGCCCTATTTCTCCAACTATATCAACTCCGACATGGAGCCCGGTGACGTGCGCAGCATGTGCTGCCGCCTGCGGCTGGATCTGCGGGAGCTGCGCAAGAAAAGCGGAGGCTTCTTCGGCAGCGGTGAGTCCACCGGCTCTGTGGGCGTCGTGACCATCAATCTGCCCCGCATCGCATACCTTGCCAGGGACGAGACGGATTTCTTCGCCCGGCTGGATCGTATGATGGACATTGCCGCCCGCAGCCTGAAGATCAAGCGCACAACGGTAGAAAAGCTTTTGGAAGAAGGGTTGTATCCCTATACCAAACGCTATCTCGGCGGCTTTGATAACCATTTCTCCACCATCGGCCTTGTGGGCATGAATGAAGCGGGGCTGAACGCCAACTGGCTCCGCAAGGATCTGACCCACGAGGAAACGCAGAATTTTGCCGTGAGGGTGCTCAAGCATATGCGTGAGCGGCTGAGCGACTATCAGGAACTGTACGGCGACCTCTATAACTTGGAGGCAACCCCGGCGGAATCCACCGCCTACCGCCTGGCCAAGCACGACAAGGCGCGCTATCCCGATATCATCACCGCACACGAGGGAGGGACGCCTTACTACACCAATTCCAGCCATCTGCCCGTTGGCTACACCGAGGATGTGTTTGCGGCGCTGGATGTGCAGGATAAGCTTCAGACCCTCTATACCAGCGGCACGGTGTTCCATACCTTCCTTGGTGAAAAGCTGCCCAGCTGGCAGTCTGCCGCCGCGCTGGTGCGCAAGATCGCGGAGAACTATGAGCTGCCCTATTACACGCTCTCACCGACCTATTCCATCTGCACGGAGCACGGCTACCTGAAGGGCGAACAGAAGACCTGCCCGATCTGTGGGAAGACCACGGAGGTCTACAGCCGCATCACCGGCTACTACCGCCCGGTGCAGAACTGGAACGACGGCAAGAGTCAGGAATTTCTGGACAGGAAGACCTATCAGGTGGGCGGTGCGCAGGAAGATTGCCCGAAGCGGCGGGAGGACAAGGCGGCCGGAAAGCCGGCCGGGGGATATTATCTCTACACCACCGCAACCTGCCCGAACTGCCATATCATCAAGCCCATTCTGGAAAAAGCGGGGATTCCCTTTGTGGAGCGGGACGCAGAGCAGTATCTTCAGGAAGTGACCGCACTTGGCCTGACGCACGCCCCATCCTTGGTCGTACAGGCCAATCCTCCCATTATCTACGCAGGCGTGGCAAGGATTAAGGAATTTCTGGGGCAAGCGTGATACTGTGTCAGCTTTGCAACGCCGAGGTCTGCGAAGGTCGTCCTGCTTTGAGGATGGGTGGTAAAGCAGGGGAAGTTAAAGGGGAGCGCGTTCTTCTGCGGCTTGTTCCTTGAAAACAGCACAGGATACATCCTGATGCCGGGCAGCACCGAAAACGGCTGGTTTTCCGGGAAGACGACGCATACCTCGTGGCCGCGCTTCTGCAGATGCAGCGCGATATTCTTGGTGTAGGTGCCGCTCCCTGAGCCCTCCAGCGGGAAGTGATTGATCAGCAATACCTTCATCGTCCATACCACCTTTCTGTAAACTCGGTCCATGCCTCCCTTGATCTCTGATACTGCCGGATCATATCCGGCAGCCATGACTCCGCGGCGCTCTGGATCTCAGGCAGCCGCAGAAATCTCCGGTCCTTCGTATAGCGGCACAGGGCCTTCGCCCCGGCGGATAGCTGCTGATCCCTCTGTGCAAATTCAGAGGCCGTGTGCCCCGTCTTCCAGCGGGAGAACACATTGCGCCCGATCCAGCCTGTGCAGGCATAGTAAAGCCGGTCGCGTACCGCTCCGTCCTTCAAAAGCTCCGGGACGGCGGGATAGCTCCCATAGGTGTCGTGGAAGATCGGCGTCCGGATATCGACACACTTGATGTGATACTGGTCGGCGGCCAGTCCCAGCAGCGTGTCCTCGCCCCGCGCCAGCAGCGGCGTCCTGTCAAAAAAGTAATAGGGGGAGAAGAACGGCGGAAGCGTGGGAAAGGTGCGCATCCGGAGGCCGAGATTTCCGCCGAGGACCTTTGTGGTGGGCGTCGGCTTCCCGGCATCGCCCTCCTGAAGAAGCATTCCGCCGGTCGCCATGCTGCTTTGCCAGAACTCGGCCATGGCCTCCTTGTGCAGACCCCAGAGCAACTCCGTCATTCCGTCAAACCGCGCCGGCGGCAGGATATTGTAGCCGCTGTAATCGCTGCTGGTGATGTCCGCGCCCATCGCCATGCCGCCAAGGTGCGCTCCCACAAAGTCCACCTCGCAGGGCCGGACGCTCCCATCCGGCATACGGCGCAGGACGGACGGGAGAACGTCAGAATCCACAAAGATGAGGACATCCGCCTCCGTGAACATCGCCTCCATCAGCACCTGATTCCGGTTAAAGCCGTAGGGGATCAGCCCGTGGGTATCGATCAGGGGGCAGAACAGGAGCTCCCGGAGCGATGCGTACGGAACGCCGATCGCCTTGAGGATCAGATAGGCCCGCCCGAACTCCTGAAGCCGGATCAGGGAGAGCTTTGTCCTGCTTTGCAGCACAGCGGCGGCCTCCGGGGCAAGCTGATGGGAATAGGCTACGATCACCCGGTCAATGGGATGACCGTACTTTTCCGCGTTGTCCAGAAACTCCGTCAGCGGGCTTGCCGACAGAAGATTTCTGACTACCATACCGATTGCAATCTTCATTATGACACCTCCTTGCGTTTCTGTCGTCATGGGCTTTTGAGTACGACAGGAGATACCTTCTCCCAACAGCAGGATATCTCCGGCTCTTTTTATGATGCGGATAGAGACCTGCGGTTTTCGGCTTTAGAAACACCGTTGGTTCGACTCCAACCTGACCCACCACGAACAAAGGGTTGCCTCACATTATTGCGTGAGGCAACCCTTTCGTTATTCAATATGGGCGTTGATCCAATGCCGGAGTTCCGTTTCGCCCTTTGTGCCATCCGCGATACCAATGAACATATCGGCCAGTTCATTCTGCTCCAATTGGAACTGATATCCATTCCATTTGAGTAGCAGTTGCGTGA
>OKSC01001848.1_pt1 | contig 19600 bp, 14 predicted proteins | sample 1601161 | NCBI WGS metagenome assembly OKSC01 (sample SAMEA3541552, study PRJEB24748) | human gut metagenome | biome: human gut; feature: human-associated habitat; material: faeces | place: China | collected 2012
CGCCCCTTGGAACCTCGCCAGGGCCGAATGGCCCTGAACCCGGTCGCTTCGCTCCTTTTACGGTCAGTTCCGCGTCAGCGTTTGAGCAGCGCTCAGCAGTCTGGCTTCGGCCATCGCGGGCGCCAGCAACTGCACACCGACCGGCATCCCCGTTTCCGCATCGGTTCCGGCCGGAACGCTGATACCGCAGTTGCCGGAGAGATTCAGCGCAATCGTGAAGATGTCCGACAGGTACATCTGCAGCGGATCGCTCTTTTCCCCGAACTTGAACGCCACCGTCGGCGTCACCGGCGTCAGCAGCACGTCGCAGCTCTTGAACGCTTCCTCGAAGTCTCGCCGGATCAGCGTCCGCACCTTCTGCGCACGCAGGTAGTAGGCGTCGTAATAACCGCTCGAAAGCACATAGGTTCCAAGCAGGATGCGCCGCTTCACCTCGTCGCCGAATCCTTCCCCGCGCGACTTGAAGTAGGTGTCAACCAGATCTTTCCCGTCAACCCTCTTCCCGTAGCGCATACCGTCGAACCGTGCGAGGTTTGCGCTCGCTTCAGCCGTCGCGATGATGTAATAGACTGCAACCGCGTATTTCGTGTGCGGCAGCGAAACTTCGACCAGCTCCGCCCCAAGCGATTTCGCCTTTTCGATGCTCTCGCGCACGGCTTTTTCTACGCCTGCGCTGAGGCCCCCTTCTGCGAAATACTCCTTCGGCAGACCGATCTTCACGCCTTTGAACGACTCCGGCGCTTTGCGGACCGCTTCGGCGAATCCGCCAGCCGGGTCCGGCAGCGAAGTCGAATCCATCGGGTCGTGCCCGGCGATCGCATCGAGCAGGATTGCGGCGTCTTCGACGTCGTGCGTCATCGGCCCGATCTGGTCGAGACTCGATGCGAAGGCCACCAGACCGCTGCGGGAAACCCGCCCGTAGGTCGGTTTGAGCCCGACGATTCCGCAGAACGCCGCAGGCTGGCGGATCGAGCCGCCTGTGTCGCTGCCGAGCGCCGCCGCCGCGAAGCTCGCGGCCACGCAGGCGGCAGAACCGCCCGAGGAACCGCCCGGAACCCGCTGCGGATCGCGCGGATTCGCCGTCTTCTGGAATGCGCTGTTTTCGCAGGAGGAACCCATGGCGAATTCATCCATATTCAGCCGCCCGAACGGAATGAAGCCGTTCGCCTTCAGCCGCGCCACCGCGGTCGAATCGTACGGTGAAACGACCGGCTCAAGAATTTTCGACGCGCATGAACAGGTTTCCCCCTTCGCGACGATGCAGTCCTTGATGCCGACCGGAATGCCGTCGTACGGGCTCAGGGGAGAACCGGATGCGCGGCGGCGGTCGGATTCCTCCGCCGCGAGCATGACGGCCTCTTTGTCGAGCTTCAGAAACGCCTTGATGACGTTGTCTTCCTTCTCGACCCTTGCAATGTAGTCCGCCGTCAGTTCGGCGGAGGTGTAGACGCCGGCAGCGAGGTCTTCCGCGATCGCGTGGACCGGCCGGTCTTTCGTGTTCAGCATGGCCATGGTCAGTTGCTCCCTTCGCCGGGCAGCACCTGCGGCACCCGGATCAGATCCCCGTCGATCAGCGCCGGGGCGTTTGCGAGCATCCGGTCACGGTCGTACGACGGCTCTGCCGCGTCCTCGCGCCAGACGTTCGTCAGCACGGCCGCATGCGCGGTCGGTTCGACGCCGGCCAGGTCGAGTTCGCTCAGGCTGGCGATGTAGCCGACGATGCTTTCGAGGTCCTTCCGGAGCTTCGGAAGCTGCTCCTCCGAAAGCTCCAGACGGGCCAGCGCCGCCACGTATTCGATATCGATGCGGGTATCTTCCATGATGGCGGTCCGGATTATTTGCTCTGCTCGAGCATCAGGGTCTTGGTCACGAGATCGCAGACCTCCGACGGCCCGAAATACTGGATCGGACCCGGGTAGACGTAGGCCGTCTCCTTCGCCCATTCGCCGCGCTTCGACGCGAAGAACGCGAACGGCTTGCCGTCGAGCTCGACCAGCGCCTTGCGGATGACCGGCTTGTCGTGGCCGTGACGGCGTTCGATGTTCATCATCATCGTGATCGGAATGCCGCCGGCAATCCATTCGGAGGCGGGCTTCGTCGTGTTGCGGACGCTCGACATGTAGCCGGTGCGGCCCGCGCCGATCAGCGCCGCGGCATTGTAACCGAGGCTGTAGCAGTAGTCGGCATCGTAGTTCGACGGCGCCGCGCAGCGGCCCTCGTAGCCGAAGAAGTGAACCTGCGTGCTGAATTTGCCGTTGAATTTGCCCTCGGCCTTCATCGCCTTGAGCTTCGTGGCGACCATCTCGGCGAGCATCTTCTCGGTTTCGATCAGCGAAACCTGGACATTGCCGTGCGGGTCGCGGTCGTTGCAGAGCTGCATCTGGATTCCGGCCGGCAGCGTTGCGAAAACGGCGGCGGACTCCTTCGTGAGGTTCGCAAGCGCGAATTTGACCTTGTCGCCCTTCTCCATCGCGTCAACCTTCTCCGCATTCGCGGCGAGCAGGTCGTTCAGCTCGGAAATCAGCACCTTGATCTCCGGCACGAACTCGATGAGTCCTTCCGGAATCAGCGCGACGCCGAAGTTCATCCCGGCGGCCGAACGGGCCGCGACGACGGCCGCGATCTCGTCGACGATCTGGCCGAGCGTCATCTTCTTTTCGGCGACCTCTTCGGAGATGATCGCGATGTTCGGCTGCGTCTGCAGCGCGCACTCGAGCGCGATATGCGAGGCCGAGCGGCCCATCAGCTTGATGAAGTGCCAGTACTTCTTGGCGGAGTTCGCATCGCGGCCGATGTTGCCGATGAGTTCGCTGTAGACGCGGCAGGCGGTGTCGAAGCCGAAGCTGGTCTCGATCCACTCGTTCTTGAGGTCGCCGTCGATGGTCTTCGGGCAGCCGATGACCTGAATCGGAATGCTGTGCGACTTGAAGTATTCGGCGAGCATGCAGGCGTTCGTATTCGAGTCGTCGCCGCCGATGATCACAAGCGCGGAGATGCCGAGCGCTTCGCAATGTCTGCGGGCCGCTTCGAACTGCTCGTCGGTCTCAAGTTTCGTGCGGCCGGAGCCGATCATGTCGAACCCGCCGGTATTGCGGTGCGCGTCGATGATCGCGTCGGTCAGCTCCATGTACTCGTCCTTCACAAGCCCGTCCGGCCCCTTCAGGAACCCGTAGAGCTTGTTCGTCTTGTTCAGCGACTTGAGCCCGTCGTAAAGGCCCGCGATGACGTTGTGCCCGCCCGGGGCCTGCCCGCCGGAGAGAATCACGCCGACGTTGATCGCCTTGGCCGCCGCGCTGCCGCCCGCCTCGAAGGTCAGGACCGGGCTGCCGAAGGTGGTCTTGAAAATCGCCCGGATCTTTTCGACGTCGGCCACCGCGGTGGTCGGAGCGCCTTCGTTGACTTTCACATTCGCGCCCCCGGCCAGCGCGGGGGGGAGTTTCGGGGCGTAGGCGGCGCGCGCCTTCTGCAGCGGAGAGATGCTCATGGTAATCTTCCTGTATGTTAATATGTTGACTGGGAACGTATCGTTCTATAAAATAATCCGTAAAACGCCATTTATCAAGCTGGAAATCGTCGTGAAAAAGGCTATATTCCCGGATAAAGGAGAAATATCGCAATGAAAATCAGACTGCTGCCGCCGCTGTGCCTGCTGGCCGTCCTTGCCGGATGCGCCGCTCCGGAGTCGCCTCCGGCGCCGGAACCGGTCCACTCGGCTTCGACCTATGAACAGGCTGCGCTGCTGGCCGGAACCATGGAGTTCCTGCACCAGAACTACGTCGACGCGGACCGCGCCGGATATGAAAAGCTGCTGACCGCCGCGCTCCGGGGAATGATGCGCGAACTCGATCCCTATTCCGGCTACGAACCTCCGGCCGTTTACGAGACCAACGAAATCGCCCGGACCGGCGAGCATACCGGGATCGGCGTCGAGCTGGTCAAGCCGGGGGAGAATTCGCCGCTGGTGGTCACCATGACCGTGCCGGATTCCCCCGCCGCGAAGGCTGGGCTCGTTCCGGGCGACCGCATTGTGCGCATCGACGACAAACTGGTCGAGCCGCTGCCGCTCGAGGAGTGCGCGAAACTTCTGCGCGGAGCCGCCGGCAGCAGCGTCAGGCTCGAGGTCGTGCCGGACGGCGGCGACGACAGCCGGAACATTGCGGTCAGGCGTGAAAAGGTCGTCGTCAGCTCGGCGCCGGTCGAAGCCGCACACCTGATCGGCGGCGATATCGGTTACCTCAGGATCAACAGCTTCAACAGCCATACGCCGTCGGAGACCGCCGCGGTTCTGGAGAAGCTGCGGAAGGAGGGCATGACGCGCGGACTTGTCATCGATCTGCGCAACAATCCGGGCGGCCTCGTCTCGGGCGCGTCGGAGACCGCCTCGCTGTTTCTGCCGGAGGGCGCCGAGCTTTTTTCCGCCAGGCATCGGAACACTCCCGAAGCGCAGGTCGTCAAGGCCGCGGCGGGCGCGGAAAAACTGCTCGATCTCCCGATCGTCATCCTGATCAACCCGTTCACCGCCAGCGCGGCCGAGCTGTTCTCCGGCGCGATGCAGGATCATCGCCGGGCGACGCTGGTCGGCATGAAGAGTTTCGGCAAGGGGACGCTTCTGCAGGTCGTGCCGCTGGCCAACGGCGGCGCCCTGCGCTATGCGGCCGGGTATTACCGCACTCCGAAAGGGCAGGTCATCGAAGGGCGCGGGCTCCGGCCCGATATTCCGGTGGAGCTCGGGCTGCCGCAGATCTGGAGGCTGAACGCCCAGCTGGCGAAGCATCCCGGCATTGTCCGGCCCGGCGGGAAGGACGCCGTGCGCGACACCCAGCTGGAGGCGGCCCTCAGTCTATTCCCCGACCGGAGTGATGCCGAGAAGTCCGAGCAGGACGGGAAATAGCTTCGTGCCGGTAACCGGTTTCTTGATGCTTCTCCGCAGTTCCGGTTCCAGTTCCGGGTGCGCCTGCCGGAAACGGTCGGCAAGGTGGATCAGCAGGATGAGTTCCTCGTCGGAACGGTAGTGTCTGCCGTGGTCCGGCAGATAGAGGAAGGCGGCGTAATCAGGGCATTTCCGCGCTTCCGCAGCGAGCAGACGCAGCGTTTCGTCGAAATAGAGCAAGCTCAGGCCGTATTCGTCCACGCCCGGATTGGCGGCGGCGAGCTCCGGCGGCGGCGCGATGTTTCCCTCGTGGTTGCCCATCAGCTTGAGGACAACGAGTTTCCGGCCCGACAGCGAGCCGGCTTCCCGCCATTTTCGCAGCAGCGCGACCGCGTTGCGGTCGATGGACATGTGCCGGTTCCGGGCCGGCTCCGGGTCAGTCAGCCAGACTGTCCGGTCCGCGGTGTCGCCGATCATCCGGAGATCGGTCAGGAAACCGCGCCAGGCGGCCTGAGTCGTGCAGAATACGGTTTCGTACCGTCCGGCCGCCGCGTATTCGAACAGATTCGGAACTGTGCGGAACTCCTGCGGGCCGCTGTCCGGCCCGGTTCCGGTCAGGATGGAGCCGACGATGTAATCGGTAGGAGCCTGGCCCGGATACCGCCTCTCTCCGGCGGCGGGACAGTGCGTCCGGATCTCCGTATGGCAGATCCAGTCCGGCGAATGCAGCAGCTCGGAGAGAAACAGCGTTTTTTTCTCCGCGAGCTCCCGGTACGGGACGGCGGACTGGGATTCGCCGATTACCAGAAAGAAGACTCCGGCTGCGTCGTCGCGGCGTATGACGGGAGGGAGCCGGTCCCGGTTTGCCGTACCGTGCCGTTCGGCATACTGCGCCTGGATTCCCCGGTATTCGAGCGCGTTCCGGATGGTGCCGCCCGCGAAAGTGGCGGGAAGGAGCAGAAGCCAGAGCAGGAAGGCGGCGCCTCCGGCCGGCAGCAGAAACCGCCGGAAGAGGGGCGCGGGCTCCGGGCGTTCGGATTCCAGATAGGAGAACAGCGCGATCAGGAGAACCAGCAGCGGAACTCCCTTGAACAGGGCCTTGTCGCGGTGTTCGGCCAGAATCGCCGCAATATCCGCCGTCACGGTCTGCCGGAACAGAAGGTGCAGCATGGTTTCACACTGAAAAAGCACGAGCAGACCCACCGGCAGGAGGGCCGCGACCTTGCAGCAGGCCCGCAGAACCGGTTTTTTGACGCAGCCGAGGTCGAAGGAGAACCAGAAGACGGCCCAGAGCGTCCAGTGAATCAGGCTGAGGAGCAGCAGGAGCGGCTGGAGATCAGCCCGGGTGTAACAGAAACAGTCCGCCGCAGTTCCTGCGAGCGGGATGATGCCGTAGCAGAGCGCTTCATGCCTGAAGCGTTGAAGCGGGTTGCCGGTTTGTCCGGCGGGATCTTTTCCGAATTCCATGATGTTTTCCCGGTTTGACGGTTTTTTGATTCGACGGAACGCAAGCCCGGAACCTGTATGAAGTCCGTTTGAAAGAATAGTTCCGTATCACTCCTCCCGGCCGTCGTTCCGGTCCGGACGGGAGAAAAAGCGGAGATGCCGCCGCAGGAATTGTTTCAAATGGAAGGTCCAGAGTTTTGCCGCCAGAAGAGCTCCCAGAAACGCTCCGGCCAGGCATTGGAGAAGTATGCTGCCGCTGCCGGGATCGAGGTAGGCGAGAAAGAAGATACGGTTCATTTTCGGTCTCCGGTCCCATAATAGTTAATACGTGGTGCAGAGGGCGAGGCGGATGCACGGCGGTTCGGCGGAAAAGCACGCCCGGCATTGCGGGCGGCAGGGAAACAATGGCATGACGACAATCCGCCGCCGGCCATAAGACACGGAATCCGCCGGAGGCCGGAAAAGACGGGAAATCGATGGTAACCGACTCGGCAGAAATAAATTAAGGGAAGGATATTCGGAATTGTTTACACAACATACTAACTATTATAAGAAGTATGTTTTCAAGTATAATATTATTATAGCGTGAATAATTTGAAAGTCAATCATTCAATCCGATGAAATTGTCCCTTTTTCTCAAATCTGCATGTCGGGATTTGATACGCCGAGAAGTTCGAGCATGATGCGGAACACGTCGGCGCTCATGAACGGTTTGGAGAGCTCTTTCCGCAATTTTCGTTCCAGTTCCGGGTGCGCCCGGCGGAAGCGGTCGGAGAGATGGATCAGGAATGGAATTTTCTCTTCGGTAACGTAATTCTTGCCGTGGTCCGGCAGATAGAGGATCGCGGCGAGATCGGGACACTGCTTCATCTCCCCGACGAGCTGCCGCAGAGTTTCGTCGAAATAAAGCAGGCTCAGACTGTATTCGTCCATGCCGGGATTCGCGGCGGCGAGCTCCGGCGGCGGCGTGATGTTTCCCTCGTGGTTGCCCATCAGCTTGAGGACGACGAGTTGCCGGCCGGAGAGGAGGCCGTTTTCGCGCCGTTCGCGCAGCCGGGCGACCACGTCGCGGTCCATGGACATATGCATCTGCCGCGCCGCATCGTCCGACTTCAGCCACTCGGTTTCGTCCGCGCAGTCGCCGAGCAGCCGGATGTTCACGAGGAAGCCGCGCCATTGCAGCTGGGAGCTGCAGAAAAAGCTGCTGTAACCGCCGGCCCGGGCGAAGTCGAAGAGATTCGGCACGTCGTAGAAACGCCGGACCTCCGACTGCTGCGAAAGCGGCGTCAGCATCATCGACACCGCGTAATCCGTGGTGACCTGGCTCCGGTAGAACCACTCGCCGTCGGTCGGGCAGAAGGTATGGGCGTCGCTGCAGGAGATCCAGTCATTCGACTTCAGGATTTCCGACAGGAACAGGGGCCGTTCTTCTGCGAGTTCCAGATAGGGGGCGGCGGACTGCCGTTCACCGATGATGAGAAAGAAGACGTTCGGGGCGTTGTCCCGCACTTCGACCTCGCCGGTCAGGAGCTCCGGCGGCAGAACGTGCCGTTTTTCGGTGTACCGGTCCCGGATGACGTCTTCCCACTGGTTTTCGAACAGGGCCTTCCAGGCCGGTCCGGCGGCGAAGAAGTAGGCCGTAAAGCAGAACAGCAGTGCGAGCGCGATCTTCAGGCGCTTCCCGGAACCCGGAGCCGGTTCTCCGGTTCTCCGCCCCGGCTCCAGATAGTAAAAGGCGAAGAAAGCGGCGATGTCGGCCAGCAGGAGCTTGAGCAGGGGGATGCTCAAATACCGGAGGACCGGCAGCAGCATGGACGGCGTGTCCAGCTGCCGGTGCAGGAATTGCAGCGTGACTTCAAAGTTGAAGAACAGCGCCGCCAGGGCCGGGAGAAACGCCGCCGCCCGGCAGAACGCCCGGATATACCGGCGTCTGCCGAAAAGGAAATCGGCCAGAACCCAGAGAGCGCTCCAGCTGAGCCAGAAGCAGATCGAAAGAATGCTGTACCGGAACATGACGTAATCGTAATCGTAGTTCAGCCGGTCGACCGTCATGCCGATGACCGGCAGGAACAGATACGGGAGATAGTCGTATTTCCACAACTGCGGGCGGAGCCCCGCCCGGCGGACCAGCTGCGGGAAGAAGGCGCAGAATGCCGCGGCATAGAGAATGTATAAAGTCGTTCCCGCGATTTCCGTCGGGGAGAACCCTTCGCCGGTGGCATAATAAAGACACCAGATCACGCTCCAGAAGAGCGCGACAAGCCAGATATGGAGATATTTCACAATGCGGCAGGGAAGCGGAGTTGTCAGTTGTCGGACGAATCCGGCCTGGAATCATTGCCGCGGCCGCAGATGCGGCGCGCCAGATGACCGATGCGGCCGGACCAGAGCTTGATGGTCAGCAGAGCGCCGAAAGCGCCGGCGAGAAGCGCCTGGATCAGAATGCTGCCGCTGCCGGGGTCGATATAGCCGATGAATGGAAGAAGTTCCTGCATTTTATATTCCCTCATTATAAGATTCTTCATGCAATCCGGAATTCCGAATTTTATACTATAAGACGAAGAGAAGCGGGAATTTATTATCGGAAGAACCGGAATTTTCCGGAATTTTGTCATGGCGCCGGTCCGGGAGCGGGAGAATGCACTGTTGATTCAGAAGGTAAATACTCCGTTTCCCGGAGCGTGATACGATCTCTGCGGAATCCGGCCGCGGGAACGCCCGTTTCCGGAGGCCGGGCCCGGCAACAGCGCCAATATCGCCGGAACGCGGTTTTTCAGCTCAGGGGTTTCATGCCCCCGGGAATCCCGGGATGCTTCGATCTGAAGGCCAAAGAGCTTCATTCTTCTTCTTTCCGGCAGGACTCCGCAAGGGTTTCGATGTAGATAATGACCTGATCCTTATGGCGTGGCGGGAGCTGCCGGAATTTGCGCAGCAGCGTGATTTCGATGTCGGCCAGGTCGGCGCCGACCATATACGGGATCATGACTTTCGAATCGATGTGGAGCTGGACGAACCGTTTCAGGTCCGATTCCGCCGCCTGCATTTCGAGCAGCATGTCGTAAATCGTCTTGAAATGTTCGGGGGCCAGCGGGCTTTTTCCGCCGCAGATCTGGCAGACGTATTGCCGGGTGATGCCGAGCTTCGAGGCGATCTGGGTCTGCCGGATTCCATACTTCGCCAGAAGCACCTTCAGCCAGATGCCCAGCTCGCGACGTTTGTCCATATAGGGCGACATGACCTGTTCCTCCTGCTTCCGCCAACTCAAACGGGTTGGTTCCGTTCCTCGCAATTACATTTATCAATATAATATGGCCCCGGCCAAAGTCAAGCGTTCCGGTGCAAAAGTTATAAAAGACGCTTGACAAATTCGGGTTTTATTCCGGCTCCGTCTTGAAAACGGCCGCATTCCGGGTTACATTGAAACGGATAACAGGGAGCGATTTGCCCATGAAAATTCTGTTGCTGGAAGACGATCCGCAGACGGCGGCGTTCATCCGGAAGGGGCTGGAACAGGCCGGGTTCACCGTGGCCCATTCCGGCGACGGCCTCGCCGGACTGGTCATGGCGCAGGAGGAGGAGTTCGATCTCGCCGTCGTCGATGTCATGCTGCCGCGGCTGGACGGGGTCGGCGTCGTCCGGAAGCTGCGGGCGACCAAGCCGAACGTCCCGGTCATCATCCTCAGCGCGCGCGATGCGGTCGAGGACCGGGTAAAGGGACTCGAGAGCGGCAGCGACGACTATGTGACCAAACCCTTTGCATTCGTCGAGCTCCTGGCCCGGATTCATGCGCTGCTGCGGCGCGCCACGGCGGCGGCGGAGCCGACCGTGCTGACTTACGAAGACCTGACGCTTGACCTGCTCGGCCGCCGGGCGAACCGGGGCGGAATCCGGCTCGACCTTCAGCCGCAGGAATTTTCGCTGCTCGAATTCCTGATGCGGAACGCCGGGCGGGTCGTCTCCAAGACCATGATCATGGAGCACGTCTGGGAGTATAACTTCGATCCGCAGACCAATATCGTCGAAACCCGGATCTGCCGCCTGCGCGACAAGGTCGACAAACCGTTCCCGAGAAAGCTGATCCGCACGGTCAGGGGGTTCGGTTATGTCCTGGAGTAGCGGCTTCGCCTTCTTCTCGAAGCTCCGCTTCAAGGCCGCGCTCTGGTATCTTGTGCTGTTTGCGGCGTCGTCGGTGCTGCTTTTTTTCCTGGTGTCGCGGTATGTCGCGAACGATATGCTCCGGGGCGCCGACTGGCTGCTCGAGTCGACCGTGCGCGATCTGGCTGCAACGTACCTGACCGGCAAGAACACGGCGCGGTACGGGCAGCAGATTCCGCTGGCGGAGGTTCCCCGGATGGAACTGGCCGCATTCCGGGCCCGCTTCCCGGGAATCAAGCCGCTGATCGCCTACCGCAGCGAGGTCGGTGACCAAACGTTCCATACGCTGTTCGGCAGCCGCTGGCGCGAACTGTACGAATTCCGCCTTGAGTCGGACGGCCGGGCGTACAGCAGGCTTCTGAATCCGGAACAGAACCTGCCGTTCCTGCGCAAGGAGTTCGAAGACAAGCTCCAGTCGTTCGGGTCGGACAACATCTATTTCCGCTTCCGGCGGCCGGACGGCCCGGCGTTCGAAAGCAACGGGCTGCGGAAGGGCGGCGGCGACACGGCCGGCTCCGGCTTGTCGACCGTGACTGAGGACGGCCGCCGCTTCCGGGTCATGACGCTGTCGCTTTTCGACGGTTCGGTCATCGAGGCCGGGCGCTCTCTGCGTGATATGGACGAACGCCTTGCGGCCTACACCAGGCTTTTTCTGGTTTTTCTCGCGGCGGTGCTGACGCTCGGAGCCGGAGCGGGTTATCTGGTCGCCTGGCGCCTGACCTCCGGCATCGAGCGGGTCAGCGACGCCGCGCGCCGGATCGCGGACGGCGACCTGTCGCAGCGGGTCGGGGCGAAGCATGAATCCGACGAGATCGACCGGCTGGTCGACGCCTTCAACGCGATGAGCGAGAATAACGAGGCGCTGGTCACCGAACTGCGGACCGTCACCGACGACATCGCGCACGATCTGCGCACGCCGCTGACCCGGATTCGCGGCATGGCCGAGGTGACGGCGGCCGGGGAGACATCGCCGGACGGTTTCCGGGAGATGTGCGGCGCCGTCGCGGAGGAGTGCGACTCGATGATGCAGTTGATCAACGAAATGCTCGAAATCACCCGCACCGAATCCGCCATCGACCGGCTGGAGCGTTCGGAGTTTTCGCTCTCCGGGCTTGTCCAGCAGGCCGGCGCGCTGTTCTGCGAGATCGCCGAGGACCGGAATGTGGCCCTCGCCGTTTCCGTCCCGGAGCAGGAGATTGCAATCCGGGCGGATAAGCTCAAGATTCAGCGCATGACGGCCAATCTGCTCGACAATGCATTGAAGTTCACGCCGCCGGGAGGCCGGGTGGAGCTGACGCTGGCGCTGCGGAACGGGGCGCCGGTACTGGAAGTGCGCGATACCGGCTGCGGCATCTCCCCGGCCGAGAAGGAGAAAATCTTCAAACGCTTCTACCGCTGCGATGCGAGCCGGACGCTGCCCGGCAACGGCCTCGGTCTCGCCATGGTGCAGGCGATCGCCCATGCGCACCGGGCCCGGATCGAAGTTGAGAGCGAACCCGGCAAAGGGAGCTGTTTCTCGGTGATCTTTCCTCAAAATACATAAAAATTCAAGTTTTTTTCGGTTTGCCTCTTGACAACCGGAGTAAAATTGATCATAATAATAGCGGATCAATCAAAACGATTTGATTCTTTTTTTTGAGTGCATCGTCAAAACGATTTGATTAAATGCGCCGATATGGAATTTCAACTGGAGAATCGATCATTATGGCGAAACGGGCGGCGACCATCATCGATGTGGCGAAAGCGGTCGGGGTCTCTCCGAGTACGGTGTCGCATGCGATCAGCGGCAAACGCGAGATCAGCATTCCGGTGAAGGAGCGGATTTTTGAGAAGATCCGCGAGCTGGACTATCGTCCCTCCTTCTTTGCCCAGGCGCTGAAGAACAGCTCGACCGGGCTGATCGGCGTGGTGGCGAACGAGTGCCGGAACCCGAGCGCGGCGATGTTCATCGATGCGCTGACGGCGGAGCTCGAAAAGTTCTCATACCGCCCGGTGGTCGGCCTGACCGGGCTGAATCACGAGAAGGGCGAGGAGATGCTGCGCCGTTTTTCGAGCGGCCTGGTCGACGGCGTCATCAACATGCTGCCGCAGATCGCTCCCGAAGAGGCGCAGCAGCTCTGCGGCAGTGTCCCGGTGGTGACGAACATCCGCGAGCAGCTGATTCCGGTCTGGCTGGATTACAACAAGCTCACGCTCGATATCCTGACCTACCTCTGGGGCATGGGTCACCGGAAGATCGGCTACATCACCTCCCCGCTGCGCATGGACCGGCAGGATACGACCGTCGAGGTCATGGCGAAGTTCTGTGCGGACGCCGGGGTGGAATTCAGTCCGGAACAGGTCTACGAGGGGGACGACACCATCGAATGCGGCATCGCCGGGGCGGAGCGGATTTTCCGGCACGGAAAGGTCACCGCGATTTTTTCGGGAAACGACCAGATGGCGTTCGGCGTCTACCGCTGGGCTTACCGGAACGGAATCCGGATTCCGGAAGACCTGTCGGTCATCGGCTTCGACGACGTGCCGCAGGCCGCGACGATCATTCCGCCGCTGACCACGGTCCGCTTCCCGGTGAAGGAGATCGTCGAGCATACGGTGAAGCTTCTGGTGGCCAAGCTGAAGAAGCATCCGCTCGTTCCGGGCGGGGTCACGCTCGACATGCCGCTGGTTGTCCGCGACTCCGTCGCCGATTTGAATGCATGACCCGTTGCTTTGCAGATATGGAAAACACGCAAATAAGGAGGAAGGCCTGATGAAAAGAAATCCGTTTACCCTGATCGAGCTTCTCGTTGTTATAGCGATCATCGCAATTCTCGCTTCGATGCTGCTGCCCGCTCTGAATCAGGCGCGCGATCGTGCGAAGGTCAGCGCCTGCATGAACGTCCTGAAGCAGACCGGCAGCGCGATGGCGCTGTATCAGGCCGACAACCAGGATTACTGCCCGCCGACGCAGGGCGACAACCCGAGCGCCGTTACCGGAGGCATGTCGGGTCTTGACAGCACCTCGTACAAGTACGAATGGTACGATGCCGTGCTGCGTTACGCGAGCTCCGCCGAGCGCGAGATCACTTACAGCGACGGCGTGAAGAGCAAGGTCTATACGTTTTTCGTCTGCCCGATCAACCGAGGCTGCTTTGCGGCGGGAGAAAACGGAACCGGACAGTGGGGAAGTTACGGCTACAGCCACCGTTTCGGGGCCAGAAAGATCACGACCTTCAAGCATGTGTCGCGTTCCGCGATCATTCTGGACAGCAAGCAGTACTTTTTCCATAACCACCACAACAACACGCTGCAGAATATCGCCAAATTCGCGCATTTCCGGCCCGAAACTCCGGCCGGCAGCACGAATATGCTGATGGGGGACGGCCGCGTCGCCTCCAAACAGTTGAACGAATTCCTCGGCTCCGGTCCGTACGGCGGTTCGGATTCCGGTTACTCGAAGTACAATCTCACCCTCGATCCCACCCGCAGCTATTGAAAGGGTTGCCGCAGATGAAGTTATTTTTTTCCATGCTGTTGGCCGCCGCCTCGTTCGGGCTCTCGGCGGCTCCGGAGTTCGCCGAAATGCCGGTCGGCACGGACGGCGCCTGGCTCATCAGGGGGCGCGGCGAAGTCGACGCGAAGCTCGGCCGCGGTCCGGCGGGCGGCCGGGAGGAGGCCGTCTCGCTCTCCTACGATTTCAGCCGCTGCCCGGACCGGCGCAACAGCTTCGCCCGGGTTGAGTTCGGGCGCGATCTGGTCGGCATGCCGCAGGAGTTCAGTCTCGAGCTCCGCTCCGACGTTCCGGAACGGGAACTGCCGCTGGCTTTGTGGATTCACGACCGTTCCGGAGAAGTCTACCTGATGCGTTTCAAGTTCAGGGGCGACGGGTGGCAGACGGTCAAAGTCCCGATGATGCGCGCCGCCGCCTGGAAGAGCGGCGACGGCAACGGCAAGCCGGACCTGCCGCTGCGTTTCGCCGGAATCCTCCTCGATATGCCGGGAGAGAATGCGAAGGGAACTGTCGATATCGGAAAAATTTCAGTCACAGCCGATCTCGAACCGGTCGAAATCCTCGGTTATCCGTCGCTCGAAAAATATGTGGACAAGGGGCGTCGCCCCGCGTTGAAGCTGAACCTGACCAGCCGGGAGAAATTTCCGTTGTCGGATTACCGTTATTCCCTCCGGGCGACCGACCTCTATTCCGGCAGGCGTGTGCTCGAGACCGGCGGTTCCTTCGAAGGAATGGCGCAGTTTCCGGAGGAGATCGCCTTTGACGTTCCGTACGGCCAGATTCAGGTTGAATTTGAAGTGACGCGCGGCGACGTCCGCCCGATCTATTACAAAGGGAGTTTCGCGCACTTCATGCCGGAAGGGTTGTCGGAAGACCCGGCGGTTCGCGCCTGGGAGTACGAATATTCGCCGCTCGGCGGCGTTTTCGGCAGCCTTTCGCCCGGGGACGCGAATGTCTACGGCGCAAGCTGGATCCGTTTCGAACACCCGAACTGGCGCGACAACGAAACCGCGCCGGGGACGTATGATTTTGCCGGTATGCGCGCAAAGATGCAGCCGTTCCTTGATGCGAACGTCCGTCCGGTGATTCTGCAGTGCCTTTACCACTATCCGGAATTCCCGGAGCTGACCGATCCGAACCGGTTCGCGCTCGGCTACGGGCGGCACTTCCGGCAGGAGGCCGCCGCGCTGAAGGGGATGACCCGTTATTTCGAGCTCGGCAACGAGGACAACGGCCACACGAAATTCCTGTACACCGAAGTCGCCCGCCACGCCGCGGCCGCCATCCGTTCGCAGCAGCCGCTCGCCGTTCTCGCCAACAGCGGAACCGCGCACATCGACTACAACTGGCTCGAATTCCAGCGGAACCGCGGCCTGCTCGAACATCTCGACGCGCTCTGCGTGCATCCGTACACGAACAACTCGACGCCTTCACAGGAGGTCGGTCCCGAAAAGGGCAAGGTCTACGAGAAGCTTACCCAGCTGAACGACATCGTCGATGCGGCGGGCGGAATGAAACAGCTCTGGAGCACCGAATACGGCTGGCCGAACAGCAGCCGTCCGAACGGCGAACACGACCGCGCCGACCTCTATGTGCGCGAAATGATCGTCGGCGACATGGCCGGGCTCGACATCAACGGCCTCTATACCTGGGACCGGGATTACGGCATCGTCGGCCGTCCGGCCGGTGTTGCGATCCAGACCTACACCCGCATGAGGGAGGGGCGTCGCCTGGCCGGTTTCTACCGTGAAGGCGGGCTTTGGATCGCGGTTTACGAGCGGGACGGCAACGCGACCGCCGTGGTCTGGACGCCCGAAGCCGGAACTTTCCCGAACCCGGTCCGGGGCGGCGCGTATTTCGATCTCTTCGGCAATCCGCTGAAGGAGAACGAGGTGAAGATTTCGCAAAGTCCGGTCTATGTGCGGAATGCGGAGAAGAGCGTGCTCGACCGCGCCCGCGCTAATACCGTGAAAATCGCCCGGCAGCGGCTCGAAAAGAACACGCGCCGCACCGCGGACAGCAGCAGCGGAGCCGCGCTCTTCAGCGGACTTGAGGCGTGGAGCCGTGCGCAGGGCGCGGTTTCGCAGCGGGAACAGACCGTGATCGCCCGGCGGCTCGACCATGCGCTGGCGCAGGCGCGGCTGGACGGCTCGCTCCCGGCGTCGAAGGCGGACTTCGCGGCGCGGCGCGCGGATCTGGAGAGGAAGGTGGTGGAAGCCAATGCGAATCTCGAAGATATCCCGAGCGTCCGCTACCTGCTGAATTCCGGCGCGAAACTCGAGGCGGAATCGGCCCTGATGAAGAATCCGGTCAACCCGGTCAACACGATGGCGAAACTGGTGTACGATCTGGCCGACCGGTTTGCGCGGGACGGCTGCCGCGTTCAGTACGCCGTATTCGCGAACCTCTACATGCGGCAGGGCGAGGCGCTGAAGGAGCGGCTCGTCTTTGTGCCGGGGCGCCGGACTGCGGTCCGGGCCCGGGTCAGTTCGTATGCGCCGGAGAAGGTGGAGGCGGTGGTTCGTCCCGTCCTGCCGGAAGGGTGGAAGGCGTTTCCGGAGAGCCGGAAGGTCGAAGTCGGGCCGGAGGAGCCGGTTTTCGCGGATTTCCAGATCGAGTGTCCGCCCCGGCCCGCCGAACGGAATCTGCTCCGGCTTTCGGTTGAACTGCCGGGCCGCCCGGCCATGGTGACCGGCTTCAACGACCTCGAAGTGGTTCCGGCCCTGACGGTCGAAGCCGAGCCGGTTGCCGGTGCGCTGCCGGATACGCCGCTTGCGCTCGTGGTCCGCAACCGGGAGAGCGCCGCGGTTTCCGGCGAGGCGGTGGTCAATACGCCGGACGGCAATCAGGAGCTGGCCCGCTTCAAAGTGCCGGAACTGGCTCCGTACAAGGACGTGACGATTCCGGTCAAACTCGCGAAAGTCACGCCGGAGATGGCGAAGGAATGGCGCGTCGCCGTCCGCTTCAAGCTCGACGACGGACGTGAGTTCAGCGTTCCGGCCGATCTTGATTTCGTCCATGCGACGGCCGCGGCGAATCCGCCGAGAATCGATGCGCGGCTCGACGAATGGAACCGTGCGCTGCCGCTCAAGATCAACAAGGCCGAATATACGCGCGGTTCATACGGCGACGGCTGGACCCCGGAGGACTGCAGCGCGGTCTCGATGCTGATGTGGGACCGGAACTGCCTCTACTTCGCGGCTGAAGTGAAAGATCAGACCTTCAACCAGCAGTTCACCGGCGACTCGACCTGGCAGCAGGACAGCATTCAGATCATCTTCGCCGACGCCGAAGAGCGCAAGCCGTTCCAGATCAATCTTGCGCTGACTCCGGCCGGCCCGCAGGCGTGGGGCGACAAACTGCTGACCGATGCGGCGGTCTCCGTCGAATACCGCGACGGGAAGATTCACTACGAAGCCGCGATTCCGTGGCGCGTGTTTCCCGGCAAGCTCAGGGATGCGGTTGAAAAACGCGAATTCCTGTACGGCATCGCGGTCAACGACGACGATGCGATCGTGCCGCGCCGCTTCCTCGAACGGTTCGAGGGCAGCATCGTTCACGGCAAGAAGGTCGATTCGTTCGCCCGGGTCACGCTCGGCGGCGAGCCGCCGGAGGCGGTGGACGACGGCATCGTCTTTGAGGACGATTTCGCCGCCGATGCAGCCGGGAAAGCCCCGCTCAAATGGTTCTACCACCGCAACAACCTGCCGGAGAACTCGATCCGGGTCGTCGATGCGGCGGATGCGAAGGGCGGCAAGGCGCTGCGGCTCGATAACCGGATCGGGAATAAACCGAATCACTTTGCGATCTGCATCGTCGAGCTTCAGCTCGTGCCGGGCGCCGAGTATGAACTGACCGCCCGGGTCAAAAACGTGCCGGAAGGGGCGAACGGCACGATCGGCGTCTGCGCCGACAAGTGGGGCAACAAGAGCCAGAGCTACGCGAAGCTGCCGCCCGCGCCCGGCTGGCAGGAGATCCGCAAGAGTTTCCGCGCCCCGGTCAACGGCAATCTGAATCTGATCATCCGGAACACGGTCGCATTCGACGGCATGCTGATCGACTCGATCAGGGTCGAACGGAAGAAGTAGCACGTTTTCCGGAGAAAGCGCCGCGCGGCGGAATCTCTGATTCCGGCTGCGCCGGCGCCTCTTTTGTTTCCCCGGCCAGCATGCCGTTGTCGCGGTAATATTTGCGGAGGAATGTGTTTCTGATCCATTCCGCGGGCAGTTTCCTGCCGGATTGCCTGTATTCGTCGATCTTCTTCTGAAGCGCGCAGTCGCGTTCGTACTGTTCGCGGAGCGACGCGGTACCGGCGACCGTCTCGCGGATCGCGTGTGCAATCGCCCGGTTGGCGAGCGCGAGCGCCTCTTCGGGCGTCGAAAGGCCGCCCGCAACCCGTTCGTACGCATAGCGGATTTTGTTGTCCGCCAGCGGGTAATACGGGCTCAGGCTCTCCGGCAGCGCGATCGTGCGCGCCCATTTGAGTTCGTTGGCGTGCAGGTTCCCTTCGTATTCCCGCCCCCGCGGGGTGCGGTAGTCCGGATTGTTTTCGGCCCATTTCGGGTTCGGGGGCAGTCCGTCCGAGTCGCGGATGATGATGTCGTTGTACTCCCGGCTCGCCAGGAAGAGCAGGAAGATCTTCGCATACTCCTTGTGCTTCGACCCCTTGTAGACCGCCGTGTTGCGCGACAGGAACACGAGGTTCTTGAAACCGTATTCCGGAAACTGCGAAAACGAGAGTGCGACCGGTCCGCTTCTGAAGCGGCGCAGGTCCATGTTCACGTACCGGCCGGAGGCGATCATGGCGTAGCGGCCCGCCGCGAGCTGCGGCGTCGCCTCGCCGTTCACGCTCGCCCCCTGATTGTTCTCCGAGGCGAGCTCGGCCGCGGTCGGGATCAGATGGAGCTCGGCCACCCAGCGGTGGTAGAGCGCCAGCGCCCGGAGGAACGGTTCGGAGGCCAGCGCCGGAGCGGTCAGCGTCTCGTTGAAGACGTCGCCGCCCATGCTGCGGGCGAGCGGCAGGATCACCTGCGGCATGGCTCCGGCGAAGAACACCTCCTGCCGGGGGCGCCCTTCGTTCGCGCGCCGGATGAATTCGAGACCGATCGATTCAAACTCTTCCGGCGTCCACTCCTCCGGCGGCGGCTCCATGCCGTATTTGCGGAACAGATCCGCGTTGCAGAGGAGGGCGGGGGCCGCGAGGTTGCAGGCGTAGGCGTACTGTCTGCCGCCGTACATCAGCAGATCGCCCGCCGCGCCGTAGTTGCTGCCGGGGTCGAGGCCATTTTCGCGGGCGAATTCCGTGATGTCCTCAAGCACGCCCATCGGCGCGAACCGCTTTACGGGAACATGGTCGATCAGGTCGCCCGCCATGCCGGAGACCGCCTGGATCAGCGTGCTCTGGTTGTCGGCAGTCTCGAGCTTCACGGTGAAGAGCGGTTCGCCGTTTTCGTCCACGCGCCCGGTTTTCTTCATCCACTCGTGAAACGCCGCGACCTGTTCGACCCGGTCCTGCGAAAGTCCCGCCGTCCAGGAGATCGACGGCCGCGCCTCCCTCTCCCCCGGCGTCAGCGCGGTGTACGCCGACGCGAGCCCGAGCAGGAGCGCGATTATGGCGAACCGCTTCCTCATTTGAC
>OKSC01001858.1_pt1 | contig 19539 bp, 16 predicted proteins | sample 1601161 | NCBI WGS metagenome assembly OKSC01 (sample SAMEA3541552, study PRJEB24748) | human gut metagenome | biome: human gut; feature: human-associated habitat; material: faeces | place: China | collected 2012
CGATATAAAAAAGCTGCCTGAAGAAGAACTCGAGCCGCTGTGTCAGGAGCTGCGGGATTACATGATAAGCAGCATATCCCGCACCGGCGGTCATCTCGCGTCGAATCTCGGCGCGGTAGAGCTGACCGTCGCGCTGCACCGCGTATATGACACATCGCGCGACAGGGTGGTCTTTGACGTAGGACATCAGAGCTATGTCCACAAGATCATAACCGGCAGGCGGGACAGCTTCTGTACCCTCCGTCAGCACGGCGGCCTCTCCGGCTTCCCGAAGCCGTATGAGAGCGAGGACGACGCTTTCATCGCGGGGCATGCGTCAAACTCCGTGTCGGTTGCTCTCGGCATGGCGCGCGCCAGAACCCTGAGCCATGCCGATTACGACGTCGCCGCGATAATAGGGGACGGCGCGCTCAGCGGCGGTCTTGCGTATGAAGGGCTTGCAAACGCCGCGGCGAGCGGCGAACCGCTTGTTGTCATCCTCAATGACAACAATATGTCCATAAACGAGAATGTCGGTGGAACGGCTCATCTTCTGGAATCGCTCCGTGTGCGCCCCGGCTATATCAGCTTCAAGCGCTGGTACCGCGACGTGTTTACGAAGCTTCCGGGGCTTTATAAATTCAATCATGCAATAAAAGAATGGCTGAAAAAGCGCCTGCTTCCCGGCAATGTTTTCAGCGGCATGGGCATGTATTATCTCGGCCCCGTTGACGGGCACGATATAGGCAAGCTCGAAACCGTGATACGCTGGGCGCGCGAGCTGAGAAAGCCGGTGCTCGTCCATGTTATAACCCGAAAGGGCAAGGGCTATAAATACGCCGAGGAGCACCCCGAAAAGTTCCACGGAGTGGGGCGCTTTGATATCGAGACCGGCGAGCTGCACGACTCCGGAGACTGCTTTTCTGCAAAAATGGGCGAGTCCCTTAGCCGGCTTGCCGACAACGACGGTCGTATAATCGGGATCACGGCGGCGATGTCATCCGGAACGGGAATGGACGTCTTTTCCGCGGCACACCCCGACAGATTCTTTGACGTCGGCATCGCGGAAGGCCACGCGGTCTCCATGGCCGGCGGCATGGCGAAGCAGGGAATGGTGCCCGTTTTCGCCGTATATTCAAGCTTTCTCCAGCGTGGCTATGATATGCTCATCCATGACATTGCGCTGCAGAATCTGCATGTTGTTTTCTGCGTTGACAGAGCCGGACTTGTCGGCAGCGACGGTGAGACTCATCACGGCGTATTTGACGTCAGCTATCTCAGCTCGGTTCCCGATATGACCGTGCTGTGTCCCGCGAGCTACGCGGAGCTTGAAGCGATGCTGCATGCGGCAATATACGAGATAACCGGCTCCGTGGCGATACGCTATCCCCGCGGCGGAGAGGGCAAATATACCGCCTGCAATACCGCGCCAGAAACGCTTCTGCGTGAGGGCAGAGACGTCACGCTGGTCTGCTACGGTATAATGACAAACGAGGTTCTCGACGCGGCGGAGCGTCTTGCTGCCGAGGGCATCAGCGCAGAAGTAATAAAGCTCAGCATGATAAAGCCGCCGGACTTCGACCTCGTTATGCGCTCGCTGCGCAAAACGGGAAAACTCCTCATCTCCGAGGATGTCTGCGAGGCCGGCTGCGTCGGCTCGCGCATACTTGAGGAGGCGGCGATAAGCGAGATCGACATACGCGCCGCAAAGCTTCTGAATCTGGGCGAGGGCATCGTTCCGCACGGCACCGTGGCGGAGCTGCTGCACGATTTCGGCCTTGACGCGGACGGTATCGTCAGCGCGGCCATGGAAATGATGGATAAGGACTTGAATAAGGCATGAAAAAAGTCAGACTGGATCAGCGCGTATTTGAACTCGGCTTCACCGAAAGCCGTGAGCGGGCGAAAACCACCGTTATGAGCGGCATTGTGTTCGTTAACGGGCAGCGTGCGGACAAGCCGGGGATGCCGGTCGATCCTGACGCCGACATCGAAGTGCGCGGAGTCGCGCTGCCGTTCGTCAGCCGCGGAGGATTCAAGCTCGACAAGGCGCTGAAGGTCTTTCCGATCGATCCGGCGGGCAAGACCTGCATTGACTGCGGTGCTTCGACCGGCGGATTTACGGACGTACTTCTGCAGCACGGCGCGGCGAAGGTCTATGCCGTTGACGTCGGCTACGGGCAGCTCGCGTGGAAGCTCAGGAATGACGAGCGCGTCATAAATCTTGAGCGCACGAACCTCCGCTATGTGACGGAGGAACAGATTCCGGAGCTTCTTGATATCGCAGTGATGGACGTGTCCTTTATCTCTGTGAAGCTTGTTCTTCCCGCAGTCCAGCGTCTTCTCAAGCCGGATGCGGATATCGTCTGCCTCATAAAGCCGCAGTTCGAGGCCGGACGCGAGGAAGTCGGCAAGAAAGGCGTTGTGCGTGACAGTGCGGTGCATAAAGAGGTCATCCGCAGCGTTCTCGACTTCGCGCCGGGAATCGGGCTGACTCCCGTGGGGCTTGACTTTTCCCCGATAAAGGGGCCGGAAGGAAATATCGAATACATCTGCCACCTGAAAAACGGTGACTTTGCCGCGCCGCAGCTGGATGTTGACGCGGTTGTTGCAGCGTCGCACGAGGCGCTTTGAGGTTTGCTTATGATAGCGATATGCCCGAATCCTTTTCGTGATTCAGAATTGAAATATACCAGACAAGCAGCGGAAATGCTTCATGCTGCGGGATACGAAACGGCGATATGCCCGGTTTTTGCCGAGGACGCGCCGCAGATGATACCAGAAGATATTAAAGCGACAACGCTTGACGCCGTCCGGAGCAGGTGCTCCCTCGTCGTCGTGATCGGCGGTGACGGGACGATTCTTTCTGCAGCGCGGCAGCTGCACAACGCCGATATCCCCATTCTCGGCGTGAACCTCGGCTCAAAGGGCTTTATGGCGGCTCTTGAGCCGGAGCATATGCAGCTCATCGTCAAGGCTGCAGCGGGGGAGTATACGGTCAGCCGCAGGATGATGCTCGACATCGAGCTTGAGCGCGGCGGAGAAATAATATACCGCGACAAGGCGCTGAACGACGTTGTGCTCCACGGCTACGGCGACTGCATTAGGCTGACCGCGTGGTGCGCGGGCGATAGAATAACAAGCTTTTCCGGAGACGGGATAATACTCTCAACGCCGACCGGCTCCACCGGATACTCTATGTCCGCAGGCGGCCCGATCGTCGAGCCGGAGGCTTCCGCCATAATCGTAAGTCCAATATGCGCGCACATGATGAGCGCTCGGAGCTATGTGCTCAGCGCTTCGCACGACGTGTCGGTTCTGGCTGAAAAGCTCCACGGGCGAAGAGCATACATCTCCGTTGACGGCAACTCCGTGATGGATCTTACAAACGGCGATTTGCTCCGCGTGCGCCGCTCCGAGCGCTGCATCCTAATGGCCGATATGGGGCTGAAGAGCTTTTTTGACCTTGCTTTTGAAAAACTCACCTGATTTGAAAACAGGAGGAATATATATGAAACCTGGCAGACAAAACGCTATACTTGAAATAATCGCCGAAAAGGATATCGAAACGCAGAACCAGCTCATGCAGGAGCTGGCGGCCCGCGGCGTGAAGAGCACTCAGGCCACGCTGTCGAGAGACATCAAGGACATGCGCCTTGTCAAGGAGCTTGGCCCCAGCGGCAATTACCGCTATGTTGTCGCGGCAAAAGCCGAAACCACCGATCTTGATATGCGCCTGAAAAAGATACTGCGCGAGAGTCTGGTGTCCTATGATGTCGCCCAGAACCTGCTCGTGATCCGCACTCTGCCGGGGCTGGCATCGGCGGCATGCTCGGCGTTTGACAGTATGGAGATAGAAAACCTTGTCGGCACCCTCGCGGGGGACGACACCGCGTTTCTCGCAATGCGCGACAAGGAGTCGGCCGTCAAGCTGTATCACGAGATAGAAACCATTTATTGACCGCATTTTCCGCGGCAGAGGTGCCATATGCTTAATGAACTTCACATTGAGAATATAGCCGTTATCGAGAGGGCGGACATCACGTTTACCGCCGGACTCAACGTTTTGACCGGCGAGACCGGCGCCGGTAAATCCATAGTTATCGACTCCATCGGAGCCGTCCTCGGCGAGCGCGTCAGCCGTGAGCTTGTCCGGCACGGCGCAGAAAAGGGCGTTGTGACCGCAGTGTTCAGCATGGACGGCTGCGAGCAGTGGCTGGCCGATAATGAGATCGACGCGGACGACGAACTGATTTTGCAGCGCCGCATAACGGCCGACGGCAAAAGCGGCTGCCGCATCTGCGGCGTGCCCGTGACGGCGGCTCAAATGAAGGAGCTTGCTGCGCGCCTCGTCGATATACACGGTCAGAACGACGGCCGGCAGCTTATGGACGAGCGGCGGCACCTTGAATATCTCGACCTGTTCGGGAATCTCGGCGCGGAGCTTACGGCGTATTCGCAGGAATATGGCAGGTATGCCGCGATAAAAAAAGAGATATCGCGCCTGAGCATGGACGAGATCGAAAAAGCGCGCCTGAGCGACAGCCTTCGCTATCAGATAGAAGAGCTTGAGCGCGCACAGCTGAAGTCGGGGGAGTATGACAGCGTCATCGCCCGCCGCGATCTGCTGCGCAACTCCGAAAAGCTCACCGAAGCGCTTGACGAGGCTTACAATGCCCTGAGCGGCGGCGACGAGAGCGCCGTTACCTTCGCGCAGAACGCCGCGTATTACACGGGACGCGCAGCGGCCATAGCGCCGGAGCTTGAAAAGCCGCTTGCCGGAATAAACGATGCGGTATTCGCGCTGAACGATGCGGCGGAGCTACTGCGTGATTTTCGTGAAAGTCTTGATTTCTCACCCGAAGAATACGATCAGCTTGAAAGCCGCGCGTCGGAACTGAGCAAGCTCCAGCGCAAATATTCCCGCGACGAGGACGGGCTGATAGCCCTGCTGGACGAGAATAGGAAGAAGCTTGACGATATCGAGTACGCCGACGACCGCATAGCCAAGCTCAAAAGAGAGCTTGAAGCGCAGGAAAAGCAGACCCGCAAAGCCGCCGAAGCCCTGAGCAAGGCGCGGCATGCCGCTGCGGAGGAGCTTCAGCGCCGTATAGTCGAGGAGCTGCGCGGCCTGAGTATGCCGTCCGTGCGCTTTGCCGTTGAGTTTACGCCGATAGAAAGCGGCTGCGGATTTGACCGCAGCGGCTGCGACCAGATACGCTTCACCATGTCGGCAAATGCCGGTGAAGAGCTTGGCCGTATCAGCCGCATCGCCTCCGGCGGCGAGCTGAGCCGCATAATGCTGGCGATGAAAAACGTGTTCGCGGAAAACGACCCGGTTCAGACCATGATATTTGACGAGATCGACACCGGCGTTTCCGGCGTTGCCGCGCAGCGTGTCGGCGAAAAGCTGTTTCAGGTCTCGCTCGGCAAGCAGGTCATGTGCGTGACGCATCTTCCGCAGATCGCGGCCATGGCGGATAGTCATTATGTAATAAAGAAAGAAGAGCGCTCCGGCAGAACCTATACCGACGTTCTGCCGCTTGATAAGGAAGGCCGCCTGCGCGAGCTTGCGAGGCTCCACGGCGGCGACAATATCACCGAGCTTACCCTTGCCAGCGCTGCGGAACAGATTGAAAACGCCGCGAAATTCAAGGAAACGGTCAAAAAGCGGCCTTGACATTATTGTTTCGGTATTGTATAATTCCACAAAGACAACGCGATGAAGGACAGGAGTAGTTCGTTTTCATCCCGCGCAGAGAGGCTCCGGCTGGTGTGAGGAGCATGGGAGATGCGAATGAATACAGTCCGGAGCGGCCGGCTGAAAGCATGAGCAATTAGGCCGTGACGGGTGCGCCCGATACAGCGCCGAGTGTCAGCACTCACTGAGGCTCAGGCCGCGAGACTTGAGTATGCAGAGGTGGTACCGCATTTTATGCCCTCTGTCCGGACGGACAGAGGGCTTTATTTTTGCTCAGGAGGGAATCATATTGGGTATAGGGCAGGATGCCTTGATGCTGCATATGGACGGCTACAATTGTGCTCAGGCCGTTCTCGCATCTGCCGGAAAGCTCACCGGACTGGATGAGGCCGAAGCGCTTGCGATGGCTGCAGGTTTCGGCGGCGGACTTCGCTGCGGAGAGGTCTGCGGTGCGGTTTCGGGCGCGGTGATGACGCTGGGGAAATGCTTTCCGTATAACGACAGCAGCGATATTGAGGCGAAAGCAAAGATAGCGGAACTTGCGCGCAATTTCTGCGCGGAGTTCAAAGCCCAATTCGGTGGCCTGCGCTGTGAGGACATCGTCGGCGACAGGAGCCATTGCAACGAATACATCTGCGCAGCGGCAGAGCTGCTTGAAAAAACAATAAAAGAAAACAGAGGAGAATGATGAAGATGGGAATCTACGAAGAACTTGTGGCGCGCGGCCTTATTGCTCAGGTCACGAATGAAGACGAGATACGCGAAATGATAAACAACGGCAAGGCCAAGTTCTATATTGGCTTTGACTGCACAGCTGATAGCCTGACCGCCGGCCACTTCATGGCGCTGACGCTGATGAAGCGCCTGCAGATGGCCGGCAACAAGCCTGTCGCGCTTATCGGCGGCGGCACCACCATGATAGGCGACCCCTCCGGCCGCACAGACATGCGCAAAATGCTCACCCGCGAGGACATTGAGCATAATGCAGAGTGCTTCAAGCGCCAGATGGAGCGCTTTATCGAGTTCGGCGAGGACAAGGCCATAATGGTCAACAACGCCGACTGGCTGCTGAATCTCAACTATGTAGAGCTTCTGCGCGAGGTGGGCGCATGCTTCTCCGTCAATAACATGCTCCGCGCCGAGTGCTACAAGCAGCGCATGGAGAAGGGGCTCAGCTTCCTTGAGTTCAACTACATGATAATGCAGAGCTACGACTTCTACTACCTGTTCCAGCACTATGACTGCAATATGCAGTTCGGCGGCGACGACCAGTGGAGCAACATGCTCGGCGGTACGGAACTCATACGCCGCAAGCTCGGCAAGGACGCCCACGCCATGACCATCACCCTGCTTACCGACTCTCAGGGGCACAAGATGGGCAAGACCGCCGGCAACGCCGTGTGGCTCGACCCGAACAAGACCAGCCCCTACGAGTTCTACCAGTACTGGCGCAACGTCGGCGACGGCGACGTGCTCAAGTGCATCCGTATGCTGACCTTCCTGCCGCTTGAGCAGATAGACGAAATGGCTCACTGGGAGGGCAGCCAGCTCAACCGCGCGAAGGAAATCCTTGCCTACGAGCTGACAAGCCTCGTCCACGGCGAGGAAGAAGCCAGGAAGGCGGAAGCTTCCGCGAAGGCGCTGTTCGCGGGCGGCGGCAGCAATGAGAATATGCCGACCACCGAGATCACCGAGTCCGAGCTTTCCGACGGCGCAATGGACATTATGACCGTCCTTGTCCGCTCCGGTCTCTGCGCCTCCAAGTCCGAAGCACGCCGCAACATCCAGCAGGGCGGCGTCACCGTCAATGATGAGAAGATCACCGACATCTCCAAGAGCTTTGGCGCAGATGAGCTGAAAAAGGGCATCATCGTCCGCCGCGGCAAGAAGAACTACAGCAAGGTCATTCTTGCGTAAATAATTATGATAATATGAAAACGAGCCGCTGTATGCGGCTCGTTTTTGCTTAAACAATATTCCTGTAATCGGTGCAGTCCTCGACGCTGTCGGGCGGGAAGAACTCCTCGACAGGGAAGCGTATCTTCCCGAACAGTGCGCAGGGGTCGTCGTCGGATGTACTGGGGCACTCCTTGTCGGGCATGCAGTAATCGTACGCTGGGATCAGGAGCTGAGTTCCGCGCTCCAGACGGATTATGGAAAACTGCCCTATCGTGACATACCATCTCCGCGCGGTATCCGTCGTGATCAGCGCTTCGGGGAAGGCGGCGCTTATGAACTCCGGAACGCTCCGCTGCTCAAGCTCGGTCGTCAACAGGCACTCCGCGTCGGCAAGCTTCATGTGCAGCGCTATCGGGTCAACAGACTCGACGACGCCGGTCGGGAGATCATCCGCCCACGATATCGGCGACACAGTATCGGACGAAAAGCTCTTGACCCGCCCGCTCCCGCCGAAGAGCATAACGCGCTTGTCGAATATCGCAAGGCCGGTTATGGTCTGCGCGTTGGGGAAGGTCTCGCCGGTGATCTTGTAGAAATAGGTGCAGTCAACCGTGTAGTAGCCTCTGTTGAAGGTTATCGGCTCCACATTTACCTGAACGTACAGCAGCTCGGCGGCTTTCGCGCGCACACTCAGAGCATTCTCTATGTAGGACTGCGAGGTGACGGTAGGAAACACCCTGAGGTCGTCAACACAATCCTTGTCGCGGCAGCTGTCAAATATCTTATTGGTATTAATGCATACGGCTTCGCGGATGCATGCCGAGCTCTCTACCGGCCCCGGCACAACTCTGTCGGCCATAGATAAGACCTCCTGTTTACTGGATTGAAGCAAACTTCAGTACAGTCTATGCTAAGATGATGTATAAGTGTGAATTTACTCTTGAAAAAATACACCGGAGCGTTATATAATACTTTTATTAATTAAATTACGGAGTGCCTATATGGATAGATTTGGATTCATACACGAAAAACTTGATATAAAGATCTTGATTTTGTTTATTCTGCGCCGCCTGCCTGGTGTGGTAGACCGTGAAACGCTGGGCGAGCTTTGCCAGTGCGACAACGGAATAGGCTATTTTGATTATTCCGACTGCCTGAGCGAGCTTACCGAGAACGGCAACGTCATTGAGACGCCGGAGGGCTACCAGATAACCGAGAAGGGCGCCCGCAATGCCGACGCCGTGGAGTCGAGCCTCCCATATTCCGTGCGCACCAAGGCGCTCAAGCTCATCGCCCCAGTGGAGGAGCGTATGCGCCGCGCAGCGATGATAACCGCCGAACACAGCGTGACCGAGGACGGCTGCACCGTACACCTCGCGTTGTCGGACGGTAAGGGCAGCATAATGGATCTCAGCTTCCTGTGCGCCGGTGAGGAGCAGGCGGCAGAGATTGAAAAGCGCTTCCGCCGCAGCGCAGAGGAATACTATCAGCGCATAGCGCAAATGTTTACGGAGTGAGGTATAAAGATGAAAACAGTTATCCCCGAGGGCTACAAAAGTATACTCAGTATTTATGATACGCAGAAGGCCATCAGTCTGCTCAAGCGTCTGTTTGAGGACAGGCTTGGCGCGCTTCTCAATCTCTATCGCGTGTCCGCGCCGCTCTTTGTAGAGGAAAGCTCCGGCCTGAACGACAATCTGAACGGCGTTGAGCGCCCCGTCGGCTTTGATATCCTGCGCTCCGACAAGCACGCCGAGGTCGTGCAGTCGCTTGCGAAGTGGAAGCGTCTCGCGCTCAAGCGCTACGGCTTCTATCCCGGCAAGGGACTGTATACCGACATGAACGCCATACGTCGTGACGAGGATGAGCTGGACAATCTGCACTCGGTCTACGTTGACCAGTGGGACTGGGAGAAGGTCATCCTGCCCGAAAACCGCAATCTTGACTACCTTAAATCAACGGTCATGGACATAGTGGAGGCCATATGCGACACGCAGGACACCATGCAGGCCATATATCCGCAGCTTCAGAGCCTCGGCAAGCTGGATCGCCGCGTCTCGTTCGTGACAAGCCAGCAGCTTGAGGACGCATACCCGGAGCTTACGCCGAAGCAGCGGGAAAATGCCTATCTCAGGGAGCATAAGACCGCGTTCATCATCGGTATCGGCGGCGCGCTCCGCTCCGGTCAGAAGCACGACGGACGCGCACCCGACTACGATGACTGGAATCTCAACGGCGATATAATGTTCTGGGACGATGTTCTCGGCTGCGCGATGGAGGTGTCGTCGATGGGCATCCGCGTCGATCCCGCGTCGCTTGACCGTCAGCTGAGCGTTTCCGGCTGCAACGAACGCCGCGAGCTGCCGTACCATAAAATGCTCCTCGCAGGTGAGCTTCCGCTGACGATCGGCGGCGGCATCGGCCAGTCGCGCCTTTCCATGCTGCTGCTCGGTAAGGCACACATCGGTGAGGTTCAGGCATCGATCTGGGACGAGCACACCGAAAAGGTGTGCAGCGAGACGGGAGTTACTCTGCTGTAATCAGATAAATAATACCGCCGCAGGAAAATCCTGCGGCGGCTCTGCACTCGGCGGGCGGAAGCCGACGTCGTGCCGACGGCGCGGCGACGTCAGCCTCCTGTCGGTACATAGAACAGAACAGAGAAGAATAGAACAGAATAGAGAAGAGTAGAGAAGAGTAGAGTAGAATAGAAAAGATAATAATATATATAAATATTCTGGTGGTGATGGTGACGCGCGCGCGGAAAGCGAGAATTTTTTTGTTGGGGCGGGGAAGCGCCCGCCATGCCCTGCGGCGCACCGTAACGGCAGTGTGCGGATACGGGAAAGAAAAATCCCGCAGCCGGATGGCTGCGGGATCGAGAAATGGAGCGGATGATGGGAGTCGAACCCACCTTATCGGCTTGGGAAGCCGGAGTTCTACCGATGAACTACATCCGCAGATATTCAGCTTTTGTATTATAGCACCCCTTGCAGGAAATTTCAACAAGAACTTTTCAACCCGCTTCGGCAAAATAATCAGCCGGTCGGAGCTATCCTTATCCCGTCCGGGCAAATGGAGAGTCACCGCGGCGCGCGGCGGGAGTCCACCGGCTGCCCTGACGCCTCGGCGCGATATCAGCCGATATAGATAACGCCGCGCAGGCTTTTCACCTGCGCGGTGATTTTTAAGACATGAACTTGTCTATCGCGTCGTACAGCGCTTCAAGCTCGTCGGAGTTTTCATCCCCGGCGGCGTCCGCGATGCAGTGCTCAAGGTGATCCTTGAGTATGACTTTCGCAGTGTTATTGAGCGCGGAGCGCACAGCCGCAAGCTGCATTAGAACCTCGCTGCAATCGCGCCCGCTCTCGACCATGCGCTTGACGGACTCAAGATGCCCGATGGCGCGCGAAAGGCGGTTTATCACTGACTTTGTCTGCGTGTGCGTATGGGCGTGGGTGTGCGCGTGGACGGTGCCGTTGGCATGGGTGTGATAATGTATTTCTTCTTCGGGAATATGCATACTATCAATCCTTATTTTAAAATGCGAGCAGGTCTGTAAGCCGGGTTCTGTCGTGAACGACCATCTATCTAGGCCGTGCGTTGCCGCGCGGCTCAAGCCACCTCCTGAGAACGGCCGGGCAGGCCATATGTTCTCCCACGGTGTTGCTCCGGATAGAGTTTACAGCGCCGACATGTCTCCATGCGGCGGGTGAGCTCTTACCTCGCCTTTCCACCCTTACCCCGTTTCCGGGGCGGTATATCTCTGTTGCACTTGTCCGAGGGTCACCCCTGGCGGGCGTTACCCGTTATCCTTGCCCTGTGGAGCCCGGACTTTCCTCATACGCAGGCTTTCGCCTTGCGTCCGCGGTCGTTTGACCTGCTCACTTCAGATATCTTAATCATTTTCCGGGCACAAGTCAATAATATTCTTGTATTTGCGCGGCAAAAGTTTTATAATTATAACTCAATCGCACGATTGAAATACAGATTTTCGGAACAGGAGAGCGTTATGACTCTTTCGGAATACATAGACTCGGTTAAAAGCAAGAGCATTGCCGTGATCGGCATCGGCGTGAGCAACACCCCGCTTATAGAGCTGCTTGCCCAGAACGGCTGCGACGTCACAGCCTGCGATAAGCGCAGCCTTGACGCGCTGGAGGGCGAGGGGGAGAAGCTGCTCGAAATGGGCGTGAAGCTCCGCCTTGGCGAGACGTATCTCGACGATCTGCATCAAGACATCATTTTCCGCACACCGGGACTCATGCCGTTCGATCCGCATCTTGAAGCGGCAAAAGCCCGCGGCAGCGTCATAACCTCCGAAATGGAGCTGTTTTTCGCGCTCTGCCCGTGCAGAACCATAGCCGTTACCGGAAGCGACGGCAAGACCACAACGACGACCATCATCTCGGAGCTTCTGAAGACGGAGGGGAAGCGCGTCCATCTCGGCGGCAACATCGGCCATCCGCTTCTGTGCGAAACGCCGGATATCCTGTCGGACGATTTCGCCGTGCTGGAGCTCAGCAGCTTCCAGCTGCACAGCATGAGCTGCCGCCCGGACATTGCCGTCATCACTAACATCTCGCCAAACCATCTTGACAAGCACAAGGACTATCAGGATTATATCGATGCCAAGAGCGCGATCTTCGCAAAGCAGACTCCCGACGACAGGCTTGTGCTGAATCTCGGCGACGTGCATACTCCGTATTATGAGTCGCTGGCGCACTCCTCGATATATTATTTTACCGACGATAAGTTCATCGAAAACGGCTCCTGCTGCGTTCAGGGTGAAATTTATCGCTATGGGCGCCGCCTCATGCACGAGGATGAGATAAAGCTGCCCGGCAAGCACAACGTCCAGAACTATCTGGCCGCATTCACGGCGGTCGAGGGGCTGGTTTCGGATGAAAACTGCCGTAGGGTCGCGATGAGCTTCGGCGGTGTGGAGCATCGGCTGGAGCTTGTGCGCGAGCTGCGCGGCGTGAAGTATATAAACGACTCCATCGGCACAAGCCCGACCCGCACTGCCGCCGGACTCCACGCGCTCAAGACCAAGCCCATCGTCATTGCCGGCGGATACGATAAGCACATCCCGTTTGACGGCTTGGGCGACGAGCTGTGCCTGCATGCAAAACGGGTCTATCTCACAGGCGATACCGCCGAGAAGATACGCGACGCTGTTTTCGCTTCTAAATTCTATAAGCCCGATGCCCCCGATGTGCAGCTTATCGACGATTTCACCGAAGCCGTACTGACCGCCGCAAGCTCCGCCGAGGCGGGAGACATCGTTCTGCTGTCACCGGCCTGCGCCGCGTTTGACAGGTTCAAGAACTTTGCCCAGCGCGGGGAATATTTCAAAAAATTGATCATGGAGTTAGAATAAATGAAAGTTACAGATATAAAACCCGAAGTTTTTGCTATGGCGCAGCGCGTTCAGGCCAAGCTGGGAGAACGATTTGCGGAGATAGACGCTGTTGCCGAGGAGAATACCCGCCGCGTAATGACGGCGTTTCAGGATAACCGCGTTTCCGACGCCTGCTTTGCCGGAACGACCGGCTACGGCTATGACGATCTCGGCCGCGAAACGTTGGATAAGATCTACGCCCAGATATTCGGTGCGGAAGCCGCGCTTGTGCGCATCGGCTTTGTCAACGGCACCCATGCACTGACCGCGGCGATGTTCGCGCTGGTGAAGCCGGGCGATACAATTCTCGCCGTCACCGGTATGCCGTACGATACGCTCAGAAGCGCCATCGGCATCAGCGGCGACTGCCACGGTTCGCTCAAATTCTACGGCGTAAATTACGCACAGGTCGATCTGAACGCCGACGGCGATCCGGATATTCCCGCGATAAAGGCTGCAGCGGCGGATAAAAACGTCACCGCGGTGATGATACAGCGCTCCCGCGGATATGCGGAGAGAAAGGCTCTGACCGTGCAGGAGATAGGCGAGATAATCAAGGCCGTCAAGGAGGTGAATCCCGCCGCAAACGTGATGGTTGATAACTGCTACGGCGAATTTACCGACGTTATAGAGCCGACGCATGTCGGCGCTGATATCATCGCAGGCTCGCTGATAAAGAATCCCGGCGGCGGCATCGCGCCGACCGGCGGCTACGTTGCGGGCAGAGCGGAGCTTGTGGAACGCGCCGCAATGCGGCTCACAACGCCCGGCATCGGCGGCGAATGCGGCTCGACGTTGGGGAACAACCGTCTGCTGTTTCAGGGACTGTTCATGGCTCCGCACATCGTCGCGCAGGCGCTCAAGACAGCGGTTTTCTGCGCGGGGATGATGGAGGAGATCGGCATAGAGTCCTCCCCGTCGGTGTTTGAAAAACGCTCCGACATTATCCAGATGGTCAAGCTCGGCAACGAGCAGAACATGCAGCGTTTCTGCGTCGGCATTCAGGCCGGTGCTCCCGTAGATTCCTACGTTACTCCGGAGCCATGGGCAATGCCCGGATATGACTGCCCTGTCATAATGGCGGCAGGCTCCTTTATTCAGGGGTCATCCATCGAGCTTTCGGCAGACGGGCCGATCCGCCCGCCGTATATGATATACATGCAGGGCGGCCTGACCTACGAGTCCGGCAAGCTCGGTATTATGATGGCCGTGAGCGCGATGCTCGATAAATAAAGCGGGCATATACGCACATATAATGCATGGGGAGGTGACTCCATGTATTATCGGCGCACTTTCAGGCGTAAGCCCCGCTATACATATCACGAAGGAACCGTCAGCCCGCACAGCACCCCGCCGCGCAAGCCCAGAAGGGCAGGCGGGATAAGCCTTATCCTGTTTCTGTGCAGCATTTTGATATTCCTCGCGTGCGCGCTCGCCTTTCTGAAGGATCTGTCCACACAGATCGCGGTCTCCGACGCAAGTGATATCGTGATCTCGCAGGTCAATACGTCGATTGCCGAGATAATGAAGGACGAGGACTACACAGGCGACTACTTTGTGAACTTTGAAAAGACGGACGCCGGGGAAATATCCGCGATAAGCAGCAACATGGCGCGGATAAACGCGCTGTCGGCAAAAATACTCGATACCGTCATAAACGTGACCGAAAATCAGACAATAACCGTAGAGATCCCGATAGGGAACCTGACGGGCGTGAGCCTGCTGATGGGGCGCGGCCCCAAGGTTCCGGTGCAGATAATAGTGCTCACCTCGTCAAAGGTGGAATTCAGCAACAGCATCATAACCGCCGGAATAAACCAGACGAAGCATCAGGTGAATCTTGAGGTCATTGTCGATATAGATGTTCTTATCCCGTGGGATACCGCGAGCACTCAGGTGAAAACCGAGGTACTGATAGCCGACACGGTCATAGTCGGCAAGGTTCCGGATACTTATATGAACGTACAATAGGAGAACGCCATGGATGTACAAAACGAGATAAACGAGCTGCGCCGCAAGATACGGCATCACAGCAGACTTTACTATGTCTACGACAAGCCGGAGATATCCGACTATGATTTTGACATGCTCATGCAGCGGCTCAAGGCGCTGGAAGCGCTGCATCCGGAGCTGATAACGCCCGACTCTCCGACCCAGCGCGTCGGAGACGTCACGCTGCCGCAATTCGAGCAGGTTCGCCATCAGGTTCCGCTGGAGAGCCTGACCGATGTTTTCTCGTATGAGGAGCTGTTCGCGTTCGGCAGGCGCATGGACGAGCTGATAGCGGAGCCGCACGATTACTCCGTCGAGCCGAAAATCGACGGGCTGTCCATGTCGCTTGAATACGAAAACGGCGTGTTCGTCCGCGGAGCTACCCGCGGCGACGGGCAGGTCGGCGAAAATGTGACGGAGAATCTGCGCACTGTGCGCTCCCTGCCGCTGCATATTGAGAACGCGCCGGAGCGGCTCATCGTCCGCGGCGAGGTCTATATGTCCAAGGCCGTGTTCGAGCAGCTCAACGCCGAGCGCGAAATAAAGGGCGAGCCGCTTCTCGCAAACCCGCGCAACGCCGCCGCAGGCTCGATGCGCCAGCTTGACCCGAAGGTCGCGGCATCCAGAAAGCTGGACATCATCTGCTTCAACCTCCAGTACACCTCCGGCCCCGCGTACAAGAATCACACCGAGACGCTGGACGCGATGCGAGAGATGGGCTTTCCGGTCGTATCGTATTCTCACTTCAGCAATATTCAGGACTGCGTGAAGCAGATAGAGTGGCTTGGCGAAAACCGCGACACGCTGCCGTATGATATGGACGGGGCGGTCATAAAAATAAACTCCCTGTCTCAGCGTGAGGCGCTGGGCAGCACGGCAAAGGCTCCCCGCTGGGCGGTGGCGTTCAAATACCCGCCTGAAAGAAAGGAGAGCAAGGTGCTCGACGTTGTCGTGCAGGTCGGGCGCACCGGTGTTCTGACACCGAAGGTCATTGTAGAGCCGATACGCCTCGCGGGGACGACCGTTTCCGCCGCGACGCTGCATAATCAGGACAATATCGACAGGCTCGACCTGCGGATAGGGGACACCGTCGTTCTCCAGAAGGCGGGGGAGATAATCCCTGAAGTGCTTGAGGTCAACAAGAGCAAGCGCCCTGCGAATTCCGTGCCGTTCAGGATGCCGGAGCTTTGCCCGGAGTGCGGCGCGCCGGTAGTCCGTGATGAGGACGGCGCGGCGCTCCGCTGCACAAATCCGGAGTGCCCCGCGCAGCTGCTCAGGACTGTGGCTCATTTTGCCTCGCGCGAGGCGATGGATATCGACGGACTGGGCATATCCGTGTGCGAAAGCCTGATAAACAACGGTCTTATAAAAACCGCCGCGGAACTATACTATCTCAATGCCGAACAACTCGTCGAGCTTGACCGCATGGGTGAAAAGTCTGCCGCCAATCTCATAGCGGCCATTGAGAAGAGCAAGGAAGCAGGTCTCTCGCGGCTCGTCTGCGCGTTCGGTATCCGTCAGGTCGGGCAGAAAGCAGCAAAAGTCCTCGCCGCGCACTTCGCGGATCTGGATGAGCTGATGGCCGCAAGCGCCGACGAGCTGACGCTTATACCGGATATCGGCGCGATAACCGCAAACTTCATAACGGAGTGGTTCGCAAAGCCGCAGTCGCAGCACCAGATAAGGCTTCTGCGCGAGGCCGGGGTGGATTTCTCCAGCAAGGAGGAGCGCAAGGACAACCGCTTCGCCGGTCTCACCTTTGTCCTCACCGGTACGCTCAGCAGATATACCCGCGACGAGGCCAGCGCCATCATCGAGAGCTACGGCGGCAAAGCTTCCGGCTCGGTGTCGAAGAAAACGAGCTACGTCCTCGCAGGTGAAAACGCCGGCAGCAAGCTGACCAAAGCCGAAGCCCTCGGCATCAGCATCATCTCCGAAGATGATTTTGCCGCGATGATAACCTGACCGCAACGGACAATACAATATATAATAACCTCCTTATTTGAGAGCGCATATTATGATATGAACTCTTGAATGAGGAGGAATATTTTTGGCTAAAAACAGAACGGACGGCGGCTGGCGCTACGGCGAGCTGCCGGACACGGCACCGCTGGCAATGGCATATGTGCCGCTTCAGAAGTCGGTATCGCCGGCATACGAGTCGATGGAGGCGCTCTCCCGCGGGACTCTTTTCCCCGGCCTTGACCTGCCGTTTATGGGCATGGTCAACAAGACTCAGGAGGTAACGCCGCTCACGGAGATGATGGCGCTGTGCTTCGTGGCGCACGAGCTGGCGCTGTACCTTGACACGCATCAGGACGATGCCGAGGCTTTTGCAATGTACCAGAGCTTTCTCGCGCTGAAGAAGGAGGCGCGGGAGCGCTATGTGAAGCAGTGCGGCCCCGTCACGCATGAGGATATGCTTGGCATGGAGCGCTATGCTTGGCTTGACGACCCGTGGCCGTGGGATTATGACCGGCAGAGGGAGGGCTGACGCATGTTTGTATATGAGAAGAAATTGCAGTATCCCGTGCGCATCAGAAACACAAATCCCGCCCTCGCAAAATTCATAATCACCCAGTACGGCGGCCCGGACGGCGAGCTGGGCGCGTCGCTGAGATATCTGAGCCAGCGCTACGCCATGCCGTACCCGGAGCTGAAAGGGCTTTTAACGGACATCGGCACGGAAGAGCTCGGCCACCTCGAGATGATAGGCGCCATCGTGCACCAGTTGACGCGCTCGATGAGCATCGACGAGATCAAGAAGGCTGGATTCGACGCGTATTTCGTAGACCACACGGCGGGCGTATACCCAACGGCGGCTTCGGGCTTTCCGTGGGACGCCGCATCCATGGCCGTGAAGGGCGACGTGATCACCGACCTTTCCGAGGACATGGCGGCAGAGCAGAAGGCGCGCACGACCTATGACAACATCCTGCGGCTCAGCGACGATCCAGACGTAAACGACGTCATAAAGTTCCTGCGGGAGAGGGAAGTAGTCCATTATCAGCGCTTCGGTGAGGGGCTTCGCCGCGCTGTTGAGAAGATGGATCAGAAGAATTTCTATTCCGTCAATCCCGCATTTGATAAATAAATACTGGCGCATATGTGCATTTATGTCATATGCGCCGATTTTTTATACATTTTGAAAAAAATGATGACATGAGAAAAAATAGGTGCTATAATATTTTGAAAAAATTTTGGCCGAAACGGTCGAAACAGGGATGGATTTGTTTTGGTATTCAGCTCCGCAATATTTTTGTTCGCCTTTCTTCCGGCGGTTTTTATAATATACAGGCTGTTGCCGGGCATCCGCTCGCGCAATGTGTTCCTCGCATTAAGCAGCCTTGTGTTCTACGCATTCGGGCAGCTCGTCTATCTGCCGCTGTTTCTCGCATCGATACTCATCAACTACATATCCGGCCTGCTCCTGTCGGGTAAATTCAGACGCAGCCGCCTGATACTTACGCTCGCCGTCGTTCTCAATCTCGGCATACTCTGCGTCTTCAAGTACACGGATTTTCTCATCGGCAACGTAAACTCCCTTTTCGGAACGGCCATCCCGCTCACCGGGATTGTCCTGCCCATAGGCATCTCGTTCTTCACGTTTCAGGGGCTCTCGTACACGATAGATGTCTACCGCGAACCGGAATGCGGTACGCGCGATTTCACAAAGCTGCTGCTCTATATATCCTTCTTCCCGCAGCTCATCGCGGGGCCGATCGTCAAATATCATGACGTCGCCGCGCAGATAGACAGCCGCCGCTGCACAAGAGACGAGACTGAGGCCGGCATACGCCGCTTCATCGTCGGTCTTGCGAAAAAGGTACTGATATCGAACGCCGCGGGCTACGTCGTGGACAAGGTGTTTTCCGATTGCCTGTACGCTGCGGGCGGGCTTGACTGGCGGCTGGCGTGGCTCGCCGGAATATGCTACACGCTCCAGATATATTTCGATTTCAGCGGGTACAGCGACATGGCCATCGGACTGGGGCATATGTTCGGCTTTACCTTCAAGGAAAACTTCAATTTCCCGTACGCGTCAACGAGCATGACGGAATTCTGGCGGCGCTGGCACATCTCGCTTTCGACCTGGTTCAAGGAGTATTTATATATCCCGCTCGGCGGGAACCGCCGCGGCCGCTGGCGCACCGCACTGAACCGCCTTATCGTGTTCTTCTGCACGGGTATATGGCACGGCGCGAACTGGACTTTCGTGGTCTGGGGTCTGTGCCACGGCGCGCTGACCAGCCTTGAAAATCTCGGTGTGATTCCCGTAAAGCGGCTTCAGGAAAGCCGCGTCGGGCAGATCATTTGCAGAGTATACACGCTGCTCTCCGTGATGCTGCTGTTCGTGGTGTTTCGTGCGGCGTCACTTGGGGAGGCCGCACGCGTCATCGGCGCGATGTTCTCCGGCGTGCAGACCGCCGAGGGAAGCTACATGCTGCACTATCTGCTGACGCCGCTGTTCTGCGTGACGTTGGTCGCCGCGATACTTTTCTCTGGCAGTCTCATACCGCGCCTGCGCGCGAAAATAGGCGAGCCGGCTTCCGCCGTCCGCGTG
>OKSC01001860.1_pt1 | contig 19530 bp, 19 predicted proteins | sample 1601161 | NCBI WGS metagenome assembly OKSC01 (sample SAMEA3541552, study PRJEB24748) | human gut metagenome | biome: human gut; feature: human-associated habitat; material: faeces | place: China | collected 2012
CATGCCGCCGCCCGCGCCGACAAAGCCGCAGATAAGCCCGATTAAATGTCGGAACCTAGAGCTTCCTTTCCAAAAGAGGAAGTATAAATGATGCAATCCGGATATGCTTTTATCAGTTCCCTAATCCCATAAATATGATCATAGTGAGTATGAGTCAGGAATACTGCTTTCACAACTTTCCCATCGTTATCCAGCAACTCCTTTACAGGCTGAACATCACCGATGTCTATTAAAAAAGCCGACTGCCCCTCGCTTGTAAGAATATACGTATTTGAAGTAAATACACTGTTTATGATCCGATGGATATACATTTAATTATGTCCATTAAATGGTTCTGTTGTTGCACTTCCTTCCATATTTATTCCTTCACGAATAAATACTTTTTTGATTGTAAGGAAGATGATTTTTATATCCAGCCAGAAAGAGATATGATCCACATACCAAACATCCAGTTCAAATTTCTTAGTCCAGGATATGCTATTCCGACCATTCACTTGTGCCCAACCCGTAATTCCCGGACGAACTTCATGACGGCGGTATTGCTCTTCCGAATATAAAGGAAGATACTTGATTAACAAAGGACGAGGTCCTACTAATGCCATATCTCCCTTTAGAACGTTGATTAACTGCGGCAGTTCATCTATGGAAAGAGAACGAACTATTTTTCCAACCTTTGTCAGACGAACGTCATCCGGCAGCAGATTGCCTTCCGCGTCCCGTTCATCCGTCATGGTCTTAAATTTAATAGCCTTAAATATCTGGGCATTTTTCCCGGGACGAGCCTGGGTAAAGAAGACACCGGCACCTTTATTTGCAAAATGAAGGAAAATGATAATAATAAGTAAGATTGGCCAAATGATAAGTAAGGCAGAAAGAACTATGAAAAAGTCTATCAAGCGTTTAAGAAAATTACGATACATAAATAAATATTCCTTTCAGTCATCAAGTAGTCACTTCATTTATTGTACAGAAGCTCTATTCTTAATTAATTCTCCAGATTTTATAATTTGAGTTTTATCACTAATTTCAATTCCTGTTCTTATTATTCTTGCAGGATTACCTGCAATTAAACAGTTATCCGGAAAACTCTTTGTCACCACACTACCTGCACCAACAAAAACATGATTACCTAAAGTTACTCCAGGTAATATTATTGCACGTCCACCGATTACACAATGGTGCCCGATATAAGTATCACACCACATATGAGTTCCTCGTGAATAATCATGTGCTATAATCAAAGCCTCCAAAGCTATTCGAGTATTATCACCAATATGAATTCCCTTTGGATTTGCCCTATCAATAACAGCTCTCCAAGAAATCTGACAATTTCTACCCAAATCAACTCCCTTTATCTTACGTAGATAAAATGAATAACTAAGATTTATATATCGACTAATTTTTTGTCTTAAAGATAATTTTTCCATATCAAATCTTAATAACATCTGATATATACATAGGTTTGCTCTTCATCCACATAGTCCCCCATGTAAGCCCCAGTCCAAAGGAAGACATAAGCAATGAACATTCTTTAGTCATCAGTTCATCACGTAATCGACTTACCATCAAAGAAGGAATAGAGGCACCTCCCAGATTACCAAATTCTTCCAAATTATAAGGAACCTTTGCCTGAGGAAACTTTAACTTCTTAACAATGCGGTCAACAATCATCTTGTTTGCTTGATGTATTAGAAAATAATCAATATCCACATTACGATCAAGATTATAATCTGCGAGAAAAGATTCAATGGATTTAGGTGGACGAGATATGGCAAAAGAAAAGACATTCATTCCATTAATGAGAGTATGAATAGGAGCCCGAACTATACCGTTCCCAAAATCTTCATATTCAAAAGAAGTAGGATTAGCTGGATGGCGAAAGCCTCCATGTGGAGTCATCAATGCCTCATAGCCCTTACCATAAGTATGAAAATCAACAACAATATCATTAGCGGTTTCATCATACTCCAAAGCAACTGCCGTACCACAATCACCAAATAATGGCACACGACTCTTGTCTTTCATCGACCCCATGCGTAATGCAGTATCACCTATAAGTAATAAAGCACGCCTCACATTACCAGTCGTCAACAAATTGCCAGCAACCGTTATTGCATACATACATCCACAGCATCCCATAGGGATATCCATACAGAAACAGTTCTCCGACAGTGCTAATCTATCTTGCAATATGCAAGAAGTAGGAGGAGTACGATAATCGCCTGTCACAGACTCAAACAAGAGTACATCAATACTATCCCTCTCCCATCCCAACTCTTCAATCAACTTTTCCGCAGCAGCCTGGCACATATCAGATGCACACATACTATCTGGAGCAATATGACGACTTTTTATACCGACCGCATTATCAAACACCTCTGCCTCTTCTTGAGAAAAGAAATCAAAATCTGATGTCTTCACTACATTTTTCGGAACAGCCATAGCCACTCCTTTCATTCCGACATTCTTAATTTTCCACCTTGCCATAAAATTAAACTTTACAGTTCAACATCATATTTTTTCAGGATTTCACGCCCCTTGCCATAAGAAGTAAATTCCATAATATCTTCCGGATCGAACATTACATCAAAAGATTCTTCCAGTAAAGCAATTATGTTCAGCTGATGAACAGAGTCCCATGCTTCTACACTTTCTTTTGAAAAACCATTGTTTAATACAGAGTTATCTACACCAAACACTTCTACAAAAGCGTCATTATATTTTTCAATATCAGTCATTATATTTTCTATTTTATGATTTCAACTTACTATACAATATTTTTCCAGCTTCATTTTTGGGAATTGCATCAATTATCTTCACATCAAAAGCAGATGCCACAAGTTTGGTTTTCTCCACCAACTCTTCCCTAGCCAGATTCACATATTTCTCATCTGTCAAATAAACTGTCATTTTCTCATCCGTACCCACACAAGCACACTCTATCGGATATTTTCCCTTAATAATCTGTTCACACTCATCTAGTCCGATGCGCATTCCATACAGCTTTAAGAAACGTCCCATACGTCCTACAATATAGTAACATCCATCTTCATCCCGATAGGCAAGATCACCGGTACGCATAAATCCGTTGCGTTCATCACCCAATAACAAATCCTCGCGCCTACGAGCATATCCCATCGTCACATTCTTACCACGATAGCACATTTCTCCTTCTGTATTCGCCGTATCAATAATACTCCCGTCGCTGTCTATCAAGGACAATTCAGCATTCGGAACCGCCTGACCTATACTACCACACTTTGAAATCGCCCACTCCGGTGGAAGATAAGACATACGAGCAGTACCTTCCGATTGTCCGTAAGTAGCAATCCAACGCTTTCCATGGTCACGACAATACTCTGCAAATTTTAAATTTAATTGCCGAGGCATTTTGCCACCACCTTGAGTAAGTAATGTCAAGTCAGGAAGATCCATACGAAAGAAACGCATCAGATTTAATATTTCAAAACTGTAAGGAACACCTGTAAAACTAGTAGCTCGCTGTCCCTTCATAAAATCCCAGAAGTTTCTATCAGTCATACTCAAGTTTGTAATGAGGATTGTTGCACCAACATAAAGATGACTGAACACCACGGAAAGCCCCATAGTATAGTACAAAGGAAGAACCAGTAAAGGACGATCTGCTTCTGTAAGACCGAAGAACGTTGATATATTCAAAGCTGCCGCTTCTATGTTACTATATTTATGGCGCACAAGCTTGGGACTACCTGTAGATCCAGAAGTGGGTAGTAAATGCGAAAGTTCCTCGTACAGAGGACAAGTATCCATTCCCGTACGTAAAAGCGTATAACCATAGCGTTCCATCACCGTCTCATAGGTAAAAGTGGCTACTTGACTGGAAGGAACACAAAGAAATGCAGGACGATAGAGATCAAACAAATTATGGTACAATCCTTGTTCTGTATGCGCATTCAGTATTAGCGGAACATTACCCGAATTGATACTTCCTATGCTCCACGCTATTCCACCTACATTATTTTCCGTAAGTAAAAAAAGTAAAGAACGTTCAGGAAGTAAGCTATTGATTTCTTCCGAAAAAGACAATAATTCACTATACTTCAAGATATGTCCTGAAGAATCAATTGCAGCAACTGCATCATGCGGTTGCCTATCTAAATGTAATATCATATATGTCTGTTTATTTTAAATAGAGGCACAACCATCCACACCAAGGATATGCCCTGATATATATGAAGCACGGTCAGAAGCAAGAAAAGAGACAGCATTGGCTACATCTTGTGGAGTTCCCAGTCGTCCGAGAGCTATTCGATTGATACGATTGTCAATCTTGTCACCGTTTGCTTCATATAGTTCTTCAAAACGCTCCGTTTTAATGATACCGGGAGCAACTGCATTCACACGTATTTGCTGCGGAGATAGCTCCTTGGCAGCCGACTTAGTAATAGCTATCACAGCGCCCTTAGAAGAAGAATATGCCACCTGACCTGGTGAACCTACCACACCTGTAATAGATGCAATATTCACAAAGCATCCACCACCCGTACGTGTCATCAGACGAGATGCTATTTGTAACATATCTATCAAAGAAAAGACATTCACACTATACATTTTTTCCAACAAATCCTTTGTAACCATACCTAACTTCTGATTAGCTATAATGGCCGCATTGTTCACTACACAGTCTATACGTCCCTCAGTCTTGTAGATAGTCATCAACGCACTCTTCATGGCTGAACTATCAGTTACGTCAAAGCAAATTGGAACGACTTTCACCTTGTTACGAGCAGAACAATCAGCAGCCCACTCCTCCATGTCTCCAATTTGAAGGTCATTGACATACACAGTAGCACCATCCTGTGCAAACTGCTCTGCAATAACACGACCGATACCACGACCGGCACCTGTAATGAGAGCTATCTTATTTTCAAGTAATTTCATATCAATATAATGTTTTACCTCCATCTATTATTAATGAATGCCCTGTTACCCACGCAGAAGCGTCAGACAACAGATAAACAATAGCAAGAGCCACATCCTGAGGTTCACCATAGCGTTTTAACGGATATGTCTGCATATCCTTTAGCATGTCCTCCTCAGAATAGGAACGACCTGCAAGCTTCGTATTTACCATACCCGGATTTACACTGTTACATCTCACTTTAGGCGCCATTTCTAACGCCACATTTTTCATAAATACTTGTAAAGCCCCCTTTGATGCACCATACATTGCATTACCAGGAGCAGTAGTATAGATCCCTCCCACAGATATGGTGAAAACAATTGAAGCCCCCTCATTAAGTTTCTTCTTCCGGCAAAGTCTTTGAGTCAGATACACTGGCGCAAGCGTATTAATGGACAGAATACGTTCCATATCATCCTTGTTAATGAACTTCACCGGCATTGGCTTAGTAACACCGGCATTGCTGACAAAACCGTCTAATTTGGGCAAACGCGCGACAAGATCGTCAAGGCATTCCTGACTGGTTAAATTAGCGACCTCCGCTGTATGCCCCTCACCTTCCAACATACCAAGAGTTTCGTTAAGCCCTTCTACATTAATATCTGTAAGGATAAGTGTTGCACCCAATTTGGCACATTCTACAGAAGTGGCTCTACCAATACCACCAGCTGCTCCAGTAACAAGGATTGTTTTTCCTACAAGCGAAAAAGGATTATAACTCATTCTTCCGACTTTGCTTGAATCGTATTGAACAAATCCTGAATAGTGATAGCCGCACTCATATCGCTACCTTTTAATGTTACACCATATTCCTCATCTATCATGGCTATAATAGATAAGGCTACAAGTGATGAATAATCTTCTAACTCGTGGAACACTGTCTCAGGAGTGAGTACACTTGCATCAGTTTCATCGAACTGATCAGCAAAATTCTCAATGAATTCTTTGATTTCCATAATTGTTATGATTTAAAAATAATATTATACAAGTTTCTTGGCTGGATTTCCAAATACGGTTGTACCAGATTTGACCCTTCTAATCACAAAACTACAAGCCCCAACATTGGCCTCTGATTCTACCACTACATTATGACTTATCACAGCCGAAGTATGGATATTTACATGATTTTCTATTATTATACCACCAACACACGTAACATGAGTATCAATACGATTCCAATTGCCAATTTTATCATCATGCCCTATAACAGTATAGGATTGAATCATATTGAAATCGCCTATTTGAGCATCATTACCAATAACTGTATACGCACCGATAAAATTACCTTTTCCCAATTTTGCATTAGTATAGAAACGAGCTGTCTGATGAATCAGATTAATAAATTCACCACCCCTACCCTGAATTTTCTCAATGCACTGTTTACGTTGTTTATCTCCTATTGAACATACAAAAACATCTTCATCTTGTGGCTGATAGTTTTCAATTGTTCCAATAATAGGAGGATAATTTTCAAACTGATCCAATGAGGGAAAGTCATTCAAGAATCCTTTTACAATGAATTCCGTTCCATACCCTACACACTCTAAAGCGTTGGAATACATGGTACGTCCCATACCACCAGCTCCAATTATAATTAGTTGCTTCATAATTATTTTATACTACTTCATAATATTTTTTAAAGTTACCTTTAGTTGCATTATTTTTCTAATTAATTTTATATCACGAAAACAGGTTCCCCCTGTCATTCTATAAAGAAGATATTCAAATAAGAAAGCAAACAGGTTAATTCCACTCAAACCATAAAGTTTTTTTTGTAGAACCTTCACCTCGGGATATGTTTTTATCTCGAAATTATCATATTCAAACGTTTTATCTTTATCAATCTCCATCTCCGAATAGAATGTCAAAGCGGCACAATTGCTTCCACTTCCGTCAAAGCCCCAATTCCGAACTTTTGAAACCTTCGGATAAATACAGTATTTCTTATTGAAAGCACAATATAATCTCCATAATAAATCTCCAGTAGCATTACTCCGCTTTCTATACATCATCCTATGTATAGCAATCCCCTGATTAAGCTTTACTGCTTTAAAAACTGTTTTAAAAGAAGAGAGAATTTCGTCAGCAACAGTAGTAGTAAATGTAGGCTTCTTGTCAAACCATACGCCTACTCCCCACGCATTATATCCTACAATCGGATAAGCATTGAATGGATATGTTTTCATACAGCTATAATTATATCCTAATTCAGTATAGCCGCAAATAGCAATCACCTCAGGATTATCTTTATATTTATTCAAACCAGTATTAATATAGTCAAGGAAATTTGGCGAAAACTCATTGTCATCTTCACTGAAGATATAACGGTCAAATTTTTGATGTACTATATCTAAGAGATCACGTGCATTTCTGGTTGCCCCCATATTCTCTTCTCTACGGATGACTACTACATTTTTAAATCCAGTAATGGTAGGAAGATAATTACAAATTTTTCTATATCCCTCCCAATGAGATTCCTTTGCAGGAAAGTCTAGCCCAACATACAATTCCGTCTCGTCTGCTCCGGTACATTCCGACAATGTATCGATGCACCGTTTCAAATGTTCATATCTACAAAGCGTAGGGATGACAACAGGGGCATATATATGCAATTCATTATTTGTCATTTGTTGAAAAACTCATTATATCCTCTTTTATTTCAATGATATTACATTGAAGAAACAAATTGTTCCAAGAAGGTGTTAGAAGAATTGATGGCATCTTCTTAATGATGCAATCTTTAAATGTAACATGCTTTACAGGACATTTCTCTGTAATTTTATCTTGATAGTTAGTTATATCTGGTATAACACAATTGTTAAATTCAATCCAATTAGTGGTATTAAGACGCAAAGGAGCCGTAAATTCACAATTTGAAATATGAGTTGCAATCTTATTGAAAGTTCCAAGGTTATTAAATGTAGATGACACATCATATTCATTATTTATGAAAATGCAATTTCTCATATATACATTGTCATTTCCTGTTTCAGGATAGACCCTTACTCCATCAGGTTCAAAATCAATACCGGCTTTGGGAGCTGTCCCTTTTATGGAATCTATCCCACAACTTTCAAATAATGAATTTTGAATCACTACATTTTGCGCACCTATCGTTATCCCATTTCTACGAGCATATTTAATTTTCACATTTTCAATTATTAATCCCTTCGAACATCTGTTTGAGATATGTTCATTTGAATAATCTGAAGTATACAATATACAATCTCCAAAGGAATTCTCTATCGTAATATCTTTAAAGCGAAAATTGGAACAAACTCTACAACAAAAAATATGCCCCCACTCACCATAATAGTTTGATCTCTTAACGAAAGGTGAGTTATAGATATGTTCTCTTACATCTCCAGAAATAGATCCTTTACCATCAATTATTACATTATCCTTTCCATACTCCCAAAAAACAAAATATGCACCTTGATTGGTCGGAAGCATCCTAAAGTGATTTTGAATAGTAAGATGAGTATTCGATGGTATAGTAAATATCCTCAAAAAAGAATATTCATCTTTATACAAATCCGCATATTTTCTCTTTTTCACCTTTCCCACCATTGAATATGGTAATTTATCACCAAGATTTGCTTCACCTTTGTAAGGTAATTCAAAAAAATAGTTTCTATCAGCCTGAAAATAAATGTGACAAAAATGAAAATCGTCAGTCAATGACAATGCATTCTTGATAATACAATTTGAGACGAAGTCTGGAGAATTATCAAAATAGAACCATGAATCATAGACTTCATCATTATGCCACGTTCCTAATATCAAAATATTCAAACCTATGACAGGTCCTTGACTTTTAACCGTCAAAACACTATTATTTCCCTCAATTATACCATTATCAATATACCCTTTTCCTTCTATCGCTAACTCAGCTCCTGATGGTAAAACTAAGTGTCGTCCATCCAATTCACATTTAACATCGACAATCAATTTAGAATAAACTCTAGGCAATTTTTCCGTACATAAAATATTATCTTTTGAAAGCTGAAGAACCGTACTGACACGAATAGATACATTTACTGCCGTAAATCCCAGAGTAGTATAAAAAATCAAAAGAATACTAACAATCACTCTCATAATAGAAGTATGATATACAATATTTTTATACATAAGAATATTGCACAACTTTTTTATAACGTTATATACTTAGGTAATTTCAATATATCACAACGCTTTCAAGTATATAAATCGTCTTATAAATATCAATATCGTATACTAATCTGTATCAGGAGAATTAACTTTTGCAGATGTTATAGCACTTGGGGGAAGTGACAATATAACAGAACCTAATATGAATAGATAAAGCCACATTAATCTAAAAGGATAGTCTCGTATCATATTGCAAATCACATACAACACCCAAAAACCCCAAGTTTGATTTGAACGATATTTATAAAATAAAGACCAATATAAAATGGAAACTAATATAAAACCAATAATTCCATTTATAAAAAAGAAACGTTTATAACTTGCACATCCATGTAGTATATTTGTAGACTCAGTGCCATCACCATAGGCTTTTCTCCCATAACCATTAATTAGATCCCCATGTTTCAACCAATCTTCATAATAAGCATCGAACAACATAGATGTCCTATTATTTCCTGAAAGTTCACCATCGACAAACATCAGTCTACTCAATATTTTCTCATTAAATATATTATCACCATTATTATAGGTTAAACCAAAAATGTAAAAAGCACATGCAAGCACTCCTAAAAATAAAATATATTTTAGAACATGTACCCCTTTTAAAAGATAATGAAGACACAAACCTATAAAAAGGAGACCATAAGCAGCCAATGACAAAGAAAATATAATTGATAGAAGATATATATAATTAGATTTATCTTTAAAATTGAATCTATTTATAAACAAAAGCAAACAACAAGTACTTCCAACATGTCCCGGTTCTAAAAACATGCCACAAAAACGAGGGAGTAACTCTTCCAATATATTATCTGCCCCCGCAATAAATAAATAGTAAACTTCATGAGTATAAAAATCCGTTGTATCTGAGTAATAATGAGGCAAAGGAATTCCTGCCAAATACAGAAACCAGCCAATCAAAGATATACAACAAATACATTTCATAAACCAATCAAATCCATGCCAAAGCTTAATTTTAAAAGCAATACTCGATAAAACAATGAATATTGAAATAATTATAACAGAACTAAGGTTAAGAAAAGAAAGAAATGAAAATGATACTGTATTATGAGTATAATTATATATAAAATTTATAATAAGCAAAAAAATCACCCACAATGATTGTTGAGGAACTTTTACTTTCAATAAGCAGGGAAGTAATACAAGTGCACATGCAAAATTAACAAGAGACTGTGGAAATCGCCATGTAAAATACAATTCCATGGACACACACATAGCTAATATTAGAAAATAGATAGCTGGCTGTTCCTTATTAAATTTAGTAATAAGCATGTTAGAAGAAATAGTATAGGTCTATAAAATAAGACTTTATATTATAGAGAAAATAATAATACTTCATTAGCAATTCTTTCAATATCCTCCTTTGCCAAACCATAGTACAAAGGCAAGCAAAGTATTCTTTTCGAAATATCCTCGGAAACAGGCATTTCTACATAAGGAAGTATCTGTGTAAAGGTATTCACTGAAGGATAGAAATAGCGTCTTGGATAAATGCCTTCAGCATTCAACTTCTTCTCAACAGAGAGAAGCGTTGCTTCCGAAGGAAATATCACTGGAAAATAACTATAGTTACAAGCCTCATTGATACGCTGAAACTTCAATTCAGGACATTGAGAAAGTATCTCTTTATACAGCATATACTTTTCTTGACGATCAGCCAGGGCAGACGGCAGATAACGCAAATTGGCAATGCCGATAGCCGCATGAACTTCGGTCATTTTTCCATTAGTACCATCATCCACAACATCCTTACGATCATCAAAACCAAAGAAACGCAAACGCTTCAACTTTTCATGCAATTCATCGTCCAAGGCAAAGCAGGCACCTCCCTCAGCCGTATTCAACATCTTAGTGGCATGAAAGCTCGTTGTGGAAATATCACCGTACTCAAATATTGACCTGCCTTTATAATTCACCCCCACAGCATGCGCAGCATCATAAATCACCCTCAAGTTATGCTTCTTAGCTATAGCATCAATTTGATCGACTTCGCAGGGATTACCGAAAACATGTACGGGAAGAATTGCACAAGTATGTTCAGTGATCTTTTCCTCAATCTTAGACGGATCCATATTCAATGTATCAGGATCAATATCAACAAAGACAGGCGTACAACCCTCCCAAATAATGGAGCTGATTGTAGCGATGAAAGTAAAAGGAGTAGTAATGATCTCGCCTTTAAGCCCCAAGGCACGGATAGCCATATGAATGGCAATAGTACCATTGGTCACTGAAACAATATTACGCAAGTGAAGATAATCAGCAACTTCCTTCTCAAAACGTTGTACAAGGGGACCGTTATGCGTCATAATACCACGCTCCCAAATACCCTGCATAAGCTGAGTCACTTCTTCCAACGGTGCCAAAGTAGGCATCGTTACATAGATACTTTTATTTGCCATAACAATATTCTTTTATTTGCCCGATATACCGGGACTGATTCAAATTCTGTATATATTCACCTGAGAACTCTCCTGTATCCAAACTGTGAGCAATATGCGCCAGCATATTTGAGAAATGATCATCAGCAGGTAAGAGAATCTCTTCGCAACGTCCATGCTTTTCCAAGATTACTTTCGGAGTAAAACCGGCAGGAGCAGTGAACGCACGGGTGGTAGTCAATTTACCAAGACTGCCCCAAATTTCATAGCCGCACTGATAATAATTATCAAAACCGAAAGCAAGCTCTGCAATGACACCTTGAGGACTGTCAAGGTACGCCCCACCATACAAATCAACCTCCATATCAGAAGGTTGGTATAAAGAAGCGGAACGCAAACTAAAACTACAATCAGGAAGTATAAACTGCATAGCTTTCAAGGTATAAGCTCCCGCATCAAGCAAAGACCCGCCGCCAAGAGATTTCGAATAGCGGATATTATTCCGATCCTCAAAAGGGGGGAAGCCGAAGGAACAGCGGAAACAACGGAGATCACCCAATTCATGCCTTTCCAAAAATTCTTTTACCCAAACATGCTGGGAATGAAAACGAAACTGGAAGTTCTCGATCAGAAGCAAATGTTTGTCACAGGCAAGTTCAACAAGCTCCCGAACCTCATCATAAGTACACGACAGAGATTTCTCACTCATCACATGCTTTCCTTTTTCCAAAGCTTTATGGATCCACTCATAGTGTAAACCTGTCGGAAGCGGAATATATACCAATTCGATATCCTCATTATCCAGCAGCTCTTCATAGCTACCGTAAGCAACACAATGATAAGGGGCAGCTGCAAGTTGGGCTTTGTGAAAATCACGGCTGGCAATGCCAGCCAGTTCAAAGCGTTCAGATGATGAAAAGGCGGGAAGAAGGGAGCGGATCGCAATATGGGCACATCCAAGCACACCCACTTTATACTTTTTAATCATTTGGTATTTAAGATAAATAATTTAGAGCCGCTATCAAACTGCGGGACTGAATGTTCAGATAATTATTGAAACGCAAGAACTGATAGATTTGTCCTAAAGTCATCCAGCGATAACGTTCAGGGAGTTCGAGAGGAAAAGAATCATCCACCTCAACAAGCATGTTACGGTTTTGCTCATGATAGAAGCGCCCCCCTTCTTCAGATTGTAAAGTATCGTAAAGCACCTGAGATCCGGAAGACTCAAGCACAAGGTCAAGGAAAGGCGGACGGGCACTTCGGGAAGAAGGAATATTACCTGTCAGACATTGCACTGTAGGAGCCAATTCCATAACATCAAAGTTACCGCATTCAAGTTTTGCCTGTACCATAAAATGATAAACTCCATTTATCTTTTTGATGATAAAAGCACATATGCCTTGCTGCATCGGCTGAATCAACGGCTGGCACCACGAAGAGACCTCACGGTTAGATATGGTAACTTTCACACCAACCACTTTAAAGTATTTTCCATCCTCACGGGATATTTCACCGGCCAATACCCGCCAATCTGTCATTTTCCGGAGAGGAAAAGGATGTACCTTCAAATCATAACGGGACTTTAAAGAAGACAACCAGGAAAGATGCTCGGATATCGTAGAATGACAGTGATTCGTTACGGAAGAAAGAAGCAAGTCCTTACCAAAAACAGACAAACGACTCGTATCATCTGCAAGAGATAAATAGTCGCTGATTTTTAAACCGGAAAGAACGGTACGGGTATCCATATTGACCATATTATCATAACGCATCAACTCTTTTATCTGACCGAGCGTCATCCAGCGGAAATCATCATGCTCCTCAACATCCTCCTCCACTTTTATTATTATATTACGGTTTCTCTTACGAAGAAACCGTGCTCCCTGTTCGGATTGAAGTTGGTCAAGAATTATCTGGTCAGGGCTTGCATTTACAAAATAATCAAGGTACAGGGGTTGTTTCCCTTTATGAATCTGACTATAATTACTCTTAGTAGCCTGCAAGGTAGGAGAAATCTGCACGCAATTTACATTCCCGGGTTCGATCTTTGCTTGCATCAAAAAATAAAGGACACCATTAAATTCCTTGGTCAAAATCCCCAGATAGCCTACTTCCGGTTGGTTAATTATAGGCTGCGTCCAACTGGAAAGGGAGCCATAGTCTGTCTCTACACGAATCCCTTCAATCGAAAAAAAACGACCGGAACTATGTCTTAAAGTACCATCTTCATCCTGAGACCAGTGATCCAGGGAAGAAAAAGGAACAGGAGAGATTGAGACATGGATTGAACGATTGCGATTCTCAATCCAAAGACGAATTTCATCCAGCGAATGCAAAGTACCCTGAATGGTTAATAAAGAACGAATTACCATTGTACTATTTTTTCTTGAATTATTACTGATATATTATTTTCTATCCCGAATCATGTTTACTTTCGTTTTAACAGGGAGATGCCAAGTTGCTTAAGTTCAAGGTACTCCGGTAACTTTATTTTCTCGTAGATAAAAAATGCCAATAAAATTCCCAATACTAACTGGATCGGAAGAAGGAGATAAACCGACCAATCCAACAAAGAGACACACCACATAATGAAAGCTACGGTAAGGGATGTAAGAAATGTAGGCAATATATCTTTCAATTGATCTATAGCAGGATAATCTATCAATCCTGCAGAATAATAGCTATTCAAAAAATAAGCAATAAAAGAGATTACTACGCTTCCCCAAAGCATATATTCAATACCGCAATATATGCCTATCATAATTGGACCTACAGCTATTATTTTTTTTATTATTTCTAATTTTAAAAATAAATCAGAGCGTCCTTTTACTTGTAAAATATTCAAATTAATAGCATGAAGAGGGTACAACATACCGGCAAAACAGATTATTTGTAAAAAATAAACAGCAGGAAGCCACTTTGCACCTATTAAAATAAGAATCAAAGGCTTTGCAACAGCTGCAAGTCCTAACATACATGCAAAACTTATCAGCATAGTAGTTTTTATAACCTTGCGATAAGCTTCACGCAATCGTTCTGATTCCTCTTGAATTGAACTTAATACAGGATAGCTAACACGTTGGACAACAGTAGTCAAGTTGCTGGAGAATATTGTATTAAACTGTTCTGCACGTGTATATTGTCCTAATATGGAAGAAGCATAAAAACGCCCAATAATGATATAATAAATATTCTTATAAATAGTATTTATAAGCCCGGATAACAGCAGCTTGGATCCAAAACCAAAAAGCTCATTAAAACTCTTTATTGAAAACTCAAAATTAGGATGCCATTTACAGAAAATCCATAAAAATAAAGTATTCAATAATTGCCGGGATAACTGTTGACCGACCAAGCTCCATACCCCCATTCCGGCAAGCGCCATACCTATACCAACAAATCCACTACTTATAGACGAGATTAATGAAACTTTAGTTTGTGTTTTAAAATTAACATTCCGTACAAATATCGTACGAGGTATAATGGATAATGCATTAATAATAAGAATAAAGCCTATTATTCGCATAACCTCCATCAATATGGGTTCTTTAAAAAAAACACTTATAGCCGGTGATGCAAGAAACAAAGAAATATATAAAACAATACTAACTACTATATTAAAATAAAAAACGGTATTATAGTCAATACGATTTATGTGTACTTTACGTATCAGGGCATTAGAAAAACCGCTATCAATAATTGAATTTGATACAGCTATAAATATAGCTATCATAGCCATAACCCCATATTCCTCAGGAGTTAACAAACGAGCTAAGATGAGACCGACCAGAAAAGTAATGCCCGAACTAGCTATATTGTCTATAAAACTCCAACCAACACCACGAACTGTTTTATCTTTTAAAGATTCCTGCATACAATAACCAATAAGACCTGAGTGAATTTGAAAAACATTAGCGTCAAAGATCTTATTTCCAAACGCTTATAAAAAAACAAAATGTATTATATATAAAATTCAATTCAATGTAACCATACATAAAAAGAACTAGGGAGAAAGAAACGCTAAGTTGATTTATATTAATTATAGGAATCTTCGCATAGATCTACATTAAGAAATAGCGTTATCTCTCACCCCTAGTTATATGCATATTTATCTGCCTATTTCATTTTCTTTCAATTTCACTTTATTATCTTCTTTTCTGTTCTTCAATTCAGTAAAGAAATCCCTTCCAAATAATATCCAACTGACACAACCTAATCCCGTCAAAAACACAATCCCTATAAGCATTAGAGCCTTACGAGGTTTTGAAGGCTTTATCGGAATAGTGGATGGTTCAATAATGGTATATACAGGAGTAATTTCCTGTACTTTAGCCTCTGCCATTTGTAATTGCTGCGCTACAGAGGTATAAACCTGATATGCCAAACGCATCTCATTTTCCAACCTTTCTTGTTCAGCACGATAACTCAACAAAATAATATTTTTGTTGGCATCAGCAAACTTGGCATAGTTCTCCTGAGCCTTCTCATACTCTTTCTTTTTTCTTTCAAAAAGCTTCTCTTGAAACTGAAAATCCTGACGAGCTTTAGTTGTTCGATATTCTGTGATATAGTCTTGTAACCGACGTACTACAGTATCAGTAAGACAAGCAGAAATACGGGCATCCTGCATTGTCACAGACAAAGTCGTAACACCCGTCTTCTTATCAACAGAAACATTTATACGCTCACTTAACTCTTTCGCAGTATCAGTTTCTTCTTTCGTTAAATGAAAAGGATCAAAAATACCATCATCTTCTTCATCTGTTAATAATGAAACAACCCAACCAAGTGCCTTAAATGGGGCAGAAGTTATCAATGACCACCACGGCATACGCTGATATTCATTCAAATAACAATAAAGTGTAGTATCAACCTCTTCATCCAAATCCTTAACACGAACATTAAAAAGTCCCGTAATAAAAGGAGTAGAACTAACGATATTAGGATATAAATCAGGATATATTGCATCCGCACCAGACGTGGCATTAAGATTAAGACCCGCCATTGCGGCCAATGAAGAAAGTCCACCTGTACCTTTATTATCAGACAATTCTGGTGCAATCATGGCTTCAGTTGTATACTCCCGGGGAATACTAAATACAATTACCAAGCCTATCAGTACAGCATATCCACAAGCCTTCAGTATAAACTTACGTTCCCCCCAGACCTTTAATGCAAGCTCCAGCAAATCTATTTCTTCTTCTTGAGAAGAAGGGTTCTTTTGAAGTTCCTCACTCATAATTCATATTCTATTTAAAAGCATTTACCAAAGTGGCCACCATAGCCGCCATTGTAGCAGTAGTGGAACTGATACCCAGTATTTCTGCAAATTTCATGTGCTGCTTCTCAGCCTTGCTGGGTACTACGATTTCACAACCCGGCTGTATAAGCTTACCGCTACTACGTTTTGCACGCGCCACAGTACCATTCAGATAAATAATATAAGCCTTCTTCTTCTTTGCCATATTACCATAGCCACCTGCCATATTGATATAATACTTCAGCTTCGCACCTTTCTCCCAAGCCACCGTATTCGGATACATAACCGAACCGCTAATCTTAACAGTATTGACAAACTCAGGAATATAGATCACATCACCTTCGCGCAAAACAACATCATAGTCGCTACCCGGATTAGCCAAAGCCTTCTCCATATCTATACCGACGGTATATGTTTCTGTTATAGCCAACTTAGCAACAGATATGCTGTCTTTGCCCTCACCATTACGTGCCATACGCAGAGCATCCCTCTCACGGCGACGCTCTTCATCGTTCATTCTGCGAATAAGACGACCGCCTTTTATGTAAGCATCCGGAGTTATACCACCCGCACGTTTTATCAAATCACTCAAACGCTCGTTCTTTTTCAAAAGCGCATAACTTCCACTAAACAACACTTCTCCCGATACTGAAACGGTACGTTGCACCTTATAGGCCGGACTCCTGCGGATCTGAACCATATCAAACGGCTGCAAATAGAAATCCGCATCCCCTATCACCAAACCGTCTTTTATATCAAAAGCAAACGTTTCCGCCAATTTACTACTGTAAGCAGTACTCTTAGGGTTTTTAATACGGCGCGTCACACTCACTCGCGTAGTAGCCGCTGCCTCACGCAAACCGCCAGCCTGAACAACCAAATCCTCTATAGTCATCTTGTCCGAATATAGGAAGGTTCCCGGATTTAGAACTTCACCATATATTGATACGGTCTCTTCCTCCTTCAGATCATTCACACTGGGGATATAAAGATGGTCATCCTTTTGCAAGGGAATATCTGCAACGGTACCATTGAGTAAACCGTTCAAATCAATAGCTATAATTTCATGAGAAAGATCCTCATGTTCACGATCCAATAATACACGATTCAAAAAGGCATCGCCACGAAGCCCTTCAGCTTTCTTTATCAACTGTTTTACCGTGTTTACCTCTCCATCCAACTGATAGAGTCCCGAACGGTAAACAGCACCGCTTATCTCAACTTTGTTTTCAAAGCGGTCGAGTACGGCATCAACGGTTACAAGATCACCGTCATCCAGACGGAATACGGAATAATCCATTTCATCTACATTGAAAACCTGATGCTCACGTCCGCTCTTACGGATAAGACGAATGGCTTTCTTGTAGGAATCCCCTGTAAAACCGCCGGCGTATTCCAGCAAATTAGCGACAGTCTCCGTAGGCTTCATTTCGTAGTACATTGGACGTTTCACCTTTCCAACAATCTCCACCAGAGATTCATAGGGATTCACAATGATAACGTCGCCTTCTTGCAAGCGTATATCGTCATTCATCTTACCCTTCATGATAAACTCATAGACATCAAGATTTTCTATAGTCTTTCCGTTACGCACCAACTTTATGCCACGCAAACTACCGATTTTATTAACACCACCCGCACGGTACAATGCATGAAAAACAGTAGAAAAAGCAGAAAGAGAATAAGTACCCGGAACGGAAACCTCTCCCATGATGTTTACCTGAATAGTACGCGTGTCTCCAAGCGTTAACCGAATCTGAGAGTTAGGCTCATTGCCACCGATACCCGAATAAATCTTAGAAAATTCACGGTAATTAAGATTAAGTGCTCCGGAATAGTTTCCGCTGTTGCGAAGTACTTTTGCCACAAGGGAAAGATCTTTTGCTACGCTGGAAACCGGGAATACGGTATTGCCCATCTGTTGATAGAAAAAGAAGTTATGTTTTCCGTTTTGCTTGACATAATAGAGTGCTTTATCTGCTTTGGAAGAACATTCGTCAAAGGAATCTCCCTTGGTACACATGCAAAGTCCGGCAGAAATGGATGCAGCATGAAGTTCAGGATCTTGTTCCTTTCGAGTATTAAATTTCTTAAAAATAGCAGTTATAACTTCTGTAATACTATTTTGATCAGCATTTGGCATAAATAATAGGAATTCATCTCCGCCAAGACGACAGACAAGACATTCACTGGAATATTCTAATAATAGATTACCAAGAAGCTTCAATACACGGTCACCAGCTTTGTGGCCATAGATGTCATTGATGGTTTTTAAATTGTCCATATCCATAAAGACAAGACATCCGCTGTGGTGTTTCATCAACTGCGCAATGGCTTGCTCACCTTTATTTCTGGTTGGAAGCCCAGTTAAAAAGTCGAGATTTTCTTTGGCTTTTTGTGTACGGATCGTGCTCATGATGATTGCGTACAATTTCTTGTACGTGATCGATCAGAGAAATATTCTTTAAGATATTTGCACCAATGATCGTATGTTCCTTAATAATAGAAAATTCTTCCTCAGAAAGTTTGCTTGGTTTATTTAAAATGGTATCAGGAATAGCAATTTTGCCGATATCATGAAGATGAGCAGCATTTTTTAGATTACTAAGTTCTTTTTCATTCCATCCAAGTTCACGCGCGATCAAAACGGAATACTCTGCAACACGATGAGAATGTCCTTTCGTATATTCATCTTTTGCCTCGATCGTAGTGGATAACATTTGCATCAACTGAAGAGACATCTCCTCTATATT
>OKSC01001865.1_pt1 | contig 19470 bp, 18 predicted proteins | sample 1601161 | NCBI WGS metagenome assembly OKSC01 (sample SAMEA3541552, study PRJEB24748) | human gut metagenome | biome: human gut; feature: human-associated habitat; material: faeces | place: China | collected 2012
GTTCCACGCGGTTCTATGGATAAAAAGGCGCTGGCGCAGGCTCTTAAACTGGATGGAAAACAGGTTCCTTTGCTGAACCATCCGGTAGGGTATTTCAAATAATCGCGGGGATACGGCCTTGCGTCGCATAAGAACACAAAAGCCCGGAACGGCATTCCGTTCCGGGCTTTTGTGTTCTTATGCGGATATGTATTTTAGCCGTAGATGTACAGGTTCATCAGTTCTACCATGTTGTTGACTCCGAGTTTGCGGAAAAGGCGGTTTTTGTAAGTGCTGACGGTTTTGTCGTTTATGCCGAGTTGTTTTGATATCTGAACCAGCTGGCGTCCTTCGATAAGGTTCACTAGTATATCCGTCTCCCTGCGCGATAGTTTTCTCATACGGCTGCCGAACGAGGGGGCGGGCATGCTGGCTTTTCCATTCGCCGCTTTTTTTATTCCGGATTTGATGTCTTCGATGCTGCTGTCGCCTGGCAATATGCCGTCGGCTCCTTCCATGGAAGCCATAAGGTTGAACAGGTAGCTGTTTTTACCGGGGCTGTAAAGTATTATTTTCATATTGGGTTGCAGCTCCTTGAAGCTCTTGACGAGCCCCAGTCCGTCGCGGTCGGCAAACCGTCTCGACATTAGAAAAATTTCTATTTCTTTGGATTTTATTTTGTCGAGCGTTTCTTTGCTGTCGGCAGAGCTTCCGACTACTGAAAAATCGCCGTCATCCTTAAATATCGATGTTAGATATTCGCAAACAATGTTTTGCGGGTGCGAAATGAATAGTTTTATCATGGTGCCATTTATTTTCTTATAAACTTTCGCACAAAAATATCTATTTATTTTTCGTTAGAAAAATTTCTAATATGGGTTTTTCACTAATGGATAGTTAATTTTTACTCTAAGCTCAATAATAGACTGTACGGTATTTTACTTTTCCGAGAACCGCATCCACGCGTCCGTTTTTTCTATGCAGCAAGCCGTCCGGACGAAAGAGTGCGGGATGATAGATGAGCGGTATGACATGGCCGGTATTTTTAATGTTTTTTACGTTCAATAAAATGTAGTCCGCAATAAAAATGTGCGGAAAAAAGATTATATTTGCATGCAATTATTAACCAATCAAAAAATAATTGCATAATGCCTGACTTCAGCGATAAAATAGTAGGGCTGGGACTCACTTACGATGACGTACTACTGGTTCCGGCGTATTCCTCGGTAATACCCAAAGACGTTTCCATAAAAAGCCGTTTTTCGCGCAACATAGTGCTCAACACCCCTGTGGTGTCTTCTGCTATGGACACGGTGACAGAGACCGCTATGGCCATAGCTATGGCTCAGGAAGGCGGCATAGGCGTGATACACAAGAACATGAGCGTGGCCGAACAGGCAAAGATGATCGCTACCGTAAAGCGCGAGGAAAGCGGAATGATACTCGATCCGATAATGCTGCCTCCCGATGCTACGGTGGCCGATGCCAAGAGCTGCATGCATGAGTATTCGATAGGCGGGATACCTATCGTGGACGGCGATAAAAAACTGATAGGCATAGTGACCAACCGCGACCTGCGTTTTGAAAAACAGGGCGACAAGCCGCTGTCCAGGATAATGAGCACCAAACTGATAACGTGCCCCGTGGGTACTACTCTGGACCAGGCCGAGGAGATACTGCAGCAGCACAAGATAGAAAAACTGCCGGTTGTGGACGAAGCGGGCACGCTGAAAGGGCTGATAACGTTCCGCGACATAACAAAGGTAAAAACTCACCCTAATGCCAACAAGGATAAATACGGACGCTTGCGTGTGGCTGCGGCCATAGGCGTGGGAGCCGAAAATCTGGCTCGTGCGCGCGCATTGGTAGAGGCGGGGGTTGACGCTTTGGTGATAGACACCGCGCACGGGCATTCGGTAAATGTGGTGGATATACTCAGGAACGTGAAGAAAGAATTTCCTGCGATAGACGTGGTGGTAGGCAATATAGCTACCGGCGAGGCGGCTAAATTCCTGGTGGAGCAGGGAGCCGACGCTGTGAAAGTTGGCATAGGGCCCGGTTCGATATGCACGACAAGGGTAGTGGCCGGAGTGGGTTATCCGCAGTTCTCCGCAGTGATGGAAGTTGCAAAGGCGATAGAAGGTTCCGGTGTGCCTATCATTGCCGACGGAGGTGTAAAATATACTGGCGACATACCGAAGGCTATCGCTGCCGGCGCCGATTGCGTGATGTTGGGCTCTATGTTGGCAGGTACGCAGGAGAGTCCGGGCGAGACTATCATTTACGAAGGGCGCAAATACAAGACATACAGGGGTATGGGCTCGATAGAGGCTATGGAAAAAGGTTCCAAGGACCGTTATTTCCAAAGCGGCGAGAACGACAACCGAAAACTCGTCCCGGAAGGTATAGTGGGACGTGTGCCGTATAAGGGGACGTTGTCGGAATCCATGCACCAGTTTATCGGCGGGCTTCGCGCTGGCATGGGTTATTGCGGAGCGCCTGATGTGGATACGATGAAAAAATCCGCACGTTTCGTGCGGATAACTTCTTCGGGCATACGCGAGTCCCACCCGCACGATATAACGATAACCAAGGAGGCGCCTAATTATTCGCGTTGATGCGCTAAGGCGAATAACATACGGAAAAGCCGGGGAATTTTCCCCGGCTTTTTTATGCTTTATTTTACTTAATGGTACTTTTATCGGTATAAATGTTTAATTCCGTCCGTCTATATCGGCAGGCTGTCCGGCTTTTTTTTGTTGATAAATTGTAGAATAAAAACTTCCGCCCTTGCCCGTCCCTTTTTATATTTGCCGTAACCGGAAATGCTGTGAACGCTGCCGGAGATAACTCATATTAATCTGCGGCCGTATGTGCCGTATCGGTAAAAAAGATGTTTTTAGAGAATACGATAAACCACTCCGAATACAGCGGATGGATAGAAGTGATATGCGGTTCCATGTTTTCCGGAAAGACCGAGGAACTGATAAGGAGGCTCAAACGCGCTAAGTTCGCACGGCAGAAAGTAGAGATATTCAAGCCTGCGATAGACGTGCGCTATGACGAAGTCAAGGTGGTATCGCACGACCACAACGAGATAATTTCCACGCCGGTTTCCCATTCGAGCGAGATATTGCTACGCGCGTCGGGCGTGGATGTGGTCGGGATAGACGAGGCGCAGTTCTTCGACGATGGCATTGTAGAGGTCTGCAATACGCTTGCCAATACCGGGGTGAGGGTGGTCGTAGCGGGACTCGATATGGATTATCTCGGCCGTCCTTTCGGTCCGATGCCTAATCTGATGGCTACGGCCGAATATGTGACCAAGGTGCATGCCGTGTGTACGCGCACGGGCAATCTGGCCAATTATACGCACCGGTTGACCAGGAACGATTCCCTGGTGCTGCTTGGCGAAACTCAGGATTACGAACCGCTTTCCCGCAAGGCTTATTTCATGGCTATGAGGGAACAGGCTGAACACACTGCACCGGAAGATGGAAAACAGGATAACGATAAATGATATCAGGTCGTACGCCTTTCACGGATGTATGGCTGAAGAGGAAAAGACGGGGGCGTTTTTCCGTACGGATGTGGAAATGGAAACCGATTTCCGTCAGGCGGCCGAAAATGACGATATTTCCGGTACGGTGAATTATGCGGCGGTGTACGGCATAGTGCAGGCGGAAATGAAAATACGTTCGCGTCTGATAGAGAATGTAGCATACAGGATATTCGTTTCGATTAAAAAAACTTTTCCGCAGATAAAACGTCTCAGGATACGCGTGGCCAAACTTAACCCTCCGATGGACGGAAATGTGGGCAGCGCTGCGGTCGAAATAAACGACTGAAAGTTCCCTTTTTTGGTATTGGATTAAAATATACATATATTTATAAATTAAGGAATGTCCTGATTTATGAATAAAAATATATTGTCTTTAATATCAATACTGCTTTTCATTACTGTAAAAACGGCATCGGCACAGCCCGCCTGAGATTGACAGCGTGCTTTACAGTTATTTCATGAAATGCGCTTCCAAGAGCAAATCGTACGAAGTTATGGCGTTGGCCGATACTCTGTCAGATCTGGCAGGAAAACAGGACAACCGCCGCATGCATGCAGGCTGCGGCACTGTCGTACAAGACGGACTATTATTACTACAAGGGCGACAAGGACAGCATGCTTTACTACATGAAGCAATGCCAGGATTTTTCCAGTCGGTACGGTCAGCTGACACATTATTACTTCGTGTGGACCAAACTTATATCCTATTACAGCAACCGCAAACAATTCAACCTGGCCCTGCACGAGATAAACAAGATGCTGGAGCAGGCGAAAAAGGACGGCTACAAGGAAGGCATATACAGAAGCTACATAGCCACGGCAAATATCTATTTTCTCCAGTACATGGCCAATATCGCCATACGGTATTACAAAATGGCGATAGAATACATGAAGGAAAACGACATAAAGGATTACAACATTCATGTGCTGTATACCTCGCTTGCCAAAGCCCTGGTGAATGAGAAAAGGTATGACGAGGCACTGGACGTATTGCATGAGGCGGAAAAAAATCTGTCGAACAAGCGGTATCTGGCAAATATAAAACACGGGTATTTCAGCGTTTATCTCGATATGGGCGAAACGGAAAAGGCCCGCAAATACCTCGACCGTATAATAAGCATGGATGAAGGGGATGTTGCCCTTAAAAAAACGGAAATTCTCAATGCCGAAAAAGCGTATGCGAATGCCACAGGCGATTGGAAGAAAGTGATAGAACTGTCCGATGAACTGGTTCCGATATACAGGAATGCCGGCATCGACTCCAGCGTAACCATACAGGATCTGAGGATTAAAGCCAAGGCATATTTCAACCTTGGGGATACGCTTCAAGGAGTAAAATGCCTCCAGGATTTCATATCGCGGTATATAAAGAATACCGAAGCGGAAACCAAATCCAAACTCAACGAATTTTCGGTTATGCTCGAGGTGGATAAACTATCCGCCGAGAAAAAAGAACTCGAAATAAATTCACAAAAAGAAAAGATAAGGTATAACAGGATGCTCATACTCGTTTTGTCATGCCTGCTTATACTCGGTCTGATATTCATATTGTTCGTTTCAAACCTGAACCGCAGGTTGACGAAATCTAACCGGACGATAGAAAAAAAGAACCATAAACTTCTCGTATCGCAGCAGGAGTTGGCTGCGGCCAAGGAAAAGGCGGAGAAGGCCAACGAAGTGAAAACGATGTTCCTCCAGAGCATAACGCACGAGATACGTACCCCGCTGAATGCAATAGTCGGGTTCAGCGACCTTCTGGCGTCGCATATACAGGACAGCGACAAGGAAGCCAAGGAATATTCCGATATTATACATCAGAACAGCGACCTGCTGTTGGGTTTGATAGATAGCGTGCTGTATATCTCCGATTTGGAATTTTCCGATATCACGGGCGTAAAAGTGGAGATGGGTGTCGATATATGCTGCCTCGATTGCATAGAAAGGGTTCGTCCGTCCGTAAAGGAAGGCGTGGAAATAGTATTTACGGACAAATACGACGGAGGACTGGTTCTGAACGCTTATTTCGGGTATATATCCGAGGTACTGGTAAGGCTGCTCGATAATGCCGCCAAATTTACCGATCAGGGCCGTATAGAGTTGTCGTACGATATGTCGCAGGACGGCAAATTCATAGTCTTTTCTGTTACGGATACCGGTATGGGGATTCCCGAAGGTATCGAAGAAAAAATATTCGATATGTTCGCCAAAGGTAATATGTTTATGCCTGGTATAGGATTGGGGCTGTCCATAACGAGGGTAATAGCCGAAAAACTCGGAGGAAGCATTACCCTGGACAGGGAATACAAGGAGAAAGGCAGTCGTTTTCTGTTTTCGGTTCCCATAGACTGAACGGAAATATCGAATGGCTTTGTGTTAGTTGGCGGATGGGAGGCCTCTTAGGACAAAAATATCTAGCGGCCTGAGGCTGCCGGCGGAACGGACAATTTCCAGCCAAATAAAAATGTCCTCCCGTATAATGGGAGGACATTTTTATTTTCAAATGAGTTTTAATCGGGCTATTTGGCTTTCGAGAGTATTTCGATTATCTTTTTGTGGATGTCGATGTTTTCCTGTACTCCGCGGAATTCCTGTGAATAGGGACCGTATGCGTAAACGGGAACCATTATTCCTGAGTGGCCTGCGGTAGTGTAGAGGGCTTTCACCGATTTCTTTGCGTAATTGCCGTTGGGGATGGTCATACCGCCGGTTTCGTGGTCGGCGGTGATGATAACGAGAGTATGTCCGTCTTTGTCGGCAAATTTAAGGGCTTCGCTTACTGCCTTGTCAAAATCTATCACTTCGGTTACGGTGTATTTCACGTCGTTGTTGTGGCTGCCCCAGTCTATCTGTGCGCCTTCCACCATCAGGAAGAAGCCTTTTTTCGACTTGGAGGACAGGAAATCTATCGCCTGACGCGTGGTGGACGGCAAAAAGTCACCGCGTCCGTTCATTATTGGCTGGATGTCCTTGTCGGCGGCAATAACGCCTATGCGTTTTGCTGAAGCGTTTTCAGATATTTTGTTATAATCGTTGATGACGGTAAAGCCTGCTTTGGACAGTTCGGCAACCTGTTCCGGAGCGTATTTGTTCCATAGGGTAACGCATCCCGCTGCGAAAAAGTCGAGTTTGGAGCCGGGGAGCTGTGCCAGTATCTCGGACGTGGCTTTGCGGCTGGCGCTGTGGGCATAGAATACCGAAGGCGTTGCTCCGGATATGTTGTCTGTCGATATTACGCCGGTAGCGAATCCTTTTGGAGATATTTTTTCAGGTATGTTTGCCGCCGGCAGGCTGTCGGGCGTGGTTCCGATAAAGCCGTTGGTGGTTTTTACCCCGCAGGCGTATGTCGTGCCCGAAGCGGCCGAGTCGGTCGTAAAGTGCGATGCGGAATACGTGCGTACAAATCCCATGTTCTTCAGTTTCATTATCGCAAGGTCGTTGCCGTTGGCGTAGTAACCTGCTACGGCCTGCGCCATGCCCATACCGTCGCCTATAAGCAGTATCACGTTCTTTATTTTACCTTTCGTACCGTCGGTTTTGAATGTTGGGGTATAAGGCTTGTAGAGAAAATCGTTCGCATATGTGTCCGGTATTTTGGACTGCACTTTTTCCGTCGAGTTCTCGTCGGCTTTTTTGTTTTCGGCGGCCGGAGTACCTTTTTCCTGTGCGAAGGCAAAGGCGAAACTCAAAAGCAGCGCCGAGCATAGAAGCATCGTTTTTTTCATTGTTCTTACTTTGTTTGTTTTGATTGTTATTTAAGTTCGATCATTTCATGTTTTTTGACCTCAGGGCATCGAAAAACACCGAAGCGTCCACGTTTCCGCCGCTGAGGATTATTCCCACGCGCGCCTTTGAGAATATTTCCGGATGGCGAAGCACCGCTGCCAGAGGCACGGCCGACGATGGTTCTATTATTATTTTCATGCGTTCCCAGACAAGACGCATGGCGCCGGTTATTTCGTCTTCGTCCGTCAGCAGTATGTCACGGAGGTAACGTCGGAGCGTGAAAAGTGTTTTATCGCCGAGTGCGGTGCGTAGTCCGTCTGCTATCGTCCGTGGAGGGAATGCCGGGTGTATGGTCCCGTCCCGCAGCGACAGTACGGCGTCGCCCGCCAGAGCAGGTTCCGCTCCGTACGGCACACATTGCGGGGCAAAAGCGGCAGTGGCCATTGCAGTACCGGACATCAGTCCCCCGCCGCCCACGGGAGCAAGTATGAAATCGAGTCCTTTTACGTCTTCGTGCAGCTCCACGGCGGCCGTTCCCTGTCCGTACATGACGTTCCAGTCGTTGTAAGGGTGAAGAGCGGTCATGCCTTTTTCAAGGACTACTTTTTCCAGCGCGTATTCGCGCGCCTCTTGTGTCGGTTCGCATTCTACCACCTGTGCACCGTAACCGCGTACAGCGTCCTTTTTAACCTGCGGCGCGTTTTCCGGCATTACGATACATGCCGGCACGCCTAGTTTGCGGGCGGAAAGCGCTACTGCCTGTGCGAAATTGCCTGAGGAGTGGGTGGCAAGTCCTTTGGACAGTTCATCCTCAGGAAGGCAGAGTGCGGCGTTTACGGCTCCGCGCATCTTGAAAGCGCCTATTTTCTGTAAGTTTTCGCATTTGAAAAATATGTTGCATCCGGCTATCGAGTCCAATGCCGAAGAAGTCATGACAGGCGTGCGGTGGACGTACGGCCTTACACGCGAACAGACGGCTTCCCAGAAGTCTTTTCCGGGAGCCGATTTTGCGGAAAAATCATCGTTTTGCATAAGGAGGCTGCCTTCTTGTAAAGGTCCGGGTAAAGTTATGATTTTACCGCCAATTAAAGGCTCTACAATTTTAAAAAATCTTTAATGAGCTCTCCTTTAACGCCGAATACGTCATCGACGATGGCGTTTTTGTCGGCCCAGGGACGATTTTCCTGGCGTACCGCGCCGTCGCTGCGCATCACCCACAGGCTGTCGGCGAAATGCAGCGCGAGGTCTATGTCGTGGGTGGAAAGCACGAGCGATTTGCCCTCTGCCTGCGCGAGGTTTTTCAGTATGTTCATAATCTCTACTTTGGCCGGCATATCGAGAAATGACAGCGGTTCGTCGAGAAGAATTACGTCGGTATCCTGAGCCAGAGCTTTGGCTATCATTACCTTTTGCCGTTGCCCGTCGCTTATTTCGGCCATTGTCCTGCCGGCAAGGTGTTCGACACCTGCGGTTTTCATTGCGCGGTTAACGGCAGTGCGGTCTTCCTGACCGAGGGTAGCGAAACAGTCGCAGTAAGGGTAACGGCCTGTTTCGACAGTCTGGCGTACGGTCAGGTAGTTTATCTCGCCGAGCATTTCGGTCAGTACGACGCTCATTTTCCGTGAAAGTTCCTTCCTCGAGTAGCTGTCTGCGGGTTTTCCATTCAATGTTACGGTTCCCGAAAGCGGGGATTGGAAACCGCACATCGTCCGTAGCAACGTGGATTTGCCTGCGCCGTTGCGGCCGATAAGGCATGAGAGGCTTCCCCGTGCCAGGCTGACGGATATGCCGCTGCGCAATATTCCGGAATCTTTATAGCCTATCGAAAGGTTTTCGGCTGACAGTACGATGTTTTTTTCCTGTGCCATAGTTGTTTTTATCTGTTTCTTCCGGATGAATTTTTCAGTACGGCCATTATCACTATCGGCGCTCCTATGAGCGAGGTAACGGCATTTACCGGGAGCATATATCCGAATACCGCTTGTTTTGCCACGAGGCTGCATACGAGCGTTATGACGCCTCCTGCAATGACAGTAAGCGGCACGAGTGTACGCCGGTCGGCGCTTCCGGTAAGATATCTCACGATATGCGGTACGGCCAGCCCTATGAAAGCAACGGGACCGCAGTATGCCGTAACGGTCCCTGCGAGCAGGGCGGTGAGCAGTATTATTTTCGTCCTTGCCGTGCGTATGTCCACGCCGAGGTTGCGGGCGTAGTTCTCACCGAGCAAAAGGGCGTTGAGCGTGCGTATCATGAAAAACGAAAGGATTATTCCTGCAGCGCATACTGCTGTGAATACGGCGAAGAAACCGTCGGCCGAGGCACGGGAAAAACTGCCCTGGCTCCACATTACGAACGCGAAGTTAGCTCTTTCGCCGCCGGAGTATTGGAGTACCGATACCACTGCCGAAGTCAGGTAACCTGTCATTATGCCTGTTATAAGAAGAGCTGTGTTTCCTACCATGCGTTTCGAGACGGCCAAAAGGAATACTAGTACTCCTGCGCTGCCTGCAAGCGCAGCCAATATTTGCCACAAGGGATTGATGACAGAAGATAATCCTAACAGGCCCGCGCAGAATACCACTATGGCTACGGCAAGCGTAGCTCCGGAACTGATGCCAAGTATCGACGGGTCGGCCAGGGGATTGCGGAAGAGTGTCTGCATCATAAGGCCGCATACGGCCAGGGTACATCCTGCCGTGAAAGCGGTGAATGCTTCCGGTATGCGTTTTTCGAGTACGATGACAGAACTGACGGTATCCCCGCCGCGGCCCGTGATGGCGGAAAACACTTCGGACAACGGTATCGATACCGTGCCGAAAGCTATATTGGCAGCCAGAAGCAGTACGGCCAGTATGCACAGCGATACCCCGATGTGTACGGGGCGCAGTTTACTTTTCATCCGACGATGTTATTTTACGGTAGTAAAACGGTGTGTATGAACTGTCCCCGCGCGAAAGGAAAGCGAAATCCGACAGTATCCTGTCGGGTTCCATTATGCCCCGTTCGAAATACGGCATGTCCCCCGTGTTGCATACGAATATGTTCCCCAGGGCGAAGGCTTTGAAATGTGCGTATAGTTTATTCTGTGCTTTCAGGTCGGAGAGCGTTGGCGTTTTGCCAAGTCCTGTCTCGAAAAACCATACCTGGGCATCGGAACCTTTGCTCATTACCGTTTCGAAATCCAGGGCAAGCGAGCCTGTGCCTTTGCTGTCGGCCCAGGGAAAACGTAGTCCGGCATCACGGTACATCACGCTTTTGTAGCTTCCTCCGTCGGGCATGTACCATACGCCATGATATGGCAGTGAAGAGAGTACGGACGGTGATGAACCGCTGGATGAGGCTTTGGATTTTACGTCGATGTAGCGTTTTTCTATTGCGTTGAACAAGCTGTCGGCCCGGTCCCTCAGGCAAAAGAATTCAGCGGCGAATTTGACCCATTCGGTGCGTGCGAGGGGGTGCGTTTCCCATGGCGACATGTCCAGAAGCATGGGCGATGGGACTTTGTTCTCCACGGACGAGAGGTCTTCGTTGCCTCCGGGAGAGAAGAATACGCCGTCGGGGTTCAATGAGAGCAGTTTTTCTATGTCGAACTGCCAACCGTTGAAAAATTCTCCCAGGTCTTCGCGGTTTTCGAGTACGGAGTTTTTTTCCAGATACGCCTTTGCGCCTACGCTTTTTATCCTGTCCGCCACTCCGAGCGCCGATAGGAAGCCTATCTGGGTAACATGGGCGCAGCCGGCTTTTTCAAGCGGTACTTTTACGGGGATGATACCATCAGGCAATCCGGCGGGTATTTCAGCGCCTTTTTCGTATAGGAAATACCTGCGGAACGGCGTCAGGGTGTCCGAAGGCTGGTAAACGTTTGCGATAATGCCGCCGTAGGCATGTCCCGTTTCAAACAGGCGGGCGTAGGACGGTTTTTCCATCCGGATTTCGTTTCCCGGAGAGGAAGTTTTTCCGGAGGTGCAGGAGATAAGCAGCGCAGTCAGTACGCCGGTGGCAAACAGTCTGAAAAATCGTGAGGTCATAACTTTGCTCCCAAGTCGTTAAATTCATCCGAGGCAGGTATCCCGGCTCACCGCGCCTTTTCTGGAAAAGGCTTGCGGTTCACGGTTGTGGGCACAGCTGCGGCTTGTCATACTTACCGCATTCCCCCGCCTAGGGACGTTTTGTTTTGTAAAATAAGATAATTTGCTTGCAGCAAATGTATGGAAAAATAATACGTCGTCGGGAAAAAATATGACACATATGCGCATGTTGCAGGAGAAACAATGTAAGGCCCGATGTGTTTTTTTCATATTTTTGAAAGATATTACGGCAATTCTTTTTGGGTTAAAACCATGAAAACATATCTTATACCGAATATGTCAGGTAAAATAGTACATTAAACTTAACCAAAAATGTTATGGAAAGTCGGAAATATAATCCATGGATTTTACACACGGTGTGTATATCTGCCGCATTAATTTGCATCGTTTTGACGTTCTGGGGTAATTTTAAATCCGGAGGAGTAATAACGATCGACGCCTACATAGGCGTAGTGGCTACTTTTATCGGCATTTGTGCGGCTATCGTCGTTGGTTTTCAGTTGTATAGTTATTTTGAATTCAGAAGGCTGAAAGAGCGTATAGATAAAGCGGAGGCTTTGAAGAATGAATGTGACGATGAAATGCATATAACGAAAAAAGGAGTAGCCAATGCTTTCCGTTTGTTATACAGACTTAACCGTGCCAATCCCATCTCTCCGGTCATGACGGTCGTATCTATCCTCACTTACGATTTGAAAAGAATCGATAAAGACACGTCAAGATTTATGATAAGCAGATACCGGCAATTGGATTATATGCTTGGAAAATGTAACTATAATCACCGTTTGCTGAAAAAATACATACCGGATTTAAGGGCTATGGAAATACCGAAAGAACTCGGACATTACAAGGAAATCATAAAATTGCATTACAAGGTGATATCCGGTATTGAAAATGCTTGGCCGTTTTGCATAATGTTGACCCGGAAAAAAATAAATTCGGCACTCAAAACCGCATACGTATGTTTGCGGTGACAAAGTAGGGAGTAGCGATTTCTTCTCCCGAACGTACAATTGAAAAACCGGCGGTCCCGTAAGGACCGCCGGTTTTAATTTCGGCATAATTGAATAACGCGTCGGGGCGTTATTTGCCAAATATCGTTCGTATTACCACGAGAGTCCTTTGAATACGTTGGATTCCGATGTTGGGAGTAACGTACCGTTGAACGACATGGTCTGGTTGTTGAAGTTCGGTATCACGTCTGCCGAGCATACGGCCGAGCCGTATGGTATGCTCAGTTCCACTTTTGCCGATACTCCGCGGCCTATTACCATCATAGAGAATGTGAGGTTGCCTTTGGAGTCCACATTGTATTTTATTTTATGGAACTTGCGTTGCCTTCCACGGTCACGCCTCCCAGTCCGTTAGCGCCGGCTACTGCATTGTTGGGCGCTATCTGTATGCTGGCCCTTCCGCCTTTGAGGGCTATGAAGTTCGTGTTGGGGTTTACGTAGGAAGTCTGTCCGCGTTTGAATACCAACTGGTTGGCTTCAAGCACGAAATCGCGAGCTTCTAGCGCTCCTTTGGCCTGATTGTATTCCACCATTTTTTCGGCGTTCTGTGCAGCGCGGCGAGCCTCTTTCTCCGCCTGTTTGGCCGCTTTTTTCGCTTCCTTGGAAGTTTGCTGTGCATAAGCTCCTGTTATCGTTGCGAGAGCCAGTGCGATGATCAATAACTTTTTCATAATGTTTGAATGTTTAAAGATTCAGTGTTTTTTAATGTTTTGTTATGTAAAGATAATAAATCGCATGGATATACGTACGGTTTTATGTTTTATTTATAACAAAGTTAAACCCGTACATGTTTCTGATATATGTATAATGTGTTTTTTAACAAAACAATACTTGCGCCTGTCCGGTTAAAGGGCGTTTGTACGGATTGTTACTTGCGGTATTTTTGATACATTTGCAATACATATAACGACAGGGTGTCTTGCCGCCGGTACCGACTTCAGGTACGGGAGGAAAGTCCGGGCACCGCAGGGCGCCGTACTTCCTAACAGGAAGGCGCGGGGAGTTTTGTGAGAAATGCTTCCCGCGACAGACAGTGCAACAGAAAATAACCGCCTCCGGGGCTTTTCCAACCCTTGGTCACGGAGGTAAGGGTGAAAAGGCGGGGTAAGAGCCCACCGCCGCAGCGGTGACGCTGCGGGCATATGTAAACCTTACGGGGTGAAATGCCATGTACACCGGGAGCCCGAAAGGGCAGGCGCTGCCCGCGCCGTTTTCCCCGGGGGGTAGGCAGATTGAGGCTGCGGGTGACCGCAGTCCTGGATAAATGGCAAGAGCCGGCGCGCTCATTAAGGCGCGGCGGTACAGAACCCGGCTTACAGCCCTGTCGTTTTTTATTTGAAACAATAATACTGCGGTGGGCTCGCACGACAAACCATAAAACAAACCGTAAACAGAACGCAGCAACTTTACCCCCTGTTAAAGAACATATACTTAAAATCAAAACTAATATCATCTGAAATGAAACTATACGGAAAAACGGTTGCGGCTCTGGCTGTGATATGCCTGCCCATGCTGGCGCAGGCCGGAAAATACACGGTAAGCGGAGTAGTGGAAGGCTCGCGGGAAGGAGATAAAGTCGTGCTTGCCATATACTCTTCGTACAATTACTCCCCGGAAAAAGGCGACAGATGCGATACGCTGGAGCTGGATGGGGAAGGGCGTTTTTCGTTTTCGGGCAAACTGAAATCGGGACGTCCTGCACACCTTATGTACATCAGTTCTTCGCCCGATGCGCCTGTTTTTCCCCCCAAGGTTTACTTTGCCCTCACGCCGTCGAAGATGCTGATAATGGCAAATGCGGCTTCTTTCCGCGACGCTTCGATATCCGGCGGGTTATACGACGACCCGCGCAATACGGCTTTCGTAAAGGCTGAAAAAGAGGCCGAGGCACGCATTGATTCACTGCGTATGCGCAGCAGGAAAGCTTCGGCGGCAGGAGATACCGTTGCGATGAAGGCCTTGAAAGAACAATCGGAGGAACAACGTTCTCAATACGAACGTATGCTTTACTCATTTTTTAAGGAAGACACGCCTTTCGCCCCGTTCCAATATATAAGCACTGCAAGGATACACCGTGACGATGCCGACGGCATCGCCAGCGTATGCGCTTCGTTCGGACGCAGGGCTGCCAAATCCGGTTTTGCGGACATTGTAAGGCAAAGGAGGGATTACGCTATGGCCATGAAAAGCGGACGTCCGTGTCCCGAACTGTTGCTTACCGACCGCGACGGGCGGATTGTGTCTCTGTCGGATTACAAGGGCAAATACCTGCTCGTGTCGCATTGGTCGGCCGGATGCGGGGGATCGCACTACGCAGATCCGCTGATAAGCAAGGTTTATGAAAAATACAGGCAGTACGGGTTGGAAGTACTGGGCACGACAGACCCTTCGGCTGTTCACTTCAAACCGAAAGACGGAAGAGGGCCGGTTGATATGAAAAAAATGGTTTTCGGCATTTTTAAACACGAATATAAGGATATAGACCTTTCGGAAGGCGATAACTACATGTTCGAGAAACGTTTCAACGTGAACGGTACGCCGTATTTCGTATTCGTTTCCCCTGAAGGGATTATAATAGAGGCAGGACTCGGTGTTGAAGTTCTCGACACAGTTAACAAGACGATGGAATCGGTACGTGTTGCTGCTGAAGGAAAATAATGATAACCCGGTGCTTCGCATGAGGCGGGGCACGCAAAAAATATATACGGTATGGAAAACAAAATATGCAAACTTTTCGGGATACAGTACCCGATAGTACAAGGCGGAATGGTATGGATAAGCGGTGCGAGACTGGCAGCGGCAGTGTCCGAAGCGGGAGGCCTGGGGCTTATCGGTTCGGGGTCGATGCCGGCCGACGTGCTGCGGGAGCACATCCGTAAAGCAAAATCGCTTACGGATAAACCTTTCGGAGTAAATGTTCCGATGCTTTATTCAAAGGTGGACCAGACTATACAGGTTATGGAGGAAGAAGGAGTGAAGATAATATTCACTTCGGCCGGCAACCCGGCTGCGTTTACCCCTGCGCTGAAAGAAAAAGGGTTTACCGTAGTACATGTGGTTTCCAGCGTGAAATTCGCTTTGAAAGCGCAGGCGGCGGGAGTGGATGCCGTGGTAGCCGAAGGTTTCGAGGCCGGAGGGCATAACGGACGTGAAGAGACCGCGACGATGGCGCTGACGCCGGCTGTGGTACGCGCAGTGGACATACCAGTCATTTCCGCAGGTGGGATAGCTTCTGGAGAAGCTATGGCTGCGGCGATGGCCCTCGGTGCGGACGGCGTGCAGATAGGCTCGCTGTTTGCCGTGGCTGACGAGAGTTCGGCTCATCCGGAGTTTAAAAAAGCCGTGCTGGAGGCAGGTGACGGGGCTACGATGCTTACACTTAAGGAGCTGGCTCCGGTACGTCTGCTGAAAAACAAATTCTATGAACAAGTACAACAGGCTTACGCTTCGGGTGCTTCTGCCGACCAGCTGAAAGAACTGCTCGGAAAAGGCCGGGCCAGACTCGGTATTTTCGAGGGTGATATGGACAACGGCGAACTGGAAATCGGTCAGATAGCTTCCGTTATAGACCGTGCTATGCCTGCCGCAGAGATGGTGCGCGAGATAATTTCAGGTTATAACGCCGCCGTAAAACGTCTGGAAAATATGATGTTCCGATAAAAAAAAGAAAAACGCCCCGGATTTAACGGTTTTAGTTTGAAAACTCCGGGCGTGTTTACTACATTTGTCACATCAAAATTTTTTATAAGATCAATATTTATTAACAGTAAACATCGAAAATTATGCCAATCAAAATCATTGACGATTGCATCAGCTGCGGTGCGTGCCAGGCTGAGTGCCCTAATGACGCTATCTACGAAGGCGGCGTCGATTGGGAACTCAAAGGTGAAACGCATCCTGCCAAGAGCGATGACCACTTCTATGTGGCTACGGACAAATGCACAGAGTGCGTCGGATTTTTCGACGAACCGCAGTGCGCATCCGTATGCCCTACGGACAGCTGTCAGAAAGACGAGTCGGTTCAGATGTCGCACGACGAACTGATGGCCCGCAAAGTTGCTCTGCATTCGTAGGAAATAATTCCAAAAAGGTTTGTTTGAAAAACACCAGGATTGTCCTTATCCAAACAATCCTGGTGTTTTTTATTTTAGTTCATAGTTTAATTATTGTTATGTCCTGTACATAGTTTTCAGTATATTTACACTTTATAATCAGGACTTTTTTAATAAAAATAAACCAGTGAAAACCAAACAAGTATTATTATCTGCTCTTTTGTTTTTATCTGCCTGCACGGCGTTTGCCTGGGGACCTAAGGGCCATGCCGTGGTGGCTGACGTAGCCGCATCGCATATCAGCAGGAAGGCGGCAAAAAAAATAGAAAATATACTCGACGGACATACAATGGTGGACGTATCGTCGTGGATGGACGGACTCAGGGGTATTCCCAAATACGAACATGTGCGCACATGGCACTATCTTAACATAGACCCCGGCTACACTTACGAAACGATGGAAAAGAACCCGGCAGGGGATGTGTACATAAAGCTTTTCCATGTAATAGAACAACTAAAAAGCGGCAAACTGTCGCACGAAGACGAAAAAGACTATCTTCGATTCCTTATACACATGGTAGGCGACCTGCATTGCCCGATGCATGTCGGATACAGGTTCGATGTGGGCGGAAATCTTCACGATGTGCAATGGTTCGGAAAGCCTACGAGCCTTCACAGCGTATGGGACAGCAAACTGATAGAAAGTTGCCGCCCGTGGAGTTATTCGGAATGGACTGAAAATATCGATATAACGGATAAAAAAGAAATACTCCGCATAACAGGTTCTCCGATAGACGCATGGAGGGACGAATGCCTTGTCGTTCGCGACGACATATATGCCAATTCCCCGAAAGGCGCCGATCTTTCATACGCTTATTGCGAAAAATATGCAGTGGCGGTACAAAAGCAATTGCTTTATGCCGGTCTTCGACTTGCCATGCTTCTGGACGAAATATATAAATAGGAAGAAACGTTTACCATGACAGAAATACTCCTGGCAGTAGCCATAACGTTGTTACTCGTTCTGATATTCCTTTACCTGAGGAACCGGCCGTCGGATGCAGGGGCCGAGATACAGGCTGTGTCCGAGCGTATGGAGCGCACTGTCAGGGAGGAAAACAAGCAATCCAGGGCAGAAGCCGGGGAGAATTTTTCACGTTTCCAGAGGGAGCTGAAAGACGATATGGCCCGCCAGGAAATACGTTCGCGCGAGGATTCTAAATCGCTCAGGGAATCGTTCGAACAGTTTTCGGCCCATCTCGACGCAGGATTGGAAAAGAATTTCAAGACTTTCGATGAAACTATCAGGGAGCGTTTCAACCAGATGGCCAAATATTCAGCCGAACAGAACGAACGCATAACAGCCGTACTGAAGGATACGACCGAGATACTCGATAAAAAACTCCAGAACATACGCGAGGACAACGAAAAACAACTCGAACGTATGCGGGTGACTGTGGACGAAAAGCTCCAGACCACGCTCGAAAAACGCCTTACCGAATCGTTTAACCGCGTTACGGACCTGCTCGGCACGGTACATAAGGGCCTTGGCGAGATGCACTCGCTGGCGGTCAACGTGGGTGACCTTAAAAACGTGCTTACCAACGTGAAAATACGTGGCACGTGGGGCGAGTACCAGCTCGGCAATATACTCGAACAGATGCTTTCCCCGGAACAATACGAATACAACGCCCATCCGAACCCGTCGAAACCTGCCGGAGTGGTGGAGTACGCCGTAAAGATGCCGGGACGCGACGATTCCGACGCTCCGGTTTACCTGCCGATAGACTCGAAATTCCCGAAGGAGGACTACGAAATGCTGGTAAACGCATCCGAAGCGGGCGACCCTGACGGTGTGGCCGCTGCTAGGAAAAACCTTTTGGCCCGCGTCAAATCGTTCGCCAGGGAGATACGTGAAAAATATATCGAACCGCCATATACGACTAATTTCGCCATAATGTTCATGCCTGTGGAGGCCATATACGCCGAAATCCTGCGCGAACCGGGTTTTTTCGAAGACCTCCAGCGCACCTACAAGGTGACTATCACCGGGCCTACCACGCTTGCGGCGTACCTTAACAGTCTCCAGATGGGTTTCCGTACGTTGGCCATAACCAAGCGGAGCGACGAGATATGGAAGACGCTCTCGGCCGTGAAAACGGAGTTCGGAACTTTCAGCGCCGCGCTGGACAAGGTTTATACGCAGGTTACGACGGCTCAGACAACTCTCGGCAAACTGCGCACCACGCGCGTGAACAAGATGAATACGCGGCTTAAAGGATTGGAGACGATAGACGGCAACGAAGCCCAGAGCTTATTGGGGCTGGACGATACACGCGATATAGAATACGAGCAGGACGAACAGGACAATAACAACTGACATAAAAAGTAAAAAAATGCAGTTCAAAAAATACATTCCCAATACCATAACCCTGTGCAACCTTTTTTGCGGGGTGGTAGCCACGATTTTTGCGTACAACGACTATTATTACCATGCGGCGGCATTTTTCCTGCTTGGCATAACGTTTGATTTTTTCGACGGTTTTGCAGCGCGAATGCTGCACGTTAAAAGCGATATAGGCAAGGAACTCGATTCGCTGGCCGACTGCATAACGTCCGGCCTGCTACCGTCGATGGTCATGTTTTCGATGATGCGTTCGGCTCTTTCCCCGTCGTTGGGGACGGACTGGGTGGCTGATTGGATGCCTGTGTCGATGACCGATATAGTGTCGGCTTCGGCGTTCCTGATAGTGCTGTTTTCGGCTCTCCGCCTGGCGAAGTTCAATCTCGACACACGCCAGACGGATTCTTTCATCGGTCTGCCGACCCCGGCATGCGGGCTTATAGTGGTGTTCCTGCCTTTTTTGAGGGAACTTCCGTACCTGAATGATGCTTTGACCAACTATTGGGTGCTTCTGGTTGTTACGGTGATATGTTCGCTGTTGCTTGTCAGTGAAATACATCTTTTCGCCCTGAAGTTCAAAAGTTTCGGATGGAAAGGAAATGCACGCCGTTGGGCATTGATACTGATTTCGGCCGTACTCATACTT
>OKSC01001871.1_pt1 | contig 19421 bp, 16 predicted proteins | sample 1601161 | NCBI WGS metagenome assembly OKSC01 (sample SAMEA3541552, study PRJEB24748) | human gut metagenome | biome: human gut; feature: human-associated habitat; material: faeces | place: China | collected 2012
ATGCTGGTGTGCGCCATGAACCCCTGCCGCTGCGGGTGGTACGGGCATCCCTCCGGCCGCTGCACCTGTTCGGAAAGCCAGGTGGAGAGCTATATGCGCCGCATTTCCGGCCCCCTGCTGGACCGCATCGACATGCACATCGAGGTACCGTCGGTGGAGTACGAGGCCATGCGCCGCAAGGAAAAGCCCGAGACCTCGGCCCAGGTCCGCGCCCGGGTCAACGCCGCCCGGGAGCTTCAGAAGCAGCGCTTTTCCGGCACCGGCGTCAGCTGCAACGCCTATATGACCCCGGCCATGATTGGGCAGTACTGCCTGCTGGACCCAGCGGGAGAGCGGCTCATGAAGGGGGCCTTCGACCGGCTGGGCCTCACCGGCCGCAGCCACGACCGCATTCTCCGCATGGCCCGGACCATCGCCGACCTGGACGCCAGCCCGGATATCCAGGCCGCCCATCTGGCCGAGGCCATCCAGTATCGCAGCAGCACCCTGTTGAAATAGTCCCCCCGGTGGGTTATAATAACTGGAAACCATATACAAGGAGAAACGATCCCATGCACGAGATGATCCTGTGCAAGCTGGGCGAGGTGGTCCTGAAGGGCCTGAACCGCCGCAGCTTTGAAATGAAGCTCATGTCCAACCTCCGCCGCCGCACCGCCCGGTTCGGCAGGTTCCGGGTCTATTCCAAGCAGAGCACCATCTATGTGGAGCCTGCCGGGGAGGCCTGCGACCTGGACGGGGCGTATGACGCCTGCAAGCGGGTGTTCGGCATCATCGCCGTGGCCCGGGCCCTGCCCTGTGCCAAGGAAAAGGAGGCCATTCTGGACACCGCCAAGACCTATCTGAGCAGCGCCCTGACAGCGGCCCGGAGCTTCAAGGTGGAGAGCAAGCGGGCAGACAAGACCTTCCCCATGACCTCCATCCAGCTGAGCCAGTGGGTAGGCGGCCACTTGCACGAGGCCTTCCCCCACCTGACGGTGGACGTTCACCACCCGGAGCTGACGGTGTATGTGGAGGTCCGGGAGGAGGCGGCCTATGTCCACGCCCCGGCCGAGCCTGCCGCCGGCGGCCTGCCCATCGGCATGGGCGGCCGGGCCGTGAGCCTGCTGTCCGGGGGCATCGACTCCCCGGTGGCCAGCTATATGATCGCCAAGCGGGGCGTGGAGCTGGAGATGATCCACTTTGCCTCGCCTCCCTACACCAGCGAGCAGGCCCGGGAAAAGGTCCTCCAGCTGGCCCGGGAGCTGGTGCCCTGGTGCGGGCGGCTGAATGTCACCATCATCCCCTTTGCCGAGATTCAGGAGGAGATCCGCCGCAATTGCCCGGAGGATCATTTCACCCTGATCATGCGCCGGTTCATGATGCGCCTGGCGGACGCCCTGGCCAAGGACCTGAACTGCCGCGCTCTGGTCACCGGCGAGAGCCTGGGCCAGGTGGCCAGCCAGACCATGGACGCCCTGGCCGTCAGCGGCGACGTGACGGACCTGCCCATTCTGCGGCCGGTGATTGGCATGGACAAGGAGGAGATCGTCCGCATTGCCCGTCACATCGGCACCTTTGAGACCTCCATCCTGCCCTATGAGGACTGCTGCACCGTGTTCACCCCCCGCCATCCCAAAACCCGCCCCCATGTGGAGGAGGTCCGTGAGATGGAGCAGGCCCTGGACGTGGAGGGCCTGGTCCGCCGGGCCATGGACGGCCGCGAGGTGGTAAAGCTCCGCTGAACCCCGCCCCGCCGCATCGACCGGCAATCCTTCGATATATGTTCTCGTAGGGCGGGGCCCATGTGCCCCGCCTCACAAATCCACCGCACGGAAAATGGAAGGAAGTGATACCATGCCCCACCAGGCGGAAATTATTGCCGTGGGCACCGAGCTGCTTTTGGGCAATATTGCCAACACCAACGCGCAATTTTTGTCGGAACTGCTGGCCTCGGCAGGGATCGACGTGCTGTACCACACCGCCGTGGGGGACAACCCCCAGCGTCTGCGGGCGGCGGTGGAGATCGCCCGGGGCCGCTGTGACCTGCTGGTGTTCACCGGCGGCTTAGGCCCCACCTATGACGACATGACCAAGGAGACGGTGGCCGAGGCCTTCGGTCTGGCCCTGGAATACCACCCGGAGGTCATGGAGGAAATTCAGTGCTATTTCGACAACGTATTCCACCGGCCCATGCCCGCCTGCAACCGCCGGCAGGCCATGCTGCCCCAGGGCTGCACGGTGCTGCACAACCCCGTGGGCACCGCCCCGGGCTGCATCTTCACGGCGGACGGCGTCACGGCGGTGCTGCTGCCGGGGGTCCCCCACGAGTGCCGGTATCTGGCGGAGCACGCCCTGCTTCCCTGGCTTCAGGGGTGCAGCGGCGGCGTTATCTGCAGCCACGACCTGCGGGTGTTCGGCCTGACGGAGCCCCGGGTCCAGGAGCTGCTGGGGGACCTGATGGACCGGGCGGAAAACCCCTCCCTGGCCCCCTATGCCAAGCCCGGCGAGGTGATGCTGCGGCTGACGGCCAAGGGCGAAAGCCCCCAGGACTGCCAGGAGCGCATGGCCCCGCTGTTCTGGGACGTCCGCTCCCGGCTGGGGGACTGTTTATACGGCGTGGACGTGTCCTCCCTGGAGGAGGTGGTCATCACCCGGCTGCGGCAGAAGGGGCTGACCCTTTCGGCGGCGGAGAGCTGCACCGGCGGCCTCATCGCCAAGCGGCTGACGGACGTGCCCGGAGCCTCCGCCGCGTTTCTGGGCGGCGTGGTGTCCTATACCAACGCCGTCAAGGCCGGGGTGCTGGGCGTGCCCCGGGACCTGCTGGAGCAATACGGCGCGGTGTCGGAGCCGGTGGCCCGGGCCATGGCGGAGGGCGTCCGGCGGCTTACCGGCAGCGACCTTTCGGTGTCCGTCACCGGCCTGGCCGGGCCTGACGGCGACGACCGGGGAAACCCCGTGGGTACGGTATATCTGGGCCTGAGCCTGCCGGGGGAGACCCTGGTGCGGCGGCTGGCCCTGGGCGGCGACCGGCCCCGCATCCGGCTCCTGGCCGCCAGCAATGCATTGGATATGATTCGCAGACACCTTTGTGATCTGCCCATAGAACAGGAATAGGAGAAAAGATAACATGGCAGCAAACCCGATGAACAACAAGAACCTGGGCCGGACCCACAGCAAGGAACTGGCCAAAAACAACCGCGGCAAGCGTACCCGGAAAAACAGCGACTACCAGACTGCGGCCACTGCCGCCCGCCAGGCCCAGGCCCAGAGCCAGGCCGCCCAGAAGGCCCCCTGGCCCACCAAGGTCAAGGTCACCCTGGGCATCATGTTCGGCGTGCTGGTGGCGTGCCTGGTGGTGCGGCTGGCGGTCCCCTCCCTGCAGGAAAACCAGATCCTCAACAGCGCCACCACCCTGCTGCTGGGTCTTTCCTGCGGCGCGCTGTATCTGATCCGCAAGGACTACCCCGCCCCCAAGCCCTCGAAGCTGGACGGCGTGGTCAACGCCGTTCTGATCGTGTTCGCCCTGGTATACGGCCTTCTGGGCGTCTGGGGCCTTCTGCAGCTGTTCGCGTAAAATTGTCCCGCCCTGTCCCGCCTTTGTCCCGGGAATTTCCCGTTGACAACCGGGACAGGGCGTGCTATATTGAGGGATAACAAAAGGCGTTGACGAGGAAGCCGCCTGCGGCAGGCAGCAGAGAGGGGCCCATCTTGGTGCAAGGGTCCCGGCTGAAAGCAGGATGCGTACCGCCTCCGAGCCGTCCGCCCAACGGGCCATGGCCCCAGTAGGCCGGACCGGGCCCTCCCGTTACAGAGGAGCTACGAGCGACGGGACCCGTGTCCCGTAAGCAGGGTGGAACCGTGGAGTAATGCCGATTACCTCACCCCTGAATCACTGTCAGGGGTGGGGATTTTTATTTTCCCGACCCCAATATCAAGGAGGAATCATCATGAGCGAAGAAAACAAGTACACCTTTGAAAACGAGGAATACCGCCGGACCTATTGGCACACCTGCTCCCACGTCCTGGCCCAGGCCGTCAAGCGCCTGCATCCGGAGGTGAAACTGGCCATCGGCCCGTCCATCGAAAACGGCTTTTATTACGATCTGGACGCGCCCTTTGCCTTCACCCCCGAGGACCTGGCCGAGATCGAGGGCGAAATGCGCAAGATCTGCAAGGAAAAGCTGAAGCTGGAGCGCTTTGAGCTGCCCCGGGAGGAGGCCCTGCAATACATGGAGGAGCGGCAGGAGCCTTACAAGGTGGAGCTCATCAACGACCTGCCCGCCGACGCCCACATCTCCTTCTATAAGCAGGGAGAGTTCGTGGACCTGTGCGCCGGTCCCCACCTGGATTCCACCGGCCGCATCAAGGGCAACGCCATCAAGCTGACCGCCTGCAACGCCGCCTATTGGCGGGGCGACAGCAATCGCCAGACCCTGCAGCGGATCTATGGCGTGGCCTTCCCCAAGAAGGAGGAGCTGGACGCCTATCTGGAGCGCATTGAGGAGGCCAAGCGCCGCGACCACCGCAAGCTGGGCAAGGAGCTGGGCCTGTTCATGATGACCGAGGAGGGCCCGGGCTTCCCGTTCTTCCTGCCCAAGGGCATGGTGCTGAAAAACACCCTGCTGGACTATTGGCGGCAGTGCCACAAGCGCTATGGCTATGTGGAGATCTCCACGCCTATCATCCTCAACCAGGAGCTCTGGCACCGCAGCGGCCACTGGGATCACTACAAGGACAATATGTACACCACCGTCATCGACGGCGAGGATTACGCCATCAAGCCCATGAACTGCCCCGGCGGCATGCTGGTCTATAAGAGCGAGCCCCATTCCTACCGCGACCTGCCCCTGCGCATGGCGGAGCTGGGCCTGGTCCACCGCCACGAGATGTCCGGCGCGCTGCACGGCCTGTTCCGCGTCCGCTGCTTCACCCAGGACGACGCCCACATCTTCATGACCCCCGACCAGATGAAGGACGAGATCAAGAACGTCGTGAAGCTGTTTGACGAAATTTACTCCACCTTCGGCCTGACCTATCAGATCGAGCTGTCCACTATGCCCGAGGACCACATGGGCGACGAGAAGGACTGGAAGTTCGCCGAGGATACCCTGCAGGCGGCCATCACCGAAATGGGCAAGGACTTCGTCATCAACGCCGGTGACGGCGCGTTCTATGGCCCGAAGCTGGACTTCCATCTGGCCGATTCCCTGGGCCGGACCTGGCAGTGCGGCACCATCCAGCTGGACTTCCAGATGCCCGAGCGCTTCGACCTGGAGTATGTGGGCGAGGACGGCGAGAAGCACCGCCCCGTCATGATCCACCGGGCGCTGCTGGGCTCCATCGAGCGCTTCATCGGCGTCATCACCGAGCATTTTGCCGGCGCCTTCCCGGCATGGCTGTCCCCGGTGCAGGTCAAGCTCCTGCCCGTTACCGACCGGGCCATGGACTACGCCAAAAACGTCGCCGCCCAGCTGGACAGCCAGGGCTTCCGGGTGGAGGTGGACGGCCGCAACGAGAAGATCGGCAAGAAGATCCGGGAGGCCACCCTGGAGAAGATCCCCTTCATGCTGGTGGTGGGCGACCGGGATATGGAGGCGGGCACCGTGTCCGTCCGCACCCGCACCGGCGAGGACCTGGGGGCCATGTCCCTGGCGGACTTCGCCGCCAAGCTCCACGAGATCGTGGACTCCAAGGCAAGACAGTAAAAAAAGAACCCTTTTTCTCCGCCGCCCGGGGCTTCCCGGGCGGCGGAGCCGTTGCCTGCAAGGGGGCAACCGGTCCGGAAAATTTGTGGATTTTGTGATTTAGCCCTTGACATTCTCACAAATTTTGTTATAATAATCCATGCTGTTGTCGCAGCGGAATATATGCAGTGGTATCGAAGTGGTCATAACGAGCACGACTGGAAATCGTGTTGTCGTCAAAAGCGGCACGAGGGTTCAAATCCCTCCCACTGCGCCAGAGAAACCCCCGGAAAGCGGATGCTTTCCGGGGGTTTGATTTTTGCCCGGCCCGGCAAATAAACCATCCCCCGCCCTGCCAATCGGCAAGGCGGGGGATGCGCTGTTCGGGTTATTCGCCGATGGGATCGTCGTCGGAGTCGTCGTGGACCGGCGCGCCGCCGTTGGCGGGCAGCGGGGCGATGAGGGTACGGTACAGCCGCCGGAAGAACACCAGGGTCACCAGCAGGGAGGCGATCTCCGCCAGGGGATAGCTCCACCAGACCAGATCATCGTTGCCGATGGAATAGCCGTACCGGGCCAGGACATAGGCGATGGGCACCAGAAACACCAGCTGCCGGATGATGGAGGTGGTCATGGAGTACACCGCTTTGCCCAGGGCCTGGAAGGAGCTGCCCAGGGCGATGCAGGCTCCGGCCATGCAGAAGCTCAGGGAGATGATCCGCAGGGCAGGGACGCCCACCTGGAGCATGGTGTCCGTGGCGTCGAAGATCTTCAGCAGAGGCCCGGGAATGGCCCAGAAGATGATCACGCCCAGCACCATGATGCAGGAGGCGTAGATGGTGCTGCGCTTGATGGTCTCCACCATCCGCAGCCGGTTCTGGGCCCCGTAGTTATAGGCCACGATGGGCACCACGCCGTTGTTCAGGCCGAACACCGGCATGAAGATGAAGCTGTTGAGCTTGAAGTAAATGCCGAAGGCCGTGGCTGCCGTCTCCTTGGCGGAGTGGTACGCGATGAGGATCTTGTTCATGCAGAAGGTCATCACCGAGCCGATGGCCACCATGATGACGCTGGGCAGACCGATGGCGTAGATGTTGCCCACCAGCCGCCAGTTGGGCCGGAAGCCCCGGAATTGCAGGTGAATTTCCTTATTCTTCTTCAGGTTGAAGATCAGGGCCAGGATACAGCCGCAGAACTGGCCGATGACCGTGGCCACCGCCGCGCCGGTAACGCCCATGTCCAGCACGAAGATAAAGATGGGGTCCAGCACGATGTTCACAATGGCGCCCAGACCCTGGGAATACATGGACAGGATGGACCGGCCGGTGCCCTGCAACAGCCGCTCGAACATGATCTCGCAGAACAGGCCCAGGGAGCCGCAGCAGCAGACCAGCAGATAGTCCGTGCCGTTTTCCACAATGTAGTCGATCTGGGTCTGGGACCGGAAGAAGGGCCCGGCAAACAGCAGCGCCAGCACGGCGCAGATGGCAAAGCCCACCACCGCCAGGAACACGCCGTTGATGGCCACAGCGTTGGCCCGCTCCTGGTCCTTGGCTCCCAGGGCCCGGCCCATCAGGGCGTTGACGCCCACGGCGGTGCCGGTGGCCAGACCGATCATCAGGTTCTGGGCCGGAAACGCCAGGGACACGGCGGTCAGCGCCTGCTCACACACCCGGGACACGAACACGCTGTCCACGATGTTGTACAGGGCCTGCACCAGCATGGAGATGATAATGGGCAGGGACATGTTGATAATCAGCTTGGAAATGGGCATGGTGCCCAGCTTGTTTTCCTTTTCCATGGGACTATCCCCTCCTTGATTTCGATTCACAAAAGGATATTGTACCATAGCCTTGGACAAATGAAAACCCCCTGAAAGCCACATTTTCGTCGGCGTTTCAGGGGATTTTTTATTCATTTTGGAAACTTATTTCGCCCGTCGAAACAATTTCTCACTGTGTCACCAGATAGCTGCCGCTGTCGGGGGCGTAGGCGGTCATGGCCACCACCCGGGTGGCGGCGTCATAGCTTGTGGGCAGGGCCGAGGCGTCCGCCTCCGGCATGACATACACCCGGTCAAAGCAGGCCGTCAGCAGCTCCGGCGTCAGGCCGCTGTCCGCCGTGGGCGTCTCCCGCAGCACCACGGACAGCACCGTGCCCTCCGGCAGCTGTTTTTCCAGAGCCTGGGCAAAGTCCTTCAGCACCGCCGTCTTGTCGGCAGGCAGGTCCAGGGCCGTCTGGTCGCCGCTGGTGGGATACAGGAACCAATCCAGCAGGATCTCGTCAAAGCCCAGCCGGGCGCACTCCTCGGCCAGGTCCGTGATATACCGCAGGGTCTCCGGCTTGGTGGGGTCCAGCCAGCGGCGGCCGGAGCCGTCCCGGTACAGGACGCCCTCGGCGGTGCACAGGGCCGCCCGGTCTCCCATGGCGTCGGCATAGGCGTTGTCGCAGAAGCAGGCAAGCCTTGCCACGGTGTAGCAGTCGCTGTCCAGAATGGTCTGGAGGTTCCGGCTGGTGGCATTGCCGCCGGTGAGGATGCCCTCCGGCAGGGACACCGCCGTGTGATAGGCCACGGAGCCGTCGTACATCTTCACGTTGACGGCCACGGCCTCCCGGCCCGTCAGCAGATAGCCGGGGTCGCCGCCCAGACAGCCGTAGGGCAGCTCCCAGGCGTGGATGGCCTCCACCTTCTGCCGCTGCGGCTCCTCCCGGGTGATGTCCACATCATCCGGCGCAGGGGTGGGGTCCGGCTGGGGCGTTTCCGTCTCCTTTCGGGACCAGGGCAGCTCCAGATGGGCCTTGCCCTCATCGTCATACACCACATATTCCTGGGTCAGCAGATAGGCCACCGCCGCGATCAGCACCAGCACCAGCACGATGACCAGCGCTACCTTGCCCCGGGTGTTTCTTCCCCGGTAGCGATGATATCCCTTTGTGGTCATGGAGCGCACCTCCGTTCACGGAAAATTCAGGGCTGGATGCTGTCCAGCTGGCCCACCCGGCGGGCATGGCGTCCGCCCTCAAATTCGGTGTTCAGGAACACCTCCACAATGCGCTTGGCCAGGTTGGGGCCGGTGATGCCCGCGCCCAGGGCCAGCACGTTGGCGTCGTTGTGGCGGCGGGTCATTTCGGCGGACAGGGAGTCCGTGCAGTGGGCGCAGCGGATGCCCTTGACCTTGTTGGCGGCGATGGAAATGCCGATGCCGGTGGTGCAGATGACGATGCCCTTTTCGCATTCGCCGGAGGCCACCAGCCGGGCCACCTTCTCGCCGTAAATGGGATAGTCCACGCTTTCGGTGGAGAAGCAGCCCACGTCCTCAAAGTCGATGTCGTGCTCCTCCATCCAGATGAGAATGTCCTGCTTCAGCAGATAGCCGCCGTGATCGCAGCCGATGGCAATTTTCATGATTCGTTCTCCTCTCGGGTGTTCACAGGGCCTGAAACCGCGGCTTGCCCTGTTCAAATGTGGTGAAATAGCGGAAGCCGCAGGTCCGCAGAAGCTCCTGGCGCTGCCGGATGAAGCAGCCCACGTCCTCCGGCCGGTGGGCGTCGCTGCCCAGGGTGATGATCTCGCCGCCCAGACTGCGGTACAGCCGCAGAATATCCTCCCCCGGCAGGGGCTCGTTTCCCCGGTTGGTGTTGCACTCGATGCCCACCCCCTGGGGAATGATGGTGCGGAAGATCTCCTCCACCCGGTCCATGTGGCGGCGGAAGGTCATGTGCTCCCCGTGGTGCTCGTTGATATACCGCAGGGGCAGGGTCAGGTGGCCCAGCACCTGAAACCGGCCCCACTGGGCCAGGGCCAGCACATCGTCCAGATAGCTGTCGATGACACTATCATAATACGCTTCGCTGCCTTTTTCAATATAGTACAGGTCCATGTTGGCAAACTTTTTTCCGCTCAGGTGCACGGAGCCGATGACAAAGTCCAGCTCCTCCCCGGCCAGAAGCCGGTCCGCCCGGTCGAAGCTCAGCTGGGCCTCTCCCAGCTCCGCCCCCCGCCGCAGGGTGATCCGGTCCCCCCACAGCGCCTGGGCCTCATGGAACTGCCGCCGGGACTCCTCCCAGTCGAAGTCGTCCCGGGGAGCCAGGGTGCCCCAGTGGATGGTGTCCACATGGTCGGTGATGCACAGCTCCCGCAGGCCCTGTCGGACGGCGGCCTGGGCCGCCTGGGCCATGGTCTGGTGCCCGTCCGGGGAGCAGGCGGAATGGACGTGATAATCTGCAAGATACATGGCTTACTTCTTCTTCCCGAAAAAGCTGCGGTGCTTTTCGTAGTTGCCTTCGCCCAGGGTCTCGCTGAATTTCTTCAGGGCCTCCTTCTGCTCCCGGTTCAGGTCCCGGGGCGTCTCGATGGTGACGGTGACGTACTGGTCGCCCCGTCCCCGGCCGTTGAGAACGGGAATGCCCTTGCCCCGCAGCCGGAACACGGTGCCGGTCTGGGTGCCCTCGGGGATGGTGTATTTCACCCGGCCGTCGATGGTGGGGATCTCCAGCTCCGCGCCCAGCACCGCCTGGGTGAAGGTGATGGGGGCCTCGCAGAACACGGAGGTGCCCTCCCGGCGGAAGATCTCGTGGGGCCGCACCATCACGGTAATCAGCAGGTCGCCGCTGGGGCCGCCGTTGGAGCCTGCGTGGCCCTGGCCCCGCAGGGAGATGGTCTGGCCGTTGTCGATACCGGCGGGGATGTTCACCTGAATGGTCCGGCGCTTGCGGATGCGGCCGCTGCCGTGGCAGTCGGGGCAGGGCTGGTGGATGATCTTGCCGGTGCCCCGGCACTTCTGGCAGGGGCCCTGGCTCTGCATGACGCCGAAGGGCGTCCGCTGGGCCTGGGTCACGGTGCCGGTGCCGCGGCAGTCGGGGCACACCTCCGGCGTGGTGCCATGGGCGCAGCCGTTGCCTTTGCAGGTGGGGCAGGACTCGCTGCGCTCCACCGTCACGGATTTCTCGCAGCCGAAGGCCGCCTCCGTGAAGTCCACGGACACGCTGGCCCGGATGCTCTCGCCCCGGCGGGGTCCGTTGCGCCGCTGCTGGCCGCCGCCGAAGCCGCCGCTGAAGAAGCTGCCGAAAATGTCGCCCAGGTCGCCGAAGTCGAAGCCGCCTGCCCCGTATCCGCCGCCCTGGCCCGCGCCATAGTTGGGGTCCACCCCGGCGAAGCCGAACTGGTCATATTTCTGGCGCTTATCGGGATTGGACAGCACCTCGTTGGCCTCGTTGATCTCCTTGAACTTCTCCTCGGCCTCCTTGTCGCCGGGGTTCATGTCCGGGTGATACTTCCGGGCCAGCTTTTTGTATGCTCTTTTGATCTCGTCCTCGCTGGCGCCCTTTTCCACGCCCAGGACCTCGTAATAATCGCGTTTCTCTGCCATAACGGCCCGCTCCCTTCTCTGGGTCTTCTATCCCTGAACACCACAGGAAGGGACAGGAAGCCCTGCCCCTTTCCGGTGGTATATTTTCACTTACTTATTCTTGTCGTCGTCATCCACGACCTTGTAGTCGGCATCGTAGTACTGGCCGCCCTGGTCACCCTGGGCGCCGCCCTGCTGGCCGGCCTGGGTGGGATCGCCCTGGGGCGCCTGCTGCTGATACAGCTTCTCGCTCATCTTGTAGAACAGCTGGGTCAGCTCCTCGGTGGCGGCCTTGATGGCGTCGGTGTCCTCGCCCTTCAGGGTCTCCTTCAGCTTGTCGATACCGGCCTGGATGGGGACCTTCTCGCTTTCGGGCAGCTTGTCGCCCACCTCGCTGAGGGTCTTTTCGGACTGATAGACCATCTGGTCGGCCTGGTTGCGGACCTCCACCTTCTCCTTGATCTTGGCGTCCTCGGCGGCATACTGCTCGGCCTCCTTCACGGCCTTCTCGATGTCGTCCTTGCTCATGTTGGAGGAGGAGGTGATGGTGATGTGCTGCTCGGTGCCGGTGCCCAGGTCCTTGGCGGACACGTTGACGATGCCGTTGGCGTCGATGTCGAAGGTCACCTCGATCTGGGGCACGCCGCGGCGGGCCGGAGCGATGCCGTCCAGGTGGAAGCGTCCCAGGCTCTTGTTGGCGGCGGCCATCTCCCGCTCGCCCTGCAGCACGTTGACCTCCACGGAGGTCTGGTTGTCGGCGGCGGTGGAGAAGATCTGGCTCTTCTTCACGGGGATGGTGGTGTTGCGCTCGATCAGGCGGGTGCACACGCCGCCCATGGTCTCAATGCCCAGGGACAGGGGGGTCACGTCCAGCAGCAGCAGACCCTTGACGTCGCCGGTCAGCACGCCGGCCTGCAGGGCCGCGCCCATGGCCACGCACTCATCGGGGTTGATGCCCTTGAAGGGCTCGTTGCCGGTGAAGTTCTTCACGGCCTCCACCACGGCGGGGATACGGCTGGAGCCGCCCACCATCAGGACCTTGGACAGGTCGGAGGGCTTCAGACCGGCGTCGGACATGGCCTGGCGCACGGGGCCCATGGTGGCGTCCACCAGGTGGCCGGTGAGCTCGTTGAACTTGGCCCGGGTCAGGGTCACGTCCAGGTGCTTGGGGCCGGTGGCGTCGGCGGTGATATAGGGGAGGTTGATGTTGCTGGTGGTCACGCCGGACAGCTCGATCTTGGCCTTCTCGGCGGCCTCCTTCAGGCGCTGCATGGCAACCTTATCGCCGGACAGGTCGATGCCCTCGGTGCGCTTGAACTCGCTGACCAGGTACTTCATGATGCACTGGTCGAAGTCGTCGCCGCCCAGCCGGTTGTTGCCGGCGGTGGCCAGAACCTCGATGACGCCGTCGTCGATCTCCAGAATGGACACATCGAAGGTGCCGCCGCCCAGGTCATACACCATGATCTTCTGGGCCTGCTCCTTATCCACGCCATAGGCCAGGGCCGCGGCGGTGGGCTCGTTGATGATACGCTTCACGTCCAGACCCGCGATCTTGCCGGCGTCCTTGGTGGCCTGACGCTGGGCATCGGTGAAGTAGGCGGGGACGGTGATAACGGCCTCGGTGACGGTGCTGCCCAGATAGGCCTCTGCGTCGCTCTTGAGCTTCTGCAGGATCATGGCGCTGATCTCCTGGGGCGTGTAGGACTTGCCGTCGATGCTGACCCGGTGGTCGGAGCCCATCTCGCGCTTGATGGAGGAGATGGTGCGGTCGGGGTTGGTGATGGCCTGGCGCTTGGCCACCTGGCCCACCATGCGCTCGCCGGTCTTGGAGAAGGCCACCACGGACGGGGTGGTGCGGTTACCCTCTGCGTTGGGAATGACAACTGCCTCGCCGCCCTCCATGACGGCTACGCAGGAATTGGTGGTGCCAAGGTCGATACCGATAACTTTAGACATAATAATTGCCTCCTGAATATATGAAATAAAATTTGTTTACAAGGGTCAGTCCATCGGATACTCGGGGATCACGATGGCGGCGATGATATAGCCCAGCACGCCGCTGCCGCCCAGCAGGCTGAACAGCACCCAGGCCAGACGGATGATGGTGGGGTCCATATTGAAATACTCGGCAATCCCGGCGCACACGCCGGAGATCATCCGGTTATCCCGGCTTTTATAAAGTTTTTTTCCGTTCATAGCACATGCTCCTCTCAATTAGCAACCTTTACCATGGCGAACCGCAGGATCTTGTCGCCCAAAGCGTATCCCTGCTGGAATACCTCCACCACGGTGTTCTCCCCGGCCGACTCATCCTCCACATGCATCACGGCGTTGTGGCGGGCGGGGTCAAAGGGCTGGCCCAGGGCCTCAATCTGCTGCACGCCCAGCTTTTCCAGCACGGTCATGAACTGCTTGCAGATCATCTCCATGCCCTGGCGGTGGGGGTCCCCCTCCTCGAACTGGGCCAGGCCCCGCTCCAGGTTGTCCAGCACCTCCAAAAAGGGCTTCACGGTGTCGGCCTTGGCGTCGCCGTAGAGGCTTTCCTTCTCCTTGGCGGTGCGCTTGCGGAAGTTGTCATACTCCGCTGCCAGCCGCAGATATTTGTCGCTGGCGTCGGACACCATCTTGGCCAGCTGTTCCATTTTCTCCATCTGGTCCCGGGTGACGGTGAAGGTCTCCTCCGCCGTTTCCGGCGCGGTGTCCTGATTTTCGGTTTCCGGGGTTTCCGGATTCTCCGGCTGATTCTCCGGATGGGTATTGTTGACGTTTTCGCTCATGTTTCCTGGTCCTCCTTGGGGGGCAGCTGGTTCTTCCCGAACATGCGGCCCAGGCTCTCGGCAAAGTAGCTCAGGCGCGCCGCCACGGTGGCGTAGTCCATCCGGGTGGGTCCGACCACGCCCACCAGGCCCCGCATATTGTCTCCGATGTCATAGCTGGCCACCACCACGCTGCTGTCCCGCAGGGCCTCGTTGAGATTTTCGGGGCCGATGAGGATCTGCACCGGGCCGCCCTCCGTGGGCGCGGGCAGCTGTTCTTTATTGTCCACCATAAAGGTCATCAGGTCGTGGGCCTTGTCCGCGTCCCGGTATTCCGGGAACCGCAGGAACTCCTTGGCCCCGCCGGTAAAGACCTCCTGGCTGTTGGCTTCCTTCAATAACCGTCCGGCATATTCCACCACCTGGTTCAGCGGCAGGAACCACTGGCCGGACACCTGCTCCGACAGGCTCATCAGCCGTCCGTTCATGTCCTCCGGCCCGATGCCGGTGAAATGGGTGTTCAGCAGGTGGCTCATGTCCGGCAGGCCCCCGTCGGCCACCGGCAATTGCAGCGGCAGCAGCTGGCTTTTCACCTGGCTGTCCGACAGCATCACCACGGCGATGAAACTGCTCTGGTCCACGGGGATCAGTTCAAAGCGCCGCACGGTGGCGGCGGTTTTGTGGTCCGCCACGGTGTAGGCGGGATAGCCCACAAAGGACGAGACCATCTGGCCCGCCCGGGCCATGACCTGGTCCGTTCCCGCCAGCTTCTCGGCCAGAGAGGCGTTGAGCTTTTCCTCCTCCTCCCGGCTCAGGGACCGGCGCTCCATCAGCTCGTTGACATACAGCCGGTAGCCCTTGGCGGAGGGGACCCGCCCGGCGGAGGTGTGGGGCTGTTCCAGATAGCCCATCTCCGTCAGGTCCGCCAGCTCGTTGCGGATGGTGGCGGAACTGATCTTGCCGGGCATCCTCTGGGCGATGGCCTTGGAGCCCACCGGCTCCGCCGCCGCCACATATTCCTCCACCACGATCTTCAGTATCTGTCTTTTTCGATCGGTCAATTCCATATCGTTTTCTCCGTTAGCACTCCAACTTCCTGAGTGCTAAACGCAGTTTACCACCCCCTGCCGCCCTTGTCAAGTGGAAGCCTTTGAATTATTTGTAAACAAAGCCGGTTTTCCGCCGGGGAAATCGCCGAAGCGCCGCCGGTGGCGGATGAAGCGAGGCGATTTCTCCCTTGTGGTGTCACGGCAGGGATACTTTTTGACAAGCAAAAGAGGAACGGCTGCGCCGTTCCTCTTTTGCTATTTGTATTATTATATGCGAATATTACGCTTCGTATCAGAAGCTGACGTTCTCCGGGTCCGGCTTCTGGCAGGGCTTCACGCCGGTGACGTACAGCACCGGCCCCTCGCCGTCGTAGGCCTGGCACTGCTCCTTCTTCACGGTGGCCTGGATCTCCACCCACTGGCGGTTCCTGAACTTCTCCAGTCCCTCCCCCTTGCACACCAGGGCCAGGAACTGCATATCGTTGTTGCAGCATACCATGGCGAAGCGGCCGGGGCAGTGGATGCCCGGGAACTTCTTGGAGTGGCACATCAGCGCCTTATACCGCACGGTGACGCCGTCGTAGCGCTGGGGGTTGTCCATCATGTCCACATACCAGATGCCGTAGTCGTTGTCCGGCACGTCCAGGTGGCCGCCGGACAGGTCAAAGGGGGCCATGTCCTCGGTGACGTAGTCCTCGCTGGTGCCGTCGGTGTTCTCCAGATAGATGTCGGCCCGCCGGTTCACCATCCGCAGGTTCCGGCCCCGCAGGGCCCTGCGCAGCTCCTCGTTGCAGCGGTTGAAGATGATCATGTCCGCGTTAAGGATCTTTTCCATCATCAGCTGGCCCATGTTCCGCAGATACGGCTCAAAGGTGGTGGCGTCCACCAGGCACATGATCTGATACAGGATCCAGTTGGCGGGCAGGCCCTCCCGGTACAGGGGCTCGAAGCTCCACATGCCGTTGAACTCGATGATCACCTGCTTAGGGCGGTACTGCTTTTCCAGCTTCTTGAAGAACTCCGGCGTCAGCTGGGCGGGGTCGTCCACGGTGTAGGTGAACACGTTGAACAGCACCTTGGGGTCGTACTCCGTCTCCCCCTCCTCGCAGCACAGCAGCAGGGTCCGGTCCTCGCTGGCGAAGCCGTCCTTCAGGATGCCGTTGATGAAGTCGGTTTTTCCGGCATCCAGAAAGCCGGTGATGAGATATACAGGAATGTCCATAGGCGTCTCCTTACAGGCCGAACAGGGTCTTCAGGCCGTCCTCCTTCAGCTGGGAGCCGATGACGCACAGGCGGCCGGTGTAGTCGGCGGCGCCATAGCGCACCTCGTGCTCCTGGGGCACATAGTCAAAGTGCAGCCACTGGCCGTCGGCGGCGGGCACGATGCCCTTGGCCCGCAGGATGGCGCCGTATTCGCCGGAGTCCAGGGCCGTCAGAATGCGGTCGATATCCGCCTGGGTGAACTGCTTGGGGGTCTCCGCGCCCCAGCTGGTGAACACCTCGTCGGCGTGGTGGTGATGGTGATGGCAGGAGCAGGCGGGGTCGTCGCACTCGCCCTCGCCGTGATGATGGTGATGATGCTCGTGCTCGTCGTGGTCATGGTCATGGTCATGGTCGTGATGATGGTGCTCGTGCTCGTCCTCGTCATGATCGTGATGATGGTGATGCTCATGCGCATCCTCGTCATGCTCGTCATGCTCATGGTGATGGTGATGATGCTCAGCCTCCTCGGCCTCGTGCTCGGCCCGCATCTTCTCCAGCAGCTCGTCAGCCAGGGACACCTTCTCCACGGCGGCCAGAATGGCCTGACCGTCCAGCTGGTCCCAGGGGGTGGTCAGGATGGCGGCGGTGGGGTTCTTCTCCCGCAGCAGGGCCGCGGCGGCCTCCAGCTTCTCCTGGGTCAGCTTCTGGGTCCGGGACAGGATGATGGTGCCGGCGGACTCGATCTGGTTGTTATAGAACTCGCCGAAGTTCTTCATATACACCTTCACCTTGCCGGCGTCGGCCACGGTGACAAAGGAGTTCAGCTTCATATCCGGAATATCCGCCACGGTGTTCTCCACCGCCACGATCACGTCGCTGAGCTTGCCCACGCCGGAGGGCTCGATGAGGATGCGGTCCGGCTGGAACTGCTCCTTTACCTCCCGCAGGGCCTTGCCGAAGTCGCCCACCAGGGAGCAGCAGATGCAGCCCGAGGACATTTCGGAGATCTGGATACCGGCGTCCTTCAAAAAGCCGCCGTCGATGCTGATCTCGCCGAACTCGTTTTCGATCAGCACCAGCTTCTCGCCCTGATATGCCTCCTTCACCATCTTCTTGATGAGGGTGGTCTTACCTGCGCCCAGGAAACCGGACACGATGTCAATTTTTGTCATAACAGTACCTTCTTTTCTTCTCCCGCCGGGCGGGACATATTCTTTCCCCTATATCATAGCCTATTTTTTCAAAATTGCAAGGGGAGGGGAAAAAATTCACATTTCCGTCCGCATCACCGGCGGTTTGTCCAGCTTTTGCCGGGTTTTGTCCCGATTTTTCGGCGGGACAGGCCGGGACGGAAACAAAAGTGTAGCCATCCGGCGAAAAATACGGTATAATGGGGGAAATTCCAAAAAGTGAGGTATTTCCCCTATGTCCGTGAATCAGCAGCAGACCGGCGAATGGGCCCCCGATTGGGCCCCGGAAGCAGAGCCGGAATACACCTCCCGGCCCCGGCGCAGCCGGAAGCAGCGCCGCCCCAAGTGGCCCGGCGTGGTTCTGGCCCTGGTGTGCCTGGCCACCATTGCCGCCCTGGTGTGGCACTTCACCCGGCAGCAGGCAAAGCCCCTGGAGACGGCGGCGGGCTATATCGCCTCGGTGTCGGAAACGGCCCCCCTGTACGATGAGGAGGGCGCCGTTCTGGAGCAGCTGATCCGGGGCAGCCAGGTGACCTATGTGGTGGAGGAGGCCAGTGATGACCACCCGGACCAGGTTCGGGTGCCCCGGGAGGACGGCAGCTTCGGCTGGCTGGACCGGGCCAACCTCACCAGTGACGTCAGCGCCGTGGTGACGCTGGAGACGGTGTATGTCCGCCGGGCCCAGAACCTGACGGACCAGGACGGGAACCCCACCGGCCCCCTGGTGCTCCGGGGCCAGGCCCTGACCGTTACCGGCTACCGAGGGCTGGCGGAAGACGGCAGCGTGGCCTATTACCAGGCGGAGGGGGGCTGCATCCCCGCCCGGTATGTCCGGCTGACGGAGGAGGAGGCCGCCGCGGCCTATGACGCGGATATGGCCCAGTTCCACGCCGACCGGGGCGACAGCTATGGCGGCGGCGACGCGGCGGGGCTGGACTATGACGCCTATGAAAAGCCCAAGTTCGAGAATAACGTCATGCCCGGCACCGTGAAGGCCCTGTATCTGAACAATGAGGCCATCCGGAATCCGGAGGCCTACATTGCCGTGGCCGACGGCTGCGGCATCAACGCCTTTGTGGTGGACGTGATGGACGGTGGGGCCATTGGCTACGCCTCCCCGGTGATGCAGCAGTATTCCCCCAGCGCCTACGAGGACGCCTACAACACCTTAGAGGACTATCAGGCGGCGGTGCGGAAGCTGAAGGACGCCGGGTACTATGTCATCGGCCGGATCACCGCCTTCAACGACCCCAACCTGGCCACGGACCACCCGGAGTGCGTGGTGGCGGACCTGGACGGCAATCCGCTGAAGATCGGCGGCATGTACTGGCCCAGCGTATACAGCCGCGATGTGTGGCAGTATAAGGTGGACCTGGCCCTGGAGGCCGCCCGGACCATGGGCTTCAACGAAATTCAGTTCGACTATGTCCGCTTCCCGGACGGCACCTGGGACTATGACGAGGCGGGCACCATTGACTACCGCAACATCAATGACGAGAGCAAGGCCCAGGCGGTGCAGCGGTTTTTGCAGTATGCCGCCGACCGGCTCCATGAGGCGGGGGTGTATGTCTCGGCAGACGTGTTCGGCGAGTGCGCCGAGAAATACGTCACCGCCTATGGCCAGTACTGGGCCGCCATCAGCGGCGTGGTGGACGCCATCAGCGCCATGCCGTACCCCGATCATTATTCCGCCTCCGGCAGCTGGCTGCCCTGGGAGCATCCCTATGAGACCATGAAAACCTTCGGCGAGAAGGCCGCCGCCCGCCAGCAGGAGACCCCCTCCCCTGCCGCCGTGCGCACCTGGATCCAGTGCTACAACGCCATCCGGGAGCCGTACAACACCTATGGCCCCGATGAGATCGCCGCCCAGATCCGGGCCCTGACCGAAACCGGCAACACCGGCGGCTACATGACCTGGAATGCTGCGTCCAGCCTGGATAAGTACCGTTACGTCAGCGGGGCGTTTGAATAAGGCGGAAAATGGGATTTGATGGAGGAAGTAAGTATGCTAAACAACATAGAGTTCGACCTTTGGGCAGATGGCTATGACAAAACTGTTGGCATTTCTGATGAGGAAAACACATACCCTTTTGCCGGTTATAAAAAGGTTCTTGGGTTCATTTTTCAGGCCATAATGAGAGCTGAAAATGCCGCTGTGCTGGATATTGGATTCGGAACAGGCACATTAACGACAAAACTATACGAGCGA